>Ga0123354_10008886_pt1 | contig 15323 bp, 8 predicted proteins | sample TergutLab28metaG_2_FD_97872 | JGI IMG/M metagenome (GOLD analysis project Ga0123354, IMG submission 97872) | Labiotermes labralis P4 segment gut microbial communities from Petit-Saut dam, French Guiana - Lab288 P4 | ecosystem: Host-associated > Arthropoda: Insects > Digestive system > Gut ...
ACTATGGCGTTAATGCGAGTGTTTATGTAGTTCAATTTAATGGCTTTATGTCACTCACACGTTAATTACATGTTAAGTACAGATATTAACATTACAGAAACCACATATTCCTGCCAGTTTTATTATGTATTTGGTAATCAATAAGTGTGTACAACTGTCAAAGTTTCAAACTTCTCTGGCCATTATCTCCGTAACCGTTCAACTTTGGATATAGGTTTTTTGGGTTATATCAGTATACTTTAACATAAGGAACACCCTCCCGAAGTCTGGCACATTCCTCCTGGGACACCCTGTATATATATAAACTGGGTATAATATACAAAGAAGTTATGTCTGAAGGGAAAACTTGCAGTGAATTTTACACATGAGAGCTGGAAAATTTACTGAAGCAGATTTCCAGACAGAGAAAGGCAGATGGTTCCTTTTTCACAATAACATCCTTACTCATCCTGCATTATAGTGAAGTGTTTTCTGGCAAACTGTGGTATGATCTCACATAAAGCAACTTCTTCTGTTCCCTAAAGTGATGATGACCCTCAAAAGAATATGTCAAGATAGTGAGGAGGATATCCTGATGAACCTAACCTCTGAATTAAATGCAATATGCCTTCAAAGACTGTGTTGTGCAACTTTCAGAATGACGTAAAAAGTGTGTTGCAGTAAAGGAAGTAAAAGAATTCTCTTCTTACTTTATGTGTATCAGTTCTTAGACGGCATGGAATTTTACTGTCTGACCATGTATGAGTGTGGCCTATTTGTTAATAAATACCCCAGCAATAGCCTGGAGAAAATAAGGACAAGAACTAAAGACTTAAACATGGATAACCTGTATGAAGACCAAGATTCAAACCCATGACTTCCAAAATATGAAGCACAAGAGCCTACTACCTTTCCACAATGTCTGACATGAACACAGAGAGTGCAGCGAGAAACTAATGAGAGTAACATACAAAAAAAATACGCAGCATGGATATAGTTGCATGATAGGCTGCCAGAGATACCATAAAGTGTGATGTCTGTGACCATGACAGTCTCTGAAGCTCTGACTGAATGACACTGCATTGTTGTTTTGTATGAACATGTTCTGTGCATCATGTTTCATGGAGCCATCAGAATCCATATAGTGGTACAGCATATCAACATCAAATTGTGTGTAAGTTGAGGAATAATGACAATGAAACAAAAAAAGTTATGAACAGCTTGTAGAGATAACGCTCTGTATCCAGCACAAACATTTAGATGGTTTAAATGTTTTCCAGAGGGCAGCAAAAATGTGGAAGATGAGCCTTGCAACAGACAAATATAAATTACCTCCAACTGTGCACAACTTGCTCACATCAGACTGCTAAATGATACTCAGAATGACTGGCAGTGAATTTAATGTATATAAGGAATATGTAAGGTCCACAACTACCACAAACTTAAGAAAAAAAATTATATGAAGTTTGTACCCCACACAGTGCATGATGATGAAAAACTTGGATTGAACGCCTGCAAAGATTTTGTGGGAACAGATGATGATGAACCAGTTTTTCTGAATACCATTATTGTTGGATGTGAGTCCTTGCATTTCCAGTACGATCATGAGATCCAAAGATAAGAGTGTGGAATAGCAAGTCACACATATCACAAAGACCAAAAGAAGGTTCATTTCCACAAATTCTGCATAAAAGCCATGCTGATTATTCTTCAGTTCCAATGGATAATCCATAAGGAATTTATGCCAGAATAAAAACTGTCAACAGGGAGTATGACCTACAGGTAGTATAACATTTGTCAGTACACTAGGGACTTGTGTATGATTGTCAGCCTGCTCGCACAGCAGGAATTATAAGTACATCTACATCCACAACTGGGTTGCATTGCTCAATTCCCTTTTCCATATTCCACTGATATGGCCCCACCAGACTTTTTTTCACTTTCCCAAGGTGATTAAAATGTCAAGGGTTGCTGATATGACAAGACTGTTCACATTAAAAAGTATAAGACAGCAGAACCAAATACTACTGCTGACGAGTTTTCCAAGTGTTCACAAAGTATACATAAATGTTTAATAAATGTTTTAGGTCCCTCAGGGACTATTTTGAGGGAAAACACATTGCTCCATGCATCACTGTTTTTATGGACATTTTCCTATGAAGCTGTGTACACAGTTCATCACCTTCTTTATGGTTATGATACTACCTCAATATTACTTACCTCCTCATCAGCTGATCATTTCCAAGATAAGGGAAAGAACTTTCCTTTAGCTTGCCTTTGATTAGTTCTTCTAATGTGTCTTTTATTAGAGGGTTATGCTGGGTATACACATTTTCCACACCTGACAGTCCCTAACAAAAATTGAAGCAAATGTTACAGTCACATCTATGGCAAGAAAGAAAAAAGCATTAACACATTCAAGATCATGACATGATATGATATTTTGTTCAAGGGTAGGGATCCCAACTTTAAAGGCGGAAAACTGATTGGGTAGTGGGTGAGGGCAATAGCAGACAAAATGTTTAATCTCTCATACATTAAAAAAGCAGATTGATTTATTCATATTTACTACAATGAGATAATTCAGATTAACAAGAACCCTTTGCAGCCTCATTCAAAATTTATAATCAGTAATCTACACATCTTCCTCTCCCACTCCTATTCCTTCATGTGAGTGAAATGGTTGACACCTGTCCTGCTCCTATAGGTGCTTTATCCCACTGTGAAGTCAAAATGTTAAAATAAATTGTCTGAAGTGCTGCATTTTATTGACTTGGAAAAATCCAGGACATTGTGGGTCCCAAACTGAATTTTGTAGGATATCGGACATGTTACACGATAATAAACTTGCAGTTTTCATAAGCATGCTCACCTTAAAGAATGTTTTTGTGATCTTCACAACAGCATCCTGTGTTCCATACAAATCACTCTGTCTGGCATGTGTACCACCATATTCCACTACACTGTAGATCAGCTAAAAAGAAACAGAAAATGTAGATCATTCAACACTGTTATTTCACTTACAGGCTTGATTATCGTATGTTCTTTGCAGAAACTCATATTTTGTCCTCATTGTTTAAGGGGATAAATAAGAGAAAAACTGTCTTTTCTGTACACAATTACAAAAGTTTTCAAGTATTTTGGTCTAATCAAGTCTGACCTGAAAAAGCAGCAAGACTGGAAATACATGTATAACTTAACATCACAATGCATTCAGATATCTGCATCCTGACTCTTGTCACACGGTCACAGACTTTGTTACTGTTCACAGCTGCATATTACAGAATGTCAGTTCTGTACTGGGGGATGTTGTGGCAATCACATCTTGGTATTAATTTGAATAGAAGAGTTCAACAAAATTGCATTACACAATTAACTATTTCCTTAGGTTATAAACAGAAGTTATTTTAAATCTTTGAGAATTAAAACATTATACTGTGGTAGTGGTTGTCAACAATAATACATACAGGTGATGGGTCATAAAAGAGTAACTGCTTCTTTGACATAAGGGCAAGAAAACAACTGTTTAGTTTTGGAACAAAACTAAAGAATGTAATTCTAATGGAGAATCATTTTAAGCAGCACAATGCAAATATAGTGGTGGGACATCACATGAACAATATGTGAGCCAGTGAGATAATTACACAAGTACTGGTTGATCTGAAAGAAAACTCCAGAAGAATACTAGTGTAGGTGGCAAGATGTTGAACTGAAATGTAAATATTTTAATTTAATAAAATACATATTACAAACTGGGAACTGTGGGAGTAACATAATATTCGTGATGCAATTTAATATGATGGAAGTATTTGTGTATTCAATAGCTTGTGATTACAAAAGTTGTACATATATTAATAATCCACCAACATATCAAATTTCATATCACTATACATACATAATAAATATTCAATAGTACAACAGCACATTTTATTTTCCTTAATATGCATCACATAACTTCATGAAGAAACAAGACAGGCAATGTACATATAGAGTAATGTTGAGGCACATTCCTGTAACCAGTGTTGCTGTGGAAAAGCAATAAGTAGTAAATATTCTGAGCATGTGTTTGTAGCCTTAGTTTTCCAGCATGCAAAGTGTGTGTGCCATATTAAACTGTCATTTGTGGCATGTCTGGCTGTACAATATTTTTCCACATTAACTCGTAAAATGGTATAATTAAAAAAAAGTTATTGAACATAAACTGTGTGTTTTGATTTTCAATGCAACTTTTGTCTGAAACATTTCTCATTCTAAGAAGAATTCAGAGAGATATCATAAATGTCTTCAGGTACGAAACTTGAATTTTCTTGACAGATTTTCAAAAAATAATAAAATATCACATTTCATGAAAATCTGTCCAGTGTAAGCCAAGTTGTTCCATATGGACAGACAGAGATGACAGAGCTAAGAGCTGCGTTTCAAAATTTTGAAAACATACTAAAAAATCAGTCAATGCACAGGAATATGATACAACAGCACAATGATTTTCACAGGATTATTATGTCACCCCACATTCCATAATTATAATCAAGTATAAGGCTTAAACACTTATTTTATTGGTATTTTTACCATTTTTTTTACCTGTCATGCAACTTAAACTTATGTGGTGCCATATTACATTCAGATTAACTGAATTTCTTGTATTTATCTGATAAATGATGAGATATGAGAGATTAACATGGGTCTTCACTTACAGCATCTGTTACTGTTGGCCATTTGTAGCCAAAATTGTATGTGGTCAACAATTTTTAGTCAAAATTCCCACTATAAAATTTAATGAAAACCCAACCAATGGGAGTGTAGCTGTTTCATGCAGACAGACAGATATGACATAGTCACTTTTTGCAGCTGTTAGTAAAGGCAGTGTCCTACATTCCCCCCTCCCCCCCCAACCCAATAAAAAGAGCAGGACAGAAAGACAGAGAGAAAGAAATCTGCCCAACCTGATTACAGATACTTGTTAATTCACAATGCAATGGGTAGATATGAGGATAATATGAACTGTGTATTGACACAGAATGTATAAAAAGGTAAAGCAGTCCCGTTACAGACCTGGAGTGGCCCAGAGGGTTCCAGGAAGTTAAGGTTCCCAGATTTCGTGACAACGGCACAGGATGGTGGTAAGGTTGTCAGCCTTACGCACCAGCCGCTTTTTACCCCCAGGAAATGCTCCTGGTACTCATTTCTGTTAGAGGCTGAGTCGACCCCAGGGCCATAGTGCGATCAGAAAGATTGAACCAGCGACTTTTTTATTTGTAGCACAGCACCTTAACCACTGTGCCACTGCGGTCCCCTATCAATACAGAATGCATGTATTATTTGCACTCACTTTTGTCAAATGTTCTGTGACACCTCTCTGCTTCAGTGCATCCACCAAGCCAACAATGTCATTGTTTGTGTGTTTCTCATAACGCAAAGCATAGAGCATGACAAGTCTTGCTGCATCAGTGTCCCTTACTTTGCTGTTTCCTACCAGCTTCCGGATCCTCTGTAATCAAAATCATGTAATAATATCTACCAACCTAGGAAATAATTTGGAGCAACACATTTTTCATAAAATCATTTCAAGAGCCATGACAAACAGAAGAATCTGAAATAAGGCATGACAGTAAAGGCACAGCACCCAACACAAATCATATTTCATGTAACAGCTGTTAGAGAGGTGCATGAGAAGTCCATTCTTACATCCATTTTAGCATCTGAAAAGAATTCATACCCCACCTAAAAATGCAATCAAAGTAAGTTTATAAATATGAATGAAATCATGTACACTGTCAACAGTCACAAATGTTACTTGTTTCTTGATATGTTTTCCTATAAACTATGTGTTGGAAATGAGCAACAAAAACAATCTGGATGAAATATGAAATTTAGTGCATGCTATTAGAAGCCACAACTTTGTAAAGCAAAATTCCAGGCCACAGCAGTATATTTATGGAACATGTCATAATGCAAAGCTTGCCAGCAGCCTCACATCTTCATCATCATCAAAATTTGAATTTGCCAGCCAATATAGACTTCATAAATATATGAGCTTTTCAGGTTACCAAAACTTGGACACGAAGTGAAGGTAAAATGAGCTTCGGGCACATGATGAAGGCATATGTGGGAGTGGAGGTAGCACTCTTCTCATTCTTAATCTTAGCACTAGATGAAATGACTGGTCAACTTTATGCCCATGCCTCCCCACACCACTCCCTCCCACAACTGCCATCGCAACCACCACCACCACCACAACCAGCAACAGCTCTCAGTACCCAATGAAGGAGAGAATGGATGGACTGCAGAGCTGATCTGGAAGCTTTGGAGAAAAGCAAATATTCTTGCTAGGAACTGAACTATAATTCCTGTTGTCCAGGCTGTAACCCTGTCACTACAAAGAGTATGATATCCTCAGAAACATACCATCAGTATAGCAATGCATGTCCAGTACTGATTACAAGGTATTTCTTGTGACAATCAAATGCTTGTCCTTGACATTATCATCAATTTTAGTCTATCAAACTGCAGCTGCAAAATTATTAAAGTTCAGGGATAAAAAGTCAACTCATCAAATGAAAATGTCATACCTGCAGTTGCTGTGAATGTTCATTCTGACAAGCAAGTTCCTGTTCCAACTCAGACACTTCTAAGAGGTGATGACGAGTCACAAGAGAGGACAATTCACCCACAACTGTAACATGCTTGGATACTGTTCCTGACATTTTCTGAAATTAACAAATAAATATTCATAAACACCAACAGAGACTCTGATAGAATATACACCTGTGAAAACAAAGTACTTAACGAATTCCTTGTGTCCTAAAATTTAGTTTTTAAAGTATTAGTACATTTTTAAACAATGAAATATATTTATAGCAAACTCTCACAGACCTCTGTATTGTTGAAACTCAATTTCATTATGTATAACAAAACACATAAAGCAGACAGCCATGCATAAACATCAATCGCACATATCTCATTTGATTTTCACTTAAGTCTGGACTACAACATCACATCTCCTACACCAGAAACCTTGTGTTTCACAGTACAGCACTGTGCCCTATACATTTTCAATCACTCCCATTGCTAATTCTGTTTTCAAACTGTTGGTACTTAACATTTATCATCCCTAAATAGGGAGTTTAACTCAAGGGTAACTGTTTTTGTCCAAAAAAAGGGTTTTTTAAATCTCTTGGGAATATGAGGCTGGCAGTCAAGGATGTTTATGATACAATCAAAGTAAGAATAATTTCTGAAATAGTTTATTATACAGTTTCAAAACTGTTACCATCCCATCTGTGGTCCATAATGTTAGTGATCAGGGTATAAAAACAATTATGTCAGCTGCCCTGAAAGGATGCGAAAAACCCTATCTCTTACTTTGACAGCAGAATTTGTAACACAAGTGTTCAAAATAAAATGGCAAGGAATAAATTTGCATCTACAAAATATTATGTACAATGACAATCTGGATATTTAATAAAATGGGAGAGTGAAGTAAATAATGCTACACTGAGCTGGGCATGTGACTAAGAAGGCACACAGAATTTTTGGAAGAAAACATTTGGAAAATGACCAATAGGAAAAGTGAGAAGAAGTATGGTAAATAACATTAAGATAAACTTCAGAAAGATAGGATGCAAGGAATGAAAGTGGATGGATCAGGCTGAACATCATACCAAACAGGAAGAGTCCCTAAATCTTCAGGTTCCACTACCACAGTTACTTCACTGTATTACTATTTTCTTAGTCAATAAATATATACAAACCTTAAATTGGGGGTATGTTTCTACAAATGTTTTCATATCTGCTATACTTTCTACTTTTTGGTGACTCTTGGCTTTCTTTTGGAACTCCTCCATTAACTCTTTTATGGTTTGACCAATTTCACCAAAATTTGAATATAAATTCTGAAAAGAAAATACAAATGTTAGAACACACCTCTTTAGCACTTCATTTTACATCATTATATGCTTCAATATTCTAGAAATTTAATGTCATTACATTTTAGTTTGTAACATACTGTGCAGATACTAACATGCTATGGCATTTAAAGGCAATAATAAACAGTATTTACACACTGTCAACACAAATTTTTTAAATTATTATTAATAAATAACTTGCATATTACCTCTAGCAACATGTTTAACTCTCATCAGTCATATTCAGGCTAATTTGGTAAGTATAAAAATGTAAAAGATCTAAAACTGAAAACATAATTTTTAGGCACGTTTGCAAAATTGTGAAAAGCAATTATTAGCTTCGTTATATCTGTATGTCTGTCTGTCTGTTCTCACGGAACAACTTGGCTCCCACTAGACGGATTTTCATGAAATTTTATATTATAGAATTTTTCGAATATCTCACCAGCAACTTAAATTTTAATTAAACTATGACAAGGATAATGGGTACTTTACATGAAGATCTATGTACATGCATGACTGTATGTTGCTGAATTCTTCTTAAAATGATGAATGTTTCAGACAAGAGTCCTGCAGATAATCAAGACACACTTTGTGTTCTATAACTATTTTCCCCAGAATGCCATTCATAAGATAATGTGGAAAATTATAGTACATCTGGTGAGACCACAGATGGCACATGTGCATTTCACACTGGGTACCTAAGGCTATAAACACACACTCTCAGAACATGTAATACTTATTGCTTGTCTACTGCAACAACGGTTGCACAAACACTCCTCAGTGTTACATTATTTGTACATTTCCTGTCTTGTTTAATTTAACCATATTACCCAGAAGATGACTAGAGTTAAAATATGTTGCTAGAGGTAATGTGACAAGTTATTTAACAACAACAACAACAACAATAATAAGTTATGATGTATGAGTACTGTTTCTTATTACAGACAGCACAATGGAATGCCTAACATCAAAATTATTTGACACAATGTTTATAAACTTACATTTGCATAAAATTCATCTTGTTCAGCAGATAAAACAACCTCCTTCAGATCTTTTGAAATGCCTTGTATTTGAGAAAGATTAACACGATTATTGGTGATGGTGAGGAGTTCATGAACCATGGCCTGGTATGTCCACTGTACAAACATAATACAACCGGTGTTAAATTTTTCATTCATGGAAATACAAACTTGAAATTGTAAATGAATGGCCTCTTGTAACGTAAATGTTACGTGACCAAGGGTTACGACTCTGTAATCTATGAAGACAGAAACAATTACCTATTCTGACCGTATATGCAGTCTCTATACTGAAAAGGACTAAAGCCTATGATCTTATAACATGACCATATGACAGAATACATTTATCAACTGACCTGCATCATACAGTATGAAAAAAATTCATAACAGGTTAACCACAGCATATACATATTTAACAATATAACATAACTATAGATAAATCACACTCTGTGAGACAGATGCAAAACTAATATGTACCTGGTTGAGAAGAGGTGTGACAGTATCATCTCGACGATCCAAAATAAGAAGCAATGGTGAAACTTCAGGTTTCCGAAACTCAAACAGAGAAGTCTCTTTGGATAACACATCCTAAAATAATCACATACTTTGAAACTGTACAGTGACCATTAGCATGGAGTTCACTCAATGGACTGTCAGAAATAAACTCTGTCAAAAGTTACTGACCCTAAGAACATGACAAGTCCTAGCAGGACGGTGACACTAAGCAATACAGATATAATTGTATGTCACAAAATAAAAACTGACAAGGAAGTGATAAATTTGAATAGTGGATATTTCAGTAGTATCACCTTATAAGAAATCTTTTCCCAGGCACAGTTTGTGATCCACCCTTGTACATTAATATGATGGGAAAGCTGACCCTGTCCATACAACAAAGGCATAGGCATGTGGGGGAGTAAACATATGGCTCCACTCATTCTTAACCCTGGCACTAGATGGAGGCAAGTGATCAATTTCACACCCCAGCCACTTTACCTCAAGAGAAGAATGCCTAGAATCCAGTGAATTGGTGAATGAGTGTGTGTCAAAGCCTGCCGGATGTTATGGAGCAGGAAAAATGAAAAATCCCTTGCCCCTGCTTGAAATCAAACCCCGGATCATCCAGCTCACAGCTTAGTCACTATACCACCATTATTATGAACAATTTCACACAAATACAATGAACAGGAGGAGTCATAATGCACAGGCCTTTCTCTCCGTATACACCATACTGAACTCCATCCTCCAGTAATATTACTGCCCAGTAGCCATAAATAGATCTGACAGTGTTATAAGTCACATTTTGGTGCATTGTAGCACTTAACACGGCGTCCATTTTTAATTAACTTTTATCAGTAACAACTTCAATGCTTAAAACTAAACTAAATTTTTGAAATGGCCACCTTGTGACTACATGCATGCTGCCAGGCATTGCTCCATTCATTGGTCTTACTGAATGTGTTCCACTTCATTCTCATGTCAGCAGCAGGTTTGATTATGCATTTTACCAGCTATTGTATTATTTGTGGTATTACAATGCGGAAACTTCATGCAACTCCAAAGGAAGGAATCCAAGAGGTTTAAATCACTTGTCCAAGGTGGCCATAAAACTTAACTGCCTTGTCCTATCATCTTCCAAGATAATTTTTTTTTCAAGCACTCCATTAACTTCTCTGCCAAAATATGGAAGGACACCATCATGTGGTACGTACTCATCTTGTTGCAAGAGACATATCCTCTAAACAAAATGACAGACAGTTTTCTAGAAAACTCCTGTAATAAGCAGGTGTGCAACATTCCTTCACAATATTGACAATATGTAACTGAAGGTTCCCTTGTAGAATGTGGTTGTGATTTATGTGGTCTCATTTTGCATGATTCTGAAACAATACGCCATTATAACAAGCAAAAATAATAAATAAATCTTACTGCAGGGGACTGCTACATGTTCACGCAAAGTCAAAAACACAAAATTTCTATGGGGTAATTGGTCATAATTTGCATGAATCTCAGTGCACATGAGCACTTCAGGGATGGAACCCATAAATAAACCACAATTGCACCATACTCCTAGTATCTGCTTAAAACCTATGTTTAAAATTACATTATACTACTGTATGTGGATCTTCCTGGGCCCAAAATCAAGAACTCCATGTCTACTAATACCAATATGTGTAAACAGAGCCCAATCCATGAACAGATTATCAGGCAGTCATAACTGCAGTCACTCACAAAGTTCAACAATGCAGGCATGATCAACAAGTAAACAGTTTTGCATACATTGGAGGTAAAGCCATCTTCATGCAAAACCCCCCTACACCTGTGTCAGTGCAGTACCAAGCCTCAGGAAAATTCTGAATACAGGTTCAATGCACTGTATCCAAAACTTTGTCTTCTCCAAGCTGTGGCTATGTTCATTCAGGAGAAGGAATATGTCTCCCTCAAAAGTCTGTGTACATTCTGAAAAGCACTTTCGTGTGGAACTCTGTTATCTGAATATCACTGGTGGTATTCCATTATGGCAACCCAACCACTTTCATCACAGAAACCACAAATAAAATGTATGTCAGCATATTTCTCACTTGTAAATACTACAGGCAGTTCTAATAACAATTCTGTGCCAAAAAGCACAACCCTGACAGCTAAGACCTACAAGCAGACTCAGAACTGAATGGTTAGTGATGTCACATTGTTACACTAGCACTCAAACAGGGAGACACCTTGCATAATTTGGTAATGGTTTCAAATTAACCTACAGTTAATAAGACTTTCTTGCTCAAAATAAATGCTTACATACAACCCTGTAATTTAGCTAACTTGTTACAGAATACTCTGCATACAATTCGCTCTACCTTGTAAGGCTGTTATAAAATAGCTCACTGAAAAGTAAAATCTTCACTGAGGAAACAAGGACAAATACTTTAATATGGACGTTCAATATCCTAAATCATATATTATTGTTTATATGCTTCTTGTACTCAAGGACAGCAAAATTCAGAGTAAGAATTTCAGAATGTAAAGTAGGAGAGTGGAAGTTTGATGGAAACAGATTTAACCACATCAAGTTACACAATGAGAAGGATAACGAAAAGTATTACATTAAAATATCAAATGTGGTTTTTAAAAAATCAACTACAACAAGAACTGTGAATTATTAAGAAGAATAAGAAAACTTACGTGAAGGTGAACATATGTATTGCAATTTACAGTAGAATAAATCAACGGCTGATCGAAGAAAAAGAGACCAATGACAGGAAACTGAATAATGCAAAGAATGAAATGAGTTTGGAGTAATAAGATAAATAATATTGGATATCTGTACAGAAAGTTAAATTAATTTAACAGCAGCCACCAAACTACAATAACTTGGCAAAGATGGGAAAAATAACAAAGTTGCAAATTTATACAATACTTTGAATAGGTGGAAAAGTTACATTCATGTGTTACTGAATGCACAAGAATCTAATAGAAATGGGGAGACACAACCATAAAATGCTAATCCTTTAATACAGGATCTTAGTTTTGACAAATTTGAAATTTATGGTGAAAAGTCAAAAAGGGCTCAAACACTAAATACTCATCACATTCATAAATGCAACATTTAACTGTATGCAGTGTTGTTAATGATTTTAAGGGCAACAAGAAATTAACAAAACCTGTGAAGGCCAGTAGGTTGGACAGTTACAGGCTTATTAAAAGAACTTGAAGCAAATTTAGACCACTATTTAAGGTCAAAGTTAAGGATGTGAGGGATAACTGAAACTTACATTAATCTTTTCTGCTAATCTCTTCGCCATATCTGAGTTACATTGGTACCGTATATATGGGCATTTCTTCAGCGATAAGAGAACTGCAGTAATTCCTTCAACAGTTCTCAGAAGATGTGCGTGATTCCAGACCAAACCTTTAAAGAAAATTACAGATTGTTAATAATGGTTGATGCATGTTATGTGAGATCTAGAGTAAACATGACTAACAAATAACACGCAACTGGCAGCATGGCTCTACAAGTTAAGACAGAAAATACCATTGCAAATATCTAGTTTGCAGGAAATTGCACCAGTGATTATACATTTAATAAACTAACATGAAGCCACACAGTTTGAGTTACTGAGAGCATCATTATATAAATTATAAAACAAATAAAGAACACAAGCCAGCACACTTCTAGTGAAAACAGAAGGCTCAACACTGCTAACACCAAAGCACAATATTTGACACATTCCTGAATCAATAACAGATTCAAATAATTATTTTTGGTAACAGAAAGCAAAAGAACCACAAACAAAAAATTGTACAAACTTCTACTTTCAGATATTGGAGGCTGAATATGAAATGAACCTGAAAAATATGGAGGAATACCATGGGTCTGGTAATAAATCACCACATACAGTTTTGGCAAACAAACATGAGACCTTAAAGTGCCTCATATTGTGGGACACCACATTAAGTTTCCAAAACATTCACATATACTATACAACTGTCTATAAAAGATAAAGAATATAGCACTCAGATCATCTGCCCAAGCAATCCATTTACAATAACAAAGCCATGAAGTCACTATTATGTGAAATTTCTATCAAGCAGAAGTACCTGATAACTTTTACTAACCTTGGGCACATGCTGTAATATTGAGCGAGAAAAGATGAGGGCTCAATGCCAGATAGTCACCATAGAACTCCTGAACTTCCCGAACCACTTCTTGCTCATCAGATTCAGCCAGAGTTTTTATGTCTGCCTTTGCTATAATGTTACTGAAATCTAAGCCACAATAAACAGAAATAATGTCAGCAACTGAAAACTAAAATAATACCAGAGATTATTGTTCACATCAATTCATAATACAAACTGCCAATAATCTTGAAGGCAATAATTTTCCTGAAGAATATAATTTTAGGACAGCTGCAATGAACTAAAAAGAGCAGAAACACAAACAGTGTGCTCCATATCCTCACAAATTTCCACACTTCTGAGGTCATGACAGTAACACTATCCTTCCGATACAAACTAAAAAGCTACGGGCAGAGACCTGCCCTCCCTTGACCTGTTTAACCAAACCTGCATGAGCTACAATATGGATGTCTTCAAACACTTACACTAATGGGTTTCCTTTTGTGGTTGGTGGCCCTGATGTGGTCATAACACAGACTTCTGCTACAAACGGCAGTATGTTCTTCTTGCTTTGGGGAAGGGAGGGACTTTGGTTGGCTGGGTGTTTGGGGTTTAAACCCTGAATGGTTCAGACATGTAGGCATAAAGCCTCTGCAACCTGGAGGAGCAGGGAGGTGAGGGAGTTACTTCAGTCGAAGGTCTCCATGACTGGGGGAGGGGGACATGGGTCACACTGTGTCTTTTAATTACACCTTGGCATGCACATTACAGCTAAAAAAAATCACAAACAACCTCAGCTGGGATAACTGGAGAGTGCTAGGCACAGTTTATTCTCACTCAATACAAGTAAAGGTCAGTCTAAACACAAATTTTATTATATACTAAACTGTTAAGCAGCTCACGTTTCAAACCTATACCTGGATCATCATGAAGCTTGGGGGGGGGGACTAAAAGGTAAAAAGTGCATACCCAGATCCTAAAAGCACAACACAATGGCACTCATCAAAGGAAAAAAAGCCAGTCAAGCTTCTAATATCAATAAGTATAAAACCCTGAAGAGGAAGGTTTTCAAATGAAAAAGACAGTAAAAGCACAATAGGATGGCTATCACCAAAGTAACAGTTTATTCTGCCAACATGATTGCCTTATTATGCATAGTCTGTGGACTGCTGACTTGGCTAATTTCGTCTAAGGCCTTGGGGGCAATTCTGGTCTTTGCAACTTTGCTTTGCAACTTGTTGAACCAGGCATGTCCCCACACAAGCTAACCCTCTGTTAGCCCTCTGATATGGTCAGTGAAAAAGGGCACTACAAATCCTTGTGAATTTTCTTGATAATAATGTGTCCAGGTGCAACAGTCACTATTTGAAGCCACTGGGCCAAAGTAATAACTTTGATGGTGCTAGGATGTTATACTTCTGTAAGTTCTTTGCCTTTACAAATCTTTCAAAACCTTAATTATATATATATATATATATATATATATGCAGTATACAGGGTGTCCCAGGAGGAATGTGCCAGACTTCGGGAGGGTGTTCCTTATGTTAAAGTATACTGATATAACCCAAAACACCTATATCCTAAGTTGAACGGTTACGGAGATAATGGCCAGAGAAAAGTGGGGACTTCTTGCGGTTCCAAATACTGTAACCTGCACAGCTGATACATCACGTGACAATGCTAATGGCCTTGAGAGGGGAATGCAGTGTTCACTGTGCCTGCGTGACGCTTTGCGCAGTCAGCCATGTTACGTCACCGCGGGGCTTTCTCATGTATAGTGCTTGTAACCCTAAGGACAACTATGACA
>Ga0123354_10008887_pt1 | contig 15323 bp, 10 predicted proteins | sample TergutLab28metaG_2_FD_97872 | JGI IMG/M metagenome (GOLD analysis project Ga0123354, IMG submission 97872) | Labiotermes labralis P4 segment gut microbial communities from Petit-Saut dam, French Guiana - Lab288 P4 | ecosystem: Host-associated > Arthropoda: Insects > Digestive system > Gut ...
ACCACACAATGTTTGCCTGTAATCGGAACATCTTCAGCCTTTAATAACGACAAAATTCCTTTGGGCGTGCAAGGAATAATCGCTTCGTCGGATCTGTTTAACAATCCTACATTCATCGGATGCAATCCGTCAACATCTTTTTTGTAATCAATAGCTTGCAGAATAACATCTTGATCAATGTGTTTGGGCAAAGGCAATTGCACCAATATGCCATCCGTTTCGGGGTCATTATTCAGCACGCCTATCAAGGCAAGCAGTTCGTCTTGCGATGTTGAGTATGGCAGCAGATTTAAATCGCATAACATTCCTATTTCGTTGCACGATTTTTGTTTGCTTTTTACGTATGATGTGCTGGCAGGGTCATCGCCTGCCAAAATGATGCAAAGTTTGGGCGCACGCCCGTGTTTTTTTACCAAATAGTCAATTTCAATGGCTAAAACCGACTTTATTTTCTTAGATAATGCAGCTCCATTTAAGATTTTCATAAAAATGTTGTTTAATAGGCGGCAAAGGTAGTATTTTTTCTATTTTCATCCGCAAAAAAATGAATTTAGTATAAATGTGGCATGCCTTGTTTCTACTAAAAACCGGTACAGAATCTCACCCACCTCATTAGGGTTTGTGCTGTTGTAGCAATTATTGTGAGCATCAGTACTATGCTTAGTGAAAAATATTTTCTCATAATATTTTAATTTTACGTTTATAATTTGTCTAAAATTTCAAAACGTTCAAATTTCCTGCATAAGTAAGATTTGCCCAAAGAAAGTCACCCTCCTCCAAGTATCACTAAAAAGTATATTTTTGCCAGATAATTTCCATTCTTCATGAAAAAGCTCCTCTTTATAAGTACCCTCATTACTTTAGTTTGCTGTTTCTCTTGCAAATCAAAACAATATGATAACCTCCCCACTCCGTTAGCTGAGTTGTATAGAAAAATTGATAAAAGCCCTAAAAATAGCGATTTGTATCAACAGCGCGCCGAGTACTATTATCGAAACAGTCAAACAGATAAAGCACTTGCAGATATTTTACATGCTATTAAATTGAATGATAAAAAGTCTGTTTATTACATAACATTGGCAGATGTCTATTTAGCTAAACAGGAAACCGATTTGGTGGAAGAGATGTTGAAAAAAGCGATCACTATGGATCAGAATAATGAAGCCTATTTGAAATTGGCCGAGTTGTATTTGTTTCAATATATGTATTCAGAGTGTGAAGAGACATTAGATCAGGCAATCCGCTTACAAAATCATAACCCCAAAGCGTTTTTAACGAAAGCTGTTTTGTTAAAAGAAACCCGCGACACCGTTGGCTTTTTAAGAATGATGCAGCTTGTTATTGACCAAGATCCCAAAGAAGTAATTGCCTATGCCGCTTTGGCAGAGTTTTTTCAAGGCGAACTTAACCCAATAGCTATTAGCTATTATAAAAATGCGTTGGAGGTTACTCCGAATGACAAAATTTTGAATTACAACCTAGGGAAATTATATCAGGATTTGGGTGCTTTGAAAGTGGAAAGCGGAAAGCCATTTAAAGAGATCGTTGAGTTTGAATTGGCAAAAGAACAATATCAAAACCTTATCGCTATAGATCCCAACAGCTATCCGGCATATAACAATTTGGGATATATAGCTTTAGTTTATGAAGATAACTACGAAGAAGCGGTTAAGTATTTTAGCAAAGCCGTTGAACTTGATCCTTTCTACGATCAGGCTTGGTGCAACAGAGGCATAGCATATTATTATTTGGGAGAGTGGCAAAAAGCGCGGGCAGATTATTTACAAGCCCGAAAAATAAATCCTTACAATGAGAATGCTATTACAGAGTTGAACCGATTAGACACCGAGAAAAGATAATCTATGTTGAATCCTAATTTAGATGCTTCCAGCGTGCGCCTATCAGCAGCCGAAAAAGAGTTTGAACGTGCGGTTCGCCCCTCCGATTTTGCTAACTTTTTTGGGCAGGAACAAGTGATTGAAAATATTGTCATCTTTGTAAAAGCGGCAAAAGCAAGGGCAGAGGCGTTGGATCACGTGTTGCTGCACGGTCCTCCCGGTCTAGGAAAAACAACATTGTCGCATATTATTGCCAATGAGATGGGAGTGAATCTGAGAGCAACCTCAGGACCTGTAATAGATAAACCCGGCGAATTGGCAGGGCTTCTTACCAATTTAGAACCTCACGATGTGCTTTTTATTGACGAAATTCACCGGCTTTCTCCGGTAGTGGAAGAGTATTTATACTCGGCGATGGAAGATTATAAGATTGATATCATGATTGATTCGGGTCCAAATGCCAGAAGCGTACAAATTTCGTTGAATCCCTTCACGTTGGTGGGCGCTACCACACGTTCGGGTTTATTAACGGCACCTTTGCGTTCACGTTTTGGCATTAATTTGCGTTTGCATTATTATGATGCTCAAACGCTTGCACGCATTCTCAAACGCTCTGCAGGCCTATTGGGTGTTGAAATGACCTCTGAAGCCGGATTTGAGATAGCCCGCCGAAGCCGCGGAACACCCCGAATTGCCAACCTATTGTTGCGCCGCGTGCGCGACTTTGCGCAAATTAAAGGCGATGGGACAATTACTTACGACATTACCCAAGTGGCGCTTACTGCCTTAAATGTAGATGCACATGGGTTGGATGAGATGGATAACAAAATTTTGCAAACGATTATTAATAAGTTTAAAGGCGGTCCCGTCGGGTTAACCACCATTGCTACTGCTGTGGGCGAAGATGCCGGAACCATTGAAGAGGTCTATGAACCGTTTTTAATTCAGGAAGGATTTTTAATGAGAACGCCTCGCGGAAGAGAAGCTACAGAAAGCGCATACAAACATCTTGGAAAAACAGTTCAATCTGATATTCATACATTGTTTTCTTAAAATTATTTTCACATGAAAAAAGTTCTTATTTTTTTAGCCATTTTTAGTATCGTTTTGTCTCATTCTGTTTTTGCTTCCGAGCAAGATTCGGTGCCACCTTCCAAATGGAAACAATATTGGAAATTTACGGGGATTGTAGGGCTTAAAATTTCTCAGGTTCAATTAGTTAATTGGGTAGCAGGGGGCAATAGCTCTTTTGCAGGAGTAGCATCTGCTAATTTAACATTGAAATATAAGAGAAATAGAGTTGCCTGGGATACAAATCTTAATACCGACTTTGGCGCTTTCTATTCGTCGGATTTTGCCTCTTACCGATGGAGGAAAGGGAACGACAATATCAATTTCGGTACCACCATCGGATACGAAATCAGTCCGGAAACAGAGAAGAGCAGGTGGTATGTGGCGGCAAATGGTACGTTCAAGTCGCAATACACGCGGGGTTACGACTTTCCGTCAGACGGTACGCGCGTGAAGATTTCTAATTGGCTTTCTCCTTCATATACAGAGCTTTCTGTGGGGATAAACTGGAAATGGGAAAAATTAGTAAACGTATACGCTTCACCTTTTGCCGGTTTAATTACCAGTTGCACCGACTCTGTTTTGCGCGTTTCATATGGCGTTCCTGCAGATAAAACGGCTTTCGCCTCGCTCGGTATGGCATTTGGCGCAGGCGTAATGTACGACGGTGTGAAGAATTTGCTGGTATTAACCAACTTGCAACTCTTTACCCCCTATACGGACCCGGCACAGAAATTCGGTCATTTTAATGTAGATTGGAATTTCATGATCAGCTACCAATTCTTAAAAGTGCTGAGCGTTTCACTCACTACCAATTTGAGATATTATCCGAAAGTTTTATTTCCTGAGCCACCCCTTAAACGGGTGCAATTTCAGGAGATTTTTGGGCTGGGGGTGGCGTATAGTTTTTAGGTTTCTCACATTTACTACAGCACTTCTCCACTTTCTTCACCCCCCAAACCATCACCCCTATCGGGCACAACATCCTGCAAAACGGCCGGTGAATGAGTAAGGAAGAAACGAGCAACAAAGGCACGGTAATATAGCCAATCCAATTGAATATTTTTAACCTGAAGATAGAGATAAAAGGATCGTAACTACATAATACAGGGCGTTGTGTAATGAGAACCCATAACACTAAAGAAACAAAAGCTACGATTTGAATGTAGCGTAAGAATTTTTGCGCTACCGAGGTTTTCAATAGACCCCATTTGTTTTTTTTGTAGATAAAGTCTTGTAAGGCGCCGAGCCAGCATAGCCAACCACACCATATCGCGCCGAAAATAAAAGTTAAAACAAGAATCGTGATGACCACCACAAAAGAGAGCCAGTATGCGCCGTTCCCTGCTATAAACAGTATAAATCCTTGAAAAAAGAATAAGATACAGAAGCATCCACCTACCAGAAATCCGAAATAGATAAGCGAGCATAGTAAAATAAGCGGACGAAAATGTTGAATGGCTTTTGTTCCAAGTAACAATCCGATAATGCAAAACAATAAAAAAACAACACACAATCCGATAATGGATCGTGTATTGTATGTTTCAGATAAGCAAGCCAGCACTAAGAGTACACTCATGGTGCCAGTGGCTATCCATGCGGCTACCTTACGGTAGTTGTTTCTTGAATCCAGCATTCTACTCTATATTCAGCTCCGGAGGTGGTTAAACCTCTCACAAATTTATCGTGATCTGAAGGGAAGCGTAATTTTGCACGTTTTTCTCTCGCTTGATCTGCTACAGAAGAATCTACCCTAGCAGCTTGTATATACTTATCTTCAGCTGCCCAGGCAAAACCTAACGGAAGCGCATCATCACCACTGCATCTACTTCCTGAAGCCGCGTACAAGTCTCCGATTAAGATAAAGGCCTTTCCACTATTGGATTTAAGTTTAAGCACTTCGCGTGCTGCGCTTCTTGCTTCAACGAAATTACCTTTAATTTGGTGAATAAGCCCAATCATATACCAAGGGTCAACTTTTTGCTCGTTAGTTTCAAATAACTCAATGGCTTCCTTAAAAAAGATGAGTGCAGCATCATAATCGCCTTGATTTAAGCTGTAATATCCCATTAAGTTAGCTGTTTGAGCACTTGGCTCGGCTTGGTGTACAATGTTCAGCATTTCCGCAAAAACCAGTTTGTCTGTACAATTGCCTTTGTTCATGATGATTAACATTTTTTTGAGTACAGGGAGATTCTCTCTATTTTGCTCTAATTTATTGGTATATACTTGTTCCAATACATGACAAGGTGCAAATGGTGTGAAAATAATTTCAATATTTTTTAATGTTCGTTCATAATTATTAATGAACTGCATGGCGCGTGCCGTATCTTGTGCCAATCTTTGTTTTCTGTTTTCATACTCGGCTTGTGTAATTTGTCCTTTCTCAAAAGCTTCTTCTAAGTTTTCAAAGTTAGGAATTTGTTTATCAATTTGTTTATAGTAATCGAGGATTGCCGTTTCAATATAATCGGTAGCGCGCTCGTAAGCATCAATCATGATGGTGGTGTCTGCTTTAATGCGTGCAATTTGTTCGGCAATACGGAAATAGCGATCCCAAATATTTGGTTGGGTTTTCTCTTTCTCCATTTCAATGGATTCAATAAATAAATTGAATGCTTGCGTTATATCATCTATAGTTTTTCCTCTATAACGGATCATAAAAAAAGCTTTAAATCCAAGCCCATTTCCTTCTGTATAGTTTTTTGGGAAAAATTGGTGGCGGGTGGCAAAAGCGTATAGTAATTCATCAACAAATTGATTTGCAAGTTCTTCATCATCGGTTGAACTGATTAGATAATCGAACATATTCTGCAGGTAAGTCGTGTTGAAGATCGCGCTCCATGAGCAGGGGCACATCTCTACAATGTTTTTCCAATGCAGATATGCATCGTTGTAATTTTTTTGATCGTAATAGGTTCTAAAGAAAGAGATCTCTTCTAAACATTTCACAGAGTCTTTTTCTGATTTTCCATACTGAGGTCCACAAGGCGTTTGCGCAAAACTACCTATAGCAATGAAGGATGCAAGCGCAAAAAGAATTAATTTTTTCATGACAATATTAATTTAATATATAATTTAACCATATTATAGTTAGGTTTTTTTTAACGAAACCTAAAGGCAAAAATTGTGCTAATTCAATTTTCGTCGTTGATACCATCTTTCTTGAAGGATAAAATTGACGGATAGTTTAAAGTAGTTTTGTAAGATTAAGTTGTTTTGCAATGTTCCTAATTTGCTGTATTCAAACATGACATTTATAGAAGAGCGTGTATTGAATGTTCTGATTGGGAATCCTAATCCTACAGAAACAGCAAATTCGGAAATCGGCTTTTGATTAATCATCATATATCCTGAGGCGAAGCGTGTTCCTATCCGGAAATTAATTTTATTGTAATATTTTGAAGAGACTGGATCCGGCACATACTGCACGCCTATGGCAGCGATGAAATTATTCAACAACGTATCTTTGGAACGCGACATGGAGAATCGTTTCCAATTTTGCCAGGTAAAATCTGCGGCAACAAGCAACAGGTCTTTGTAGCCGTAAGATAGCCCACCTCCTATGATATGCGGCATGGTTACGAAACTTCTTATGGCATCCTTTCCTATTCTCATTTCAACTGTATCTATCATATTGTTTCTATAACTGAAAGTGGTTACATTTTCTCTTGACCATACTTTGATGGCATTTTCATATACCGCGCCAATTCCGATATGGTATTTTTCTTTCACAGTGGTTTGATATTGAGCACCTCCCGATATATAGATACCGTCTAAATAGCGAAAATCGGAAGTTATTGTATTGAAAGCATGATCCATTTCATCATACTCAGCAATTTTTGTGGTATTAATGGTGCCAAAAAGGTAGGAAAGATTAGCCCCCAAAGAAAACCCTTTACACACTTTAAAGGCACTTCCCCAATAGAGGAGTTGCAATCCACCCGAACCTGTATAGCGATGGGTAATATTTCCGAAAAATTCTTGTTCATAATTACTTACGATGGAATATCCCACATCACTGTAAGGCATAATGCCTACGCTTGTGCGCCACACAGGCAAAACTGGTAGTCCAATGGCTAAGTATCCCAATTGGGCAAAGGTTCCACTCTGTTGTTGCACTGTGGTTCTCAGTTGATGATTTACCAATTCGAAAGACAAGTCGGCAATAAAAGAAAGCGAATCGAAAGCGGCGAACGCAGCAGGATTCTTAAAGTTAATGTAATAAGGATTTTGGAGGGCATACCCCACGCCACCCATAGAGTTTGAAACGACATTAGTACGTGGAGACAAATTGCCCACTCCAAAACTTGAGTAAGGCGAGTTGATGTCATTTTGGGCAACGCAAAAAACGCATAACATACAGAAAGCGAGGGAAAACAGAAAAATTTTTTGTGTATTACACATTGAATTTAATAATTTCATTGAGTCCTTTCAAAACTACGTTTGAGGCGGCAAATGTAGTATTTTTTATTAACTTTTGCAAATAAACTGCATCTCCTCCTGTCAATAGTACGATTAAGTTTTTAAATTTCGCCTGATACTCTTCAATAAAACCGTCAATTTCGTAACATATTCCGTTCACAACACCGCTACTAATGGAGCCGAATGTGTAGGTTCCTAAAAAATTAGAGCAATAATCTTCTACCCTTAGCAACGGAAGGTTTTTTGTTTTTTCGTGAAGCGCTTCAAAACGCATGTTCATTCCCGGAGAGATGGAGCCGCCTATATATTCTTTACGTTCATTCACAAAATCAAACACTAAACAGGTTCCTGCTTGAATGGAGAGTACATTTTGATCAGGAAATAATATTGCGGCGCCTACTGCATTGGCAATCCTGTCCAATCCTAAAGAGGCGGAATTATCATACAAAATGGTAATCGGTAATTTTGTTTGATGTGTGAAATGAATCATCCTCGTATTTGTTTTCAGCAACTCAATGACCTGCTCATCCGGTTTCGCCACCGTAGAAACAATGGAATATTTAGTAGCATATTGATTGAGAACGGATAAGAGAATCTCTTTTGTAACAAAAGGACAAGATTGACAATACACCTCATCATCGTTATTAAAAACGGCGATTTTTTGGAGGGTGTTTCCGATGTCGAGGATCATGTTCATTTTAAAGATTTAAAATTAAAAATTTAAGATTTAAAGATTTAAGATCAATACATTTAAATTTTAAATTGTTTGTTATTTTACCACTAATTTCACAGTTTTTCCTCCCGCTTTTACGATATAAACTCCCGCGTAAAGATCCGAGATGTTAATCCTTTGTGTAGCTACGCCCTCTTTGGAGGATTGTCCGGCAAACTGCACACTTTTTATTAATTGCCCGAAAATGTTATAAAATTCAATATGATTAATTCGTAATTCGTAATTCGTAATTCGTAATTCAATCGTATGATCTGCCGGATTTGGTACAATTTGTAGAGACGTAGCATGCTGCGTCTCTACGATGCCCACAATTTCTTTAAACACCGCATGAATAGTGTGCGTCTTTATTATATTTGTAAACGCGTACGTGCTAATACTACCTTTACTTTCGTCATCTACTAAAACATCTAATATTTCATAATCTGTATCGGGTATAATGGTAAATGTTCTATCGCTTCCGTGATTTACAGTAATATTTCCCGATGGAGAGATGTCACCGCCGGGCGTTGCCGTTGCTGTAATGGTATAGGTTAGGGCTTGCCATCCTGCTGTAGCAGTCATATTTTGAGCATAACTCCAAATTGTTTCTTCAGTAATTGGGGTAGCGCCGATTCTCCAATTCACAAAATTGTAGCCTGCTCTTACTGGAGTGGGTAGCGCTCCAACAGGCTTTCCATAAGTTACTGGTTTAGAAGCTGGGGTTACCGTGCCTCCATTGGGATTTAGGGTAAGCATGTATGTAACGGCATCCCATTGGGCGAAGAGCTCTATATCTTCTGAGATTGTTATAGATTGTTCATCTTCGTAAAAAGTTCCTGTTCCATCGGCGTGTGTGTTCCAATTTGTAAACTCATAACCTTCTTTTGTAAAACGATTTGCTCTTAAATTTTGCGCTTGGGCGGGAAGGAATTGTTGATTAGACATGTTTCCTTTGCCACCGTTCGCATCAAAAGTTACCCAAGAGGCATCGGGGTCAAAAATGGGCTCTGTCCATCCTATATCTAACATTATGCCCATTTTTCTTGTATTAAAGGTATGTAACCTCCAATTACTGTTGATACTGGGACCCATCCAAGTTGAAAAAGGTTGACCGGAATTGTGCCAATGAGAATTACTTGAACCGCCGGAGTAATTACTTGGAGCGAACATTCTCACACGGGTTCCTCCATTGGCATCCAACAACAGCGAGCTCGGTGCTCCGGCGTATAAATTCCCGCTTACTACTAATGCCGCACGTTCAGCTTGAGTAAGTTCCGTTATGCAGGACCCCGTAAGTCCTTGAAATAGCTGACGATCGAAAATTCCTGGGTGTTGACCGTATGAAAAAGCCCCATTCTGTCCAACCAAAGGATAGAAACCCAAGCCATGGCATACTTCGTGCAACATTACTGTAATCCAATCTGTTCCGTAAACGGTGCCGGTTGGTTGCAAGTAAAAATTAAAACTGGAGTTCATTTCTAATCTAATGTCTCTTTGCGTAGTAACATCATATCCTAGCAATTGATTCCATAAAGGAGAACAATACCATGTATTTACCGGAACACCGGGCACCTGACCGGTATTAAGGAAGTTTGGCATGCGGTAAGATTGACCAATAATGTTGTTTCCCAAACTTTTAGATTCAACACTAATATCAACCGGCACCGTACCCGATAATTTTTCACTCCAAAGCCCAAATGCATACTCAGTAGCGGTTATTCTGGCTTCATTCATGTTAATAGCGGTTAAATCAAATTGCAAATTTTCGCCTACTCTTGTGGTACTCTTGTTGTGAATGGGGTTAAAATGTTCATCATAAGTACATAAAGTACCATCGGGTAGTTGAAACACATAGATGTAATAGCTCATACTTTCTTCCCACTGTGCGGCGTAACGTAGAAGCTCAGGGTCATCATGATTGGCAAGGATAAGTCGTGGGGTTTGTTTGAAAATATCAACAATTTGCCTGTCTTTCGGTAATGCTTCTTTCACATTTTCTTTGCTTCCATAAAAATATTGAGGAATAAATACATCATGAGTGACAGAAACAGAAGCAATGCTTTTCACCGAAAAATCGTTTGTTGTTTCAAGGATTACATAACGGTTTGCATTTCCCAATACACCCTGTCTTAATTCTTCAATAAAGAAAGGCGCTAATTGAAATTCGGATTGTACGGTTGCGGGAGTAACGGTTACGTTGTTTCCGGTTTGTTCATTAAAAATAATGATTTTCAAATTTTGGTCAGAGGACAAAGCCACTGGATAGATCTCTCTATTGTCATTGCTTTTTGCCAACGACAGCGTAGCAATTTTCGAGCTTAGAATCTGTTTTTTTAACAATGTTAAATTTTCTTTCGGAACATCGTTATAGCTTACCGAAAACAGATGTTGCGCATGAAGAAAAGTAATGTTAAGCGCAAGTCCGAATATTCCAAAAATAAGCCATGAGATTTTTAAAAAAGTTAGTTTTTTCATAATTAATTATTTGTATTATTTGATTTGATTAATTTCACGATTTTATCCCCCGCTTTTACCAGATAAACTCCGGCGCTAAGATCAGAGATATTAATGGTTTGCGTAGAGACGTGGCATGCCGCGTCTCTACAAATTCCTGTAAAAGGCACATTTTTCACCAATTGCCCGAAAATATTGTAAAATTCAATTTGATTAACGCCGTCATTGCGGGCTTGATCCGCAATCCCAATTCGTACTTCAACCTTATGATTTGCCGGATTTGGTATGACTAGTAGAGACGTTGTGCGCAACATCTCTACGACCCCCACCACTGGCGTCCATTTCGCCGCAGCAATCCGGTCATAAGTAGAGTTCCAGATAGTTTCTTCATTAATGTTAATGGTGCCAAGATTCATTGTCCATCCTTCAAATGTGTAGCCTGCTCTTTCGGGAACAGGTAGCTCTCCAATATGCCTATCATAAACTACTTGTTTTGAAGTTGGGTTCACTGTGCCTCCGTAGGGATTAAAGGCAAGGGTGTATTTTGCAGCTTCCCATTGCGCATACAAACTCAAATCGTCAGAAATCGTTACTGCCTCTCTGTTTGCGTATGAAATTCCTGTACCATCCGGTAAACGATTCCAATTTTCAAATATATAACCGGTTTTATTAAAAGTATTTATTTTTAAATTTCGTGTAACTCCCAGACTGAATGGTTGTGGAGACATACTGCCCATTCCGGTATTGGCATTGAAAGTTACCCAAACAGCGTCGGGATCAATTTCCGGAATGGTCCATCCCATATCAAGAAACATCCCTATTTTTCTTGTGTTAAAGGTATGTAGAGGAGAGAAATAGGCATATTTCATAAAAGTTGGGAAAGTAACACCGGTATCCCAATGATGTGCTGTGGAGCCGCCGCTATAAGAAGTTGGCGCATACATTTTTACACGAACACCGCCATTAGCAGCTAATAATTTTGAGTTTGGACTTCCCGCAAATAAATTATTGCTTATGAGTAATGCTTCTCGTTCGGATTCGGAAAGCTCCGTAAAACAAGGTCCTGAAAGACCCTGATACAGCATGCGGTCGTAAATTACTGGATAATCATAAAAAAACACTCCATTTCTATGGCACTGGCTGCCAAACCCCAATCCATGAGTGACTTCATGTATCATAATGGTAACATAATCAATTCGGTTTTCGGAATTACCATCCAATCCATAGTAAAATCCAAACTCTGAATTCATTACAATAAAAATGTCCCACTCTTCTGAAGCACTGTAGTCTTTCAATTGTTTCCATAAAGCAGCGGGATAGAGGGTTTCTGCTTCACCTGTTTCACCATCCATAAAGCATGGTGGAAAAAAAGACATGCCAATTACTCCGGCTCCCAATGCCCAAAAATTAACCTCTATATTCACAGGCATCGTACCTGCTATTTGTTCGCTCCAAAGTTCTAATGCATATTCTGTAGCCAAACGTTGCGGAGGGTTCAACGTACCGCTTAAATTAAATTCCAAAAAATTGCCTACGCTACTAAGGGCTTTCTTATTATCAGGATTAAAGTGTTCGTCATAAGTTACTAAAGCACCGTTGGGCAATTGATACATATATACATAATAGCTCATCTCTTCTTCCAATTGCGCTATATCAAGTTGATATTCAGGATCGGGAATAATTCGTGGTTTTTGTTTGTAAATTTTAATAATTTGCCGGTTTTCCGGAAATGCTTCTTGCACATTTTCTTTTTTTCCATAAAAATAACGAGGAATATAAACATCTACTTTAGTAGCAGTAGAAACAGAGGCAATGTTTTTCACTGAAAAATCTGGATAGGTTTCCATTATTAAATACCGGCTTGCTTCTCCCAATATTGCCTGTTTTAATTCTTCAATAAAAAAAGGCGCTAATTGAAATTCGGTGTGTTGAAGAGACGCGGCATGCCACGCCTCTTCAGGGGTAATGGTTATGTTGTTGCCGGTCTCTTCATTCATAATAATAATTTTTGTATTTTCCACAGATGAAAAATCAACAACATACACATCTTTATTCCCATTATTTTTGGTTAACGACAGCGTAGAAATTTCCGATCTTGTAATCTGATGAGTCAATTGTGTTACATTTTCAATGGATAAAGCATTATAATGTATTGAAAAAAGTTGCTGCGCTTGTACCAAAGCAGCGCAGAATAAAAACGCAACAATAGCTGTAGCAAGAAGGAAGATTTTTTTCATATAGGCTTCAGATTTAAAAATTTAAAATTTAAAGTTGAAATTCCGACTATTTTACCACTAATTTTATAGCCCTACCACCTGCTTTTACCACATAAATTCCGGAATTTAAATCTGAAATATTAATCGTTTGCGACACTCCTTCTTTTGTGGTTTTTCCGGCAAAGGGTACACTTTTCACCAATAGCCCAAAAATATTGTAAAACTCAATTTGATTAACGCCGTCATTGCGGGCTTGATCCGCAATCCCAATTCGTAATTCAACCGTATGATCTGCCGGATTAGGTACAATTTGTAGAGACGTGGCATACTGCGTCTCTACAATGCCCACACCAGGGTTCCATCTTGCCAAAGCAGACATATTTTGAGTATAATTCCAAATTTTGTCTTCCGTTATAATGGTTCCGATTATTCTCCAGCTATCGAACATGTAGCCCTCTCTAACAGGTGTAGGAAGTTCTCCTATTGGCGAGCCAAAAACTACCAATTTTGAAGTTGGGCTTACCGTGCCTCCGTTGGCATTAAAAGTAAGGGTGTATGTACCGCCTTGCCACTGGGCGTACAGTTCCATATTGTTGAAAATTGTTATGGTTTGCCGGTCTGTGTATGAAGTTCCCGTTCCATCCGGTGAAGTATTCCACCCCATATAGGTATAACCGGCTTGCGTAAAAATATTGGCTCTTAACTGTTTTGCTACACCGGGGAGAAATTCTTGGGAAGGCATTGTCATCTCTCCGCCGTTAGCATTAAAAGTTACATAAACGGCATCAGGATTATTTGGGAGTGTCCATCCTATATCAAGTAAAATACCTATTTTTCGCGTATTAAAAGAATGTAAAGCCCAATTGGCGCTAATACTACGTTTCATAAAAGTTGTAAAATTATTTACCGAATCATCCCAATGTGAGTTACTTGAACCACCGCTGTAAGTAGCCGGCGCATACATTCTTACGCGAATGCCGTCATTGGCAGCCAATAAATGCGAACCCGGAGCTCCGGCATATAAATTGCCACTTGTCATCAACGCTGCACGTTCCTCTTGAGATAGCTCAGTTAAACAAGGTCCGTCAAGTCCCCGAAATAACTGACGGTCGAAAATTCCAGGATAATTTGTATAGGACCCACCGCCGGTAGGAGTTGTATAAGTATATCGTCCATCTTCTCTACACAAAGGGAAAAAACCTAGCCCATGACTTACTTCGTGTAACATAATGGTAACGCAATCGTGTCTTCCGCTACTGGGGTTAGCATCTAATTCATAGTGGAAATTGTAGCTTGAATTCATTCTTATCCGAATATCTCTTTGGTTGGGTACCACATTATAGCCCGCTAATTGATTTCCTACAGCAGAGCAATACCATGATTGGGTTGCCGGATTCCAATAACTTGGCATTCGGGTAGCGGAGCCAAGAGTTCCGGATGCCATGGGCTCAAAGGAAACATTTATATCAACAGGTACTGTACCTGCAAATTGTTCGCTCCAAAGTTCCAATGCGTATTCCGTTGCTGTGCGTTGCTCGGTATTCATATTGCCGGACAAAGTAAACTCTAAGTATCCACCTGCTCCTATTTTGCTCTCATTTTTATCATCATCAACATTAAGATGCTCATTGTAAATCCATAAACCACCATCAGGAAGTTGATACATATATACATAATAGCTCATACTTTCTTCCCATTGTGCGGCATAGCGTTGAAGATCAGGATCATTAGGATCAACAAGAATAAGTTCCGGTTTTTCCTTAAAAATATGAATAATTTGCCGGTCTTTCGGAAAAGCTTCCTTAATATCTTCTTTTGGCCCATAAAAATAACGAGGGAGAAAAACCTCCCCTTTAGTTGTAGAAACAGAGGCAACATTATGCACCGAAAAATACGAATTGGTTTCTAATATTAAATACCTGCTCGCCTCTCCCAATACTGCCTGTATTAATTCTTCAATAAAGAAAGGCGACAATTGAAATTCAGCGGAAACACCGGCAATCACCACATGGGCACCTGTCTGTTCATTTAAAATAACGACTTGTGTATGCTGTACAGACGAAAGGTCAACGACATACACATCTTTATTTTCATTATTTTTTGTTAATGATAAAGTGGAAATTTCCGAATCTATAATTTGATCGGTTAATTGTGTTACCTTTTCTATTGGTAAATCATTATAATTTACCGAAAAAAGATGCTGTGCATGCACAAAAGTAGCGCTGCATGTGAACGCAACGATAACTGTAATAGTAAGGAGGATTTTTTTCATACGGATTTAATATTATAATTGGTTAGAATTTACTGTTTTACCACTTTCTTAACAATTTCCCCTATATCGGTGGTTATCTTAACGAAATAAATACCCGAATTGATATGTGAGATGTTGATTAGATGATGAGATGATGAGGTGATTAGATGATTAGATGATGAGGTGATTAGGTGATGAGATGATACTTTTCTGCCGTAAACATCAAAAATTTCAATGTTTCGCACGTCATTGCGGGCTTGACCCGCAATCCCCGCAATCCCCTGAATTAAATTCAATTCTCCGGTGGTTGGGTTTGGATAAATGGTAATGTTCTCGAGGGCAGTTTTTAAGCACGC
>Ga0123354_10008888_pt1 | contig 15323 bp, 12 predicted proteins | sample TergutLab28metaG_2_FD_97872 | JGI IMG/M metagenome (GOLD analysis project Ga0123354, IMG submission 97872) | Labiotermes labralis P4 segment gut microbial communities from Petit-Saut dam, French Guiana - Lab288 P4 | ecosystem: Host-associated > Arthropoda: Insects > Digestive system > Gut ...
ATAAATAATTGAAATTATGGCAAAAGCAAAAGTAAAAAAGCAGAGCACGTTCATCGACATGACGGCGATGAGTGATGTGACCGTGCTTTTACTTACCTTTTTCATGTTAACTTCTACTTTTGTTCAAGACGAACCGGTCAAGGTGCAAACACCGGCATCTGTTTCTGAAATTAAGATTCCTGAAAGTAACCTGATGACCATTCTCGTGGATTCAAAAGGTAAAATTTTCATGAGTTTTACAAATGATAAAGACAAAATAGAAGCGTTAAATGCAATGGGTGATGTTTACGGAGGGATTACATTTACACCGAAGCAACAGGCTGCCTTCAAAAAATTAGATTCGTTTGGAGTTCCAATCCGTTCGATGGCTTCTTTTTTGGATTTGCCTTCCGATCAACAGGAGAAATACTTGAAAGATTTGGAAAATCAGCGAGTAGGAATCCCTGCGGATTCGGTGGTGGTGTCGGATGCGCGAGGAGTAATTTCACAAGATAACGAATTTAAAAACTGGGTAAACATTGCGACAACCAAAAATCCGGATTTATTAATTGCAATCAAAGCTGATAAGTCAACTAATTATCCGGTAGTCAAAAAAGTTATTGATAACCTGGGAGAAATACGTAAATACCGTTATCTTTTGATTACCACTTTGAAAACGGCTTCAAATTCTTAAATTTTAAAAATTATAAAAATGGCTGAAGTACAAGTAAAAGACGAGGGAGGCGGAAAGAAAAACAGACAGAAAAAACAGCATCTACGTGTTGATTTTACTCCTATGGTGGATATGAACATGTTGTTGATAACTTTCTTTATGTTTTGTACAACCCTTCTGAAGCCTCAAACAATGAATATCAATATGCCTTCGAAGGACAAAGTCAAAGAGACTGAACAAAATAAAGTAAGGGAGTCAACGGCGGTTACGCTTCTTTTGGGTGCAAACGATGAGCTTTACTATTATTTGGGAATGATTGATTCGACAGGAACATCGTATAAAGATCCCAATTTTCTCGTTAAAAGCGACTATACTCCCGATGGGCTACGCAAACTTTTGTTGGATAAAAACAAAGGTACTTATGAAGAGATTCAGAAATTGAAAGACCAATTGAAAAAACTTCAAATCACTGAAACTCAATTTAATGAGCAGGCGAAGAAAATTCAGGATGACGCAATGAAAGTAACTAAAACGGCTCCTACGGTTATGATTAAAGCGACTGATCAATCGACGTACAAAAACTTGGTGGATGCATTGGACGAGATGCTGGTTTGTAATATAGGAGCTTATGCTATTGTTGATTTAACGGATGGCGATCGGTATTTGCTTTATACTAAAACAAATAATTCCGACTATCTCACCGATCAACAACGATCTCAAGCTTCTGCTCCTCCTACTGCTGCTAAAAATGCTAAACGGTAATTTATAAACTGATGAAAAAAATTAGTAATTATGGCAAAAGATTTTGATTTAAATTCGCAAAAATGGTTAGCGCTTGTCTTTGAGGGAAAAAATAAAGATTATGGCGCTTATGTACAACGGGACGAATCTTCAGACCGTCATTTGAAAGCGATTATGATAATCTCTATTGTTGCATTAGGGTTGATTTTTTTACCCGGATTAATCAAATCGGTTCTACCGGCTCCAAAAGATGTGGGACAAGTCACAGATGTCAACTTAAGTAATCTTGATTTGAAACAAGACGTACCGCAAGAAAATCAAATAAAGCAGATCGAAGTTCCTCCTCCTCCCGAATTAAAATCTACGGTGGCTTTCACACCTCCTGTAGTTAAAAAAGATGAAGATATCAAGGACGATGAATTGATGAAAACACAACAAGAATTAACCGAAACGAAAGCGGATATTTCTGTTGCAAATGTCGAAGGCGTTCAGGGTGGAACTGTTGATATTGCTGATTTGCAAGAGCACAAAGTAGTAGTTGAAGATCAGAAACCTCAGATATTCAACCACGTGGAAGTAATGCCACAATTTCCAGGTGGCGATGCTGCATTATTAAAATGGTTAGGGGACAATATTCAATATCCGACTATTGCTCAAGAACAAGGCATACAAGGTCGTGTAGTCTTACGGTTTGTTGTAAAACCGGACGGATCGGTCGATGATGTTCAAGTAGTAAAAAATTTAGATCCGAGTTGTGACAAAGAAGCTGTTCGCGTAGTGAAAAAGATGCCGAAATGGATTCCTGGAAAACAAAACGGAAATCCGGTGTATGTATATTATTCATTACCTGTGGTCTTTAAATTGCAAAATACCTAAGAGTTAATTCTTAATTTATTTGATTCTTATGTAGAATTTGGTTATAAACGATGAATTTTGGAATAGTAGATAAAAACAAGGGACAAAAATTAGGCTTATTCATTTTTGAATGTGTAATGGCTATTGTATATGTGTTTTTAAGTATTATTCTACTTTTCACTCCACTTTTTAACCACTCCTCCGTTCAACCAGGATTAAGAATTGGTGTAGGAATTGTGATTGGGCTTTATGGACTTTTCCGAGTGTATAGAGCCTATCTTAAAATAAAAGAGAGAAGTGAATAAAAATGTTTAGGAAAGAGGCTGCCTAAAAGTGAAAATTTTTAGACAGCCTCGTTTTATTAAAACTTTATTAGTGAGCTTAAAATGAAACAATTTTTATTTTTCAGCGTATTGTTTTTTCTCCTTCTATCGTTTGCTTCTTGCAAAAAAAAGCAAGCGAAAGATCGATGGAACGATACCTTGACCTCTGGGATAATAAATATTGCTTGCGATGAAGATTTTAAGAATTTGATGGATGCTGAAATTGATGCGTTTCAAGCGCATAGTAACTATATGGCAATCATCAATCCCATTTATGCCAATGAAAAAGAAGTAATTCGCCTATTATTAGAAGATTCCGTGCGATTAGCCGTAACTACCCGTAAACTTAACACGACGGAACAAAAGGCGGCTCAAGATAAACAAATGCTTATTCAGAATTTTCTGATTGCATTTGACGGAATTGCACTTATTACCAACAAAGCAAATCCCGATTCGCTTATTGGTCTTCCAACTATCAAAAAAATTTTTACGGGAGAAATCACGGATTGGTCACAAATCAATCCACATTCTACTTTGGGTACCATTCGGGTAATTTTTGACAGTAATAAATCCGGTATTCTACGATACGTAGTGGATTCTATTGCAAAAGGCGACTCCTTATCATCTAATCTGTATGCTTTAAACAATTCTGATGAACTGATTGAAAAAGTCGGCGAAATGCCGAATGCTTTAGGTATCATTGGATTTAATCTGATGGATGATGAAAATCATTTGAAAACTTCTGGTTTACAGGATAAACTTCGGTTAATGCGAATTGGAAAAGATGAAAATGCAACCTTGCAAAATACTTATCTTCCATTTCCCGGCGATATTAAAAATGGAGATTATCCCTTATGGCGAACGGTTTATGTGTTGCTTTCCGATCCAAAATCGGGCTTGTCTTCCGGCTTTAGCGTTTTTCTTGCTCACGAGGTGGGACAAACGGTGATTTTAAAATCAGGATTATTACCGGCGGTCTCAGACCCTCAAAACAAGTCTGTCAACATAGTAAACGCTTATCCTGATGAAGATAAAGAGAAACAAAATAATAAATAAATAGAAATAAAATGAATAGAAAAAAATTGCTTATTCTTACAGGTTTTTTCTTTCTCATTGCAACTTGTATGTTTGCTGGAGACAACGAGAAAGGAATTGAATATTACAGAGCGGATCTTTATGATGCTGCGAAAATATTCTTTTTAGCGCAAACGAATCAGTCCCAAGCCGAACAAGCCGAAAATTATTATTATTTGGGCGAAACGTATTACCAACTTAATCAAGAAGATTCTGCTTCTTATTATTATCAGAAAGCGATTAGCACCCTTCCGGATTATCCTTTCGGGTATATCGGGGCAGGTAAATTGGAATTGAAAAAAGGAAATGCTAAAGATGCCGACGATCTGTTTAAGAAAGCGAATAATCTTACTAAAAAAGACCCTTCCGTACAAACAACTATTGCAGCGGTTTACACCGATGTAGGCGATTACACAAACGCTCAAATTGCATTGGATAGAGCGAGGAAAATTAATAATAAATATTCCGGCATTTATCTGGCGGAAGGAGATATGTTAATGAAACAGGGAAAAGTCGGCGATGCTTGCGCTCGTTATGACAACGCCATTCTTTTTAATAATTCCGACAAAGCGTCTTATTTGAAGTTGGCGAAAGTTTATAAAGATATTAATACCACTTATTCTTTACAATATTTGGATAAGTTAGTCGCTTTAGACCCTAATTATATTCCTGCTTATGCAGTATATGGCGATATTTATAGGGAAGAAGGAAAATATAAAGATGCATTGGATGCTTATGAAAAATTTATTGCCATACCGGGTGTTCCTTTGTTACAACAAGAACGGTATGCACAATTGTTATTCTTTACAGAACAATATGAGAAAGCGTTAGCCCAAATTCAATATGTATTATCGAAAGACCCGAATAATTTGGTTATGAAGCGTTTGGAAGCTTATAATAATTTTCGTTTAGGAAATTATGATGAAGGATACAAGCAAATAACCGAGTTTTTAAAAGAAATGCCTAAAGATCGTCATATCTATCAGGATTATATGTATTATGGTCAATTAGCGCTGAAAAAGAAGCAACCGAAAGAAGCGTTAGACGCTTTTCAGAAAGCTATTGAAATGGATTCTACCAAAACGGATATTTATAAACAAGCGGCTACTGCTGCTTTAAATTCCGGTTTGTATCCCGAAGCAGTTCAATATTATGAAAAATATTTTAAAGTAGATCCTTCGGCAGATGCTTCGGATTATTACACTTACGGACAAGTTTGTCTTTCTGCCGCCGCTTACTATATTGATCCGGGGAATGAGGCGTCTGTTACTACTCCCGATTCTTTAGCTGCGTATGAAGCTGCCTTTAAGAGTTTTGTACAAAAAGGAGACGACGCATTTGCTGAAGTCTCAAAACGAAAACCTGATTTGCAATACGGTTATATGGGACGCGCCAATATTAATGCGTTATTGGATAAGTACGATGGAGATAAAGGGAGAAAAGTGGTTGGATATGCAAAACCTTTGTATGAACAAGCGCTTACTGTTATGTTGAATAATAATTCGGATGGGTCTAAGAATAAAGATATTATTACAGCTTATCATTATTTGATTTCGTATTATTCGATATCGAATGATTCAAATAGTGTGATCGAATATAGCAAAAAGATTTTGGATATCGATCCGAATGACGAGGTAGCAAGAAAGGCTTTGACACTTTTGAAAGTTAAGTATTGAAAAAAGAATGACATTCCGCGCTTGACGCGCGACTCCCTGAAAGTTATTAATAAAGGAGATTGCGAGTCAAGCGTGTAATGACAATTTTCATTCAGCAATAATAACGGCTGCCTCCAGTACTTCCCCTTGCAGAGGAGGGTTGATTTTAGCAAGGCGAATATTGATTTTTGAAATACAATTATAATTTTGTTTGATTTTTTGGATAATCCTACCAGCTACATGCTCCAACAGTCGGGAGGGAATTGCCATTTCCTCTTTAACTAAACTGAAAATGTCGGCGTAGTTTACGGTATCTTCCAAATTATCCGTTTGAATAGCTTTACTTAAATCGAGAAATAATTTCAAATCAACGCGGTAGGTGTTTCCTACGATTTGTTCTTGTTCCATTACTCCATGATAAGCATAAAAAAGCATTTTTTTAAGTTCGATACATTCCATATTATTCTATTTTTACATTCAAAAATAGGTAAAAAATTGAGAACTAACAAATAATTTATAAATTTGTCATCAAAATGGGAATATTTATGAAAAATAAAGAATCTTTACCTTCGGGAATTGCCCACAATGCGTTGGCGGTAGGTACTTATATTAAAGGAGATATCAAAGCGGAAGAAGATTTTCGCATAGACGGAAAATTAGACGGTAATATTGAATGCTCAGGAAAAGTTATCATAGGTCCTCAAGCTGAAATTACCGGAAATATCCAATGCCAAAATACTGATTTAATGGGGATTGTGACCGGAAACATAGTAATTTACGAAGTAGCGAGCTTAAAAGCCTCTGTTCGATTTACCGGCGAAATAGTTGCCAAATACATTGAAATCGAACCGGGCGCTTCTTTTAACGGTACTTGCAAAATGCTCAATTAACCTTCGTTACCGTTGAGCTTGTTTTATTAGCCGGATTATTTTTTCATTCAATTTATCAGCATTTAGTAAAGTTTCTAAATGAAGATGCATACGGTATTTCCAATAATGTGTGGGATTGACGGGTAGGTTTATTCGTTCGCTGTCTTCGTCTTTTCTGCGGATTTCTCCGTCGATTGAAAGCCAATCCTGCAAAGGAATAATAACCAATAAAGACTCGGTATGAAGGTGATTGGAAATAATTTGCTCACAAATATCCGGGAGACAGTCTTGCGGGGAATTTCCTTCTCGTTTCAATACTTCATTATAATATCGCTGCGTTTTCTCCGGATTTTCTTTCCATGCCATTCGAAGAGTCGGCATGTCGTGCGTGGAAGTCGTACAAACCGAAAGATAGGGCAAATGAGATAAATCGGTAAATTCCCTGTTGGTTTCTTTAGGCATCCGTTCGATTTCCAAACTGAGAATCTGAAGTTTCTGCATGACTTCCGGCACACATTGGGGAATCATACCCAAATCTTCGCCGCACGCAAGCATATCGGTGCAAGAGATGAGTGGCGCTAATTTATTATAACCATGTTCTTTCCAAAAGTCATTGTGGCGCTGGTAAAAATAATTCCAATACAAATAATCAAAAGCGTACCGATTGGCAGAATCCAATTCTTTGTACATATACGAATACGACGCGGAAATACGCGGATGAAAATGATTCGTCAACTGTTTATCTTCTATAAACAGAACTTCGTTACATATAGCAAAAAGACCTTTTTGAATGATACGACTTTTTCCATCGTCTTTTTCTGAAAAATGCGCTTGTATTTTCTTCTGGTTATTGAATGATTCCGATAAGGCGAAATGACGGGAAGATGTCCGATCCAAATAGGCTTGAATTACTTCTTGCGTATATTCTCCAAATAATTCCATCAGAAATTGCTCATTGATGTGTGCATGGGTATATTTTTCCAACAAAAAATCGAATCCTGCATTTTTTATTTCCTCTTCGCTGAAAGGCAATGCCGGACTGAACCATCCTAAAAGTCCCTGAACCGAATCTTCCGGTATTTCCCATATTCGGAAAAATCCCAGAATATGGTCAATACGGAAAGCGTCAAAATAATCTGTCATTTTCACAAAACGCTTTTTCCACCAACAGTAGTGGTCGGCTTCCATTTGTTCCCAATTGTAAGTAGGAAATCCCCAATTTTGTCCGGTAGCTGAAAAATTGTCGGGAGGCGCGCCGGTTTGGTAACCGATGTTGAAGAAATCAGGCTCCGTCCACGCTTCGATGCTTGTTTTACTGATACCAATCGGAATGTCGCCTTTGAGAACAATTCCTTTGGTATAAGCATATTCTTTGACTTCGGTTAATTGTTTGTGCAAATGAAATTGCAAATAGCAATAGAGAGCAATTTCCTGATAATGCGTTTTATCCGGTAAGCAATAATTTTCTATGGCGTCCTTATCATACAAGTTATATTCTTCCCATAAAAGGAAATTGCAGGTATGATAAATGTCTCTCAAATGCGAATATGCGGCGTAAGGAATCAGCCATTCTTTATTTTTTTCGAAGAATGAAAGATATTCAGGGGAATGCAGCGTCTTATTTCCTTCCTGAGCAAATAATTCTCTGAAAAACATCCATTTATAATTATCCACCTGTTCATAATCCAATTCTTCTAAATTGTTTAATGTCGCTTGTTTGTTTTTGAAAAATGTGTTCCGCTCCATCATGTTCAATTCACCCATTGCGTTCAAATTCAAGTAAATCGGATGCAAAGCGTAAATAGAAATTGCATTGTAGGGATAGGAATCCATCCATGTATGCGTTTGGGTTGTATCATTGATAGGCAAGATTTGAATAATTTTTTGCGAAGTAAGGCTCAACCAGTCGATACATTTTTTCAAATCGCCGAAATCGCCGATGCCAAAACTTGTTTTCGATCGAAGTGAAAAAACAGGAATGACAGTGCCGGCGCATTTCCATTCGTTTGATTTTTTTTGAAACTGTAAACCCGATACAATACAGGTTTCATTTTCTTTAACCAACGATTCAATTAAAATTCGATTATCGCCTTCCTCCCACCTAATCAACGATTTATTTTCGTTTTCAATAAAACAAAACTTATACTCGATAGGGTAAGAGAGTGCGCTTGCATCCAATTCGATAGACCATTCGGGAAAATGGTCGCAAGCCATGATTAAGGCTTTACTTGTATCCCAATTTCCTAATTCCGTTTGATTACCGGTTATCGCCACGCTTTGATTCCGTTCGATATCTGAAGCTAATACTTTAATACATAGCTTATTATTGGACTTAACTATTCGTTCGAACGTATTACAAGGATGCGCAAACCAACTTTTGTAGAAAGCTGAAGAATAAAAAATGGTATTTTGAGGGCGATTTTGCCAATAATCGATTAGCACATAATTTTGTCGAATATCAGTAATACTTTGTCTGTGATTTCGTTGCCATTCTTCAAAAATGAATTTACCGTTGGAACTCAGAAAATATCGGTATTCAAAATTTACCGGTTTATCAGGTAAATCCATTTCCAGCGACCAATTTCCATCTTCCGCATAGTGCATTTCTTTTACTAAAGCCATATCCCAAGATCCTAATTCAGATAAAGAGCCTGTGACACAAATAGTTTGTCCCCACACTGTGTGGAAATTAATTTGCAAACGAATCTTCATTAAAATTGCTTTTTACCACTATTTAATAATAATTTTCCGAATGAATGATTTTGAATTATTTGTTACTTTTAGCAGATAAACGCCGGGATCAAAATTCATTTGTTTCTGAAAAACAGGTGCGGTCATTTGCTCCTGTAGTATTAACTGACCGGAAATTGTGTAAAGCGATATTGTAGAATTTATACCCGTGTCAGATTGAATGCTCAAGGTTTCACCTCTTTTCACAGGATTAGGGAATACATTGATTACTTCGTCAGGATTCACCGCCTCAATTGCATCATTTGAAGATGTAGTTGCTTCAACACAGACTTGTTCAGATTCTGTGCCGCTGTCGTATGCAATAGAAACACAGTAAATATGATTGCCGGACGGCGGTTGAGCATCCAAGTATTGAGGTTGGGTAGTCGTTGCTATTTTCACATTATCGCGATAAACAACATAATTGGTAGCTGTTGCAGTTGTTGCGTTTGACGAGCGTAACAAAGTATCTGCCGGAGCGCTCAAGAATGTGTTGTCGAATTGCAAATAACCGGCGATGTCCCAATTTGTGCTATCCGATTCACCGATATAATACCAATTATCGGTATAGATCCAATTTCGCATCGATGCAGTTGGCGAGCTGCCATCCAATCCTGCAACATAAGCTTTGGGGTTGGTCATTTGAAATTGAATGCCAATCCATAATTCTTTATTATTTACCAAGGAAACGGGAGAAGTGAGCGTAACAACATTCTCGCTTCCAAGTTTAGGATTATCAACCAATTGAGTGAAGATTGGAGTGCCGGGTACTGAAGTTAGTCCCGGATCTTGCAACCATACTTGTATCGTATATTTACATTGTGCAGTGTCAACCCAAAAGCGCACTTGTGTCAATTTACTCCCATAGAAATTTTGCAAATCATCTGTTGTAAACCGTACAGCAGTAGTAAACGGATTCGTTCCTCCATTAGAAATATAGTCAACATTCTGGGCAAAAGTCATCCAATCGCTAACGAAAGGCGATTGCCAATTGAGTTGAACATCCCTGCTTCCGTTGGTATTTTGCGCAGTCAAATTTTGTACGGTAAGTGAAGTGCCATCGATGGATGAATTAGTAACTTGTACTTCCTGACAAACCGGAGATGATTCTAATGTGTTATTGGAATTTTTGTATAATGCAGTTACACAATAGCTGTAACTACCTGAGCCTACATTATATTGAGTATATGTAGTGTCTTGATTCATAAGGGTAATCAGCAGTATGTTGTTACGATAGACATTGTAGCCTGAAGCGCCGGAAGCTTGATTCCATTTTAGTTGGACGGATTGACCGGCAACCGTTGCCTGTAAATTTGATATAGGGGTAGCGTCCTGCATCATGAATTTGAATGAAACAGCGCTGTTTTGCATTTGAATATTGGTTACCGGTTTGAGCGTATTCGCTCCCTTCCATGAAGTAGCGGAAGGAATCGTATAATCGGTGAACGAAGTATTGTTGGACGTGCCGGGGAAAGGACATCCTGCCGAATTGATATTTCCATACGACGCTGCCGTTCCGGTCGGATTGGTAGTCGCCGAAGCGCAAATCGGATACACTTCTTGCGGACTTCCCGTATTGATCGTATTACTAAGACTATCCGTTTTGTTAATGCTAATACGATAAATCAGCAAACCGTTTCCGGGAACGTATTGGTCAAAACCTGTTTTTTGGCGGTTTTCGAGAATAAAATATTCTCCCGGAGTCGAGGTATCGTAGCGGTAAGCCACCGCATTCATTGCTGAACTTGGCATATTCGTGATTGTTTGTGGTTGGGTTAAAATGGTAGGATTTACCCATCCGAATTGAATTTTCTGATACATATTAATGTGCGATGGACAGGCTCCGTCGTTATTCCAGTTGCCTGAAGCCATTAAATCCCAATTACCGGTTCCTAAGAAACTTCCTCCGCTGGTGTCATAAAAGTCCACAGCGCCTAAAACATGTCCCATTTCATGGCAAACAACGCCGATGTGAGTAATATTGGTTCCCGAATTTCCTCGTAATTCAGCCGAACAGGAATAATTTACGAGTTGTTCATTTCCAAATGTAAGCGCCGGATAAAAATCCGATTCATGCGCCCAGATACAAGTATCTCCCCCGCCTGCTTCTTCACCGTAGCCTGCATAAATAATATGAAAACCTCCGATGCCTCCCTTGCCGTTATCATAATCGGAAGGGTTGATAGTCGGATTATTACCGGTAAAAACGAGATTAGCGGCTTCTGTTGCAAATTGATGAACTCTTGTGATATAATCGCTACCCGTTGAAGGATCATTAGCGCCGTAATATGATAAAGGTTGAGATACGGTATAAGGTCCGGCAACGGTAATCTCTAAGTTTACTTTGCCATACGAATTTTCCACATAATAGTCATGTACGCTGCCTTTATCCGGATTGCTATCCCCCGGATCACTGTAACCGACTTGGTTCATCAGATTATTAAATGCATCTTTTGTTTTTGTTATTGGTTTATCCGGAAAACTAATCAACGCACAAATAGCTTTTACTGTTCCAACCGAAGAACGAAATTGGCTCGAATTTTCGCTTGAAGACTTTTGAATCACTCCCCAAATGCTTTTTAATGTGTTGATTTGAGTGGTACTATAATTCAGTTTCTTAGGGATTCCCTTTAAAAAAGTTTGGTCGGATGACGAACGCAACGAAATGTCCCGAGCTATGACGGAAGAAGGAACCATATTCCCTTCGTTATCGGAAATTGCGTAAACAATGTTTCGGTTGCTGTCATAGAGAAGCGAATAACCGTCTTCCGATTCCATCCAGTGAACTTTCTCATCTCCTTTCATATACAGAGAAATTGTCGTGCCATCCCGTAGTTCTTTTTTAATCAGACCGGGGTAAGCCGGAGAAGCAAATGCCTCAATAGCAGAATATAGAAACAATGTTATTACTAATAGTGTCGTAGAAAAAGTTTTCATATTAAAAATATTTATTATTCAAAGCACAAATGTACGAAATTTCTTTTATATTTTCTCCCCAAATATGAAGCATATTTATGAAGTTTGTATTAATTTTGTAGCGTAATTTTAATAATATTGAAATATTTAATTCGGAATACGATGGTTTCTTTTAAAGTATTTTCGGGAACAAATTCCCGTTATTTAGCAGAAAAAATATGTAATGATTTGCAATGTCCTCTGGGAAAAATGAATATTCAGCATTTTGCAGATGGTGAGTTTTCCGTTGCGTATGAAGAATCGATTCGTGGAGATTATGTTTTTTTGATTCAATCGACATTTCCCAATTCCGATAATTTAATGGAATTATTATTGATGATTGATGCGGCTAAACGTGCTTCGGCTAAATCCATTATTGCCGTTTTGCCTTATTTTGGCTGGGCGCGTCAGGATAGAAAAGACAATCCTCGTGTGGCGATTGGTGCCAAGTTAGTTGCCGACCTATTGAGCGTAGCTGGAATCAATCGACTAATTACAATGGATTTACATGCAGATCAGATTCAAGGGTTTTTCGATGTTCCCGTTGATCACTTGTATGGTTCGTCCGTTTTTATTGAAGAAATCAGAAGCCGGAATTTGCCGAATTTAGTAATTGCTACTCCGGATGTGGGAGGCACAAAGCGGGCGAATACCTATGCTAAATACTTGAATGTTCCCATGGTGATTTGTTATAAAGTTCGTCAGAAAGCCAATGAGGTTTCTGAAATGAAAATTATCGGAGACGTCAAAGGAATGAATGTGATTTTAGTTGATGATATTGTGGATACGGCAGGTACGATAACTAAAGCCGCCGAATTGATGATGGCGGAAGGAGCTGCATCGATACGTGCAATAGCCTCTCATGCCGTCATGTCCGACCCAGCCTCCATGCTTGTTGATCAGTCCGGTTTGTCGGAAATCATTTTCACCGACAGTATTCCATATTCCAAGAAAAGCGAAAAAGTAAAAATCATTTCAATCGCCGGCATCTTCGCCACTGCTATTTCGCGTGTTTGTAACAATGAATCAATCAGTTCATTGTATGTTTTGTGAAAAATGCGTAATTAATCTTCTTTTCTGACAAGCGGAGCAGATTCAATCGTTACGTTTGAAGGATCCAAATCCAAAATTTGAGTATCGGAAGTCGTAAAACGTTTAATCGTAGAGTAAGCCGATAAAATTGCTTTTCGATAGAAAGACAAATGTAAGCTATTGCGCATGATACGTTCCACGACAACATACCGGACATCACCCCGTATATGGTCTTTACGCAACGAAGGATAACGACTTATCAAATCCACCTCTCCGTTTATCTCCATAGTATCCGTAACTTTTCGCATATAATCATCCACATGAAAACCTAATTTAAAACCGGAAGTAATATCCACACGGAAAATTTTTTCTTTGACGAAAGTGGTTACTTCATAATTAAATTCGTAAGGCTCATCACTACGTATTAAATAAACGAACCAATAGGTGTCCGCTCTTTTCGGCTGCCGGTTGATGAGCGAGTAAATAATTTTACTTTCAATGTCGGTTTTATACTTAGCCCGTGTGACATATATCAAGTGGGTGGCATATTTGGGAACCTCAGTATCCAGACTTAGTTGTTCTATCACAGGGATTACCGGAGCAATCTTTTCGTAGGTTACGCACCGGTTTTTAATGCGGTGACCGTTCGACCAGATGTACATGATAAAAAACAGAAATCCGGCAATCAGAATGGTGATGAAACCGCCATGTGAAAATTTCATACTATTTGCTAATAAAAATCCGGTTTCTACAAACAAGAAGCATAAAGCTATTGGAATGGATCGCCACAGCTTTATTCCTTTTTCCCGCATGTACAAAAATAAAAGAATAGTCGTCATCAACATGGTGATAGTAATCGAAAGCCCGTAAGCAGCCTCCATGTTGGAAGAAGTTTTGAATACGTAAATGATCATTACGCAAAGAATCATCAAAACATAATTAATGCCCGGAATAAACATTTGACCTTTTAACTCGGTCGGATATTTTATTTTAATGTTGGGCCACAAACCTAACGAAATCGCTTCAGTGATTACCGTGAAAGAGCCGCTGATTAATGCTTGACTGGCGATGATGGCGGCAAAAGTGGCCATAATCACTCCCGGTAGAGAAAACCAAGAAGGAATAATTTCAAAGAAAGGATTGATGTCGGGGACAATACTATTCGGATGAGTGATTGCCCAAGCTCCTTGTCCTAAATAATTTAAAATCAAAGTAATCTTTACAAAGACCCATGAAACCTGAATATTGTGTAATCCGCAGTGTCCTAAGTCGGAATATAGCGCTTCAGCTCCTGTGGTACATAGGAAAATGGCTCCCAGAATAATCAATATCTGCGGGGATGATTTTAGAAACATTATAGCGTAGAATGGATTGAAAGCTTTCACTATCGGCAAGTATTCTACAAAATTGATTAACCCGAAAGTTCCCAACATGATAAACCATGCTAACATGATTGGTCCAAAATACCGTCCTAAAGAAGCGGTTCCAAAAGGCTGTAAAGCAAATAGAACAAGAATAACTCCGATAGCTACGCCTACCACCGGAGTGAAAGGATAAACATTTTTCAATCCTTCGATTGCCGAAACCACCGTGATTGATGGCGTAATCACTCCGTCGGCAAGCAGAGTGGCTGCTCCGATAGCGGCAATAATATACGCCCAACGATATTTTTTACGGATAAGTGCAAACAGCGAGAGAATGCCACCTTCACCCTTGTTATCAGCTCGAAGCGTAATCATTACATATTTGATAGAAGTTTGTAGCGTTAAAGTCCAAATCACACACGAAACAGCTCCAATAATATATTCCGGATGATTATGAGGGAGAGCGTTCATTACTGCTTTCATCACATAGAGAGGAGAGGTTCCAATATCGCCGTAAACAATTCCAATGGCAATAATAATTCCCATTGTACGAAAAGTAGGACCGTACAAATGAGCTTTTGAATGTTTATTTTCCATTAAAGTCAATCTAAAATCAGGCGCAAAAGTACATAAATTTTCAGTAACACTATAAAAATAGTTGATAATATTAAAATAGTTTGTATCTTTGCATAACAAATTTCGGGCTTGACTGGTTTTGACAGCGGGTAGAAGGGGTTTGTAAGCATGCAGTGCGTCGTTGTTCGGCACTTTAATCTCGAATGATAAAACAGTAACTGGCGAAAATACTTACGCTCTTGCTGCTTAATCGAAGTATAGTAGATTTTAAGCTTTATTCCAGTTCAAGGAACTGGAACGGGACATCGCCCGGAAGCTCTGGCTTCGAAGCAATCCGAACCGGCGGTGCAGCAATATCGAAGATAGTCGGAAGTAGGTCTTGGACTTCGGATGAAAATAAAAGAATAAGCTCAACAAGGGTAGCTTCAGCTAAATGTTGAGTCGAAAAATCAAGTGAAGATAAGCATGTAGAAAGCAAATTTGTTCCTCGTTTGGAC
>Ga0123354_10008890_pt1 | contig 15322 bp, 9 predicted proteins | sample TergutLab28metaG_2_FD_97872 | JGI IMG/M metagenome (GOLD analysis project Ga0123354, IMG submission 97872) | Labiotermes labralis P4 segment gut microbial communities from Petit-Saut dam, French Guiana - Lab288 P4 | ecosystem: Host-associated > Arthropoda: Insects > Digestive system > Gut ...
ATGCTGTGTAATGCAATTTTGACCTCCTGATGATGAGCACATGTGCTCCAAACATGTAGAGGCATGAAATAAACTTATTGTAAAACAAAAATTTTGTGCATCAAGTTGGTTAATTACTGAGATAAATATACTGAGATGCACGATCAGCAAAACGTCAAAATTCCAATAGCCATAGTCATGAAACAAGAAAATGTTTCAGCATTACATTTTTCTTTATTCACACTACAAAAAGGTTAATGCCCTGTTTATATATATATATATATATGCTTACTTATGCAACTGTGCAATACATGTGGGTAACTTGGCTAATAACACTGGCAGGGGGCAAAATCTACCATGGAAATTACGATGCCTATATTCTGCCTCACATAAGACGAAAAGATTTCTTTTTGTTTTTTTACTGTCTTTGCGCCACCCAAGCATGCGTTCAAAAATAATTCTACTTTTATTTGCCCCTTTTCAACTCAGTAGCCAAAAAATTATTCTTTGATTAAAAAATGTTGGAGGAAGGGGACATACGCCACCCTTGCACCCCCCCAGTTACGTCTATCGTGCGATACAAATGTATAAAAAGATGGCGCCCCTTACATTTCACGGTTTAATTTGTTTGCCATCCTTTAAATCGCAGACAGAAACATGATTTGTTGAGGCTACTTAACAATTAATGCCCTCTAGCGGCAGTCGACATTCCCCATTTCACATGAAGGTTATTTGAAGGGCACTAATGAAAGTACTGCTGAGTGTTACTATATGCCACATAAAGTTATACTTCTGATAACGTGGTGGTCAGGGAGAGGAACGTTACATAACCATATCGTCGTCGTGACAATATTTAGGAAAACCTGGAAAAATATTCACTTTATTTCACAAAATTTTTATACGGATAACTTATAAATCTCATCCACACAACTGCTGAATAAGGAAACGAAAACCTATTCCGTTCATTAAGTGAATGCTGGGGGGGGGGGGGGGGGAGAATACGTTTAATTTAGTGACGCGTATTTCACTATATTTGACAGAATATATGAGCTTCTACGCAGATCACTATGGTCCACACACCTACCGAAGGCAAGCTCCACAATTTTAACGTAGCGTTCCGGATTCATGACGTTTTTTGCTTGAACAGATATCACTCGTTGTATATTACATAGTTACATAGTTAAAACCTCCCCCACCCCCCTCCAAAAAATGTTTCGGCGAGAGGGCACAACGACACAGTGATAATTTTCGACATAGGAATCATACGAATTCGAAACATGACTGTTGGTAACAGGAAAGCTCAAATGAACGACAGTGACCCATTGAAACTGTGGGGTTTTGTTCATAGAAACCCAAAGACTTATTAGTTCCACTTCTGATTATCACACAAAAAAATATAGCCAAGTTTATTCACGTAATTCCGGTGTTAGGCTTCTTTCTGCCCGTTTGATAATTCTTTTAATTAGTAATATTACTTGTTAGTGAGTAAAGAGCTGAAGAACCAAGGAATAACCTGTTAGCTGTAAGGTACACAACATCATCTTAACCTGTTAGCTGTAAGGTACACAACACCATCTTAACCTGTTAGCTGTAAGGTACACAACACCATCTTAACTTGTTAGCTGTAAGGTACACAACACCATATTAACCTGTTAGCTGTAAGGTACACAACACCATCTTAACCTGTTAGCTGTAAGGTACACAACACCATCTTAACCTGTTAGCTGTAAGGTACACAACACCATCTTAACCTGTTAGCTGTAAGGCACACAACTCCATCTCTTACAGAACGCATAATTCCTATTCATAATAAGCACAACTCCGCCTTATCTTAATTAATACCAAGCAAAGGGGCCCCTTATCAAAATAGTCAAAATATACATAATCTTGAATTAAATTTGTGTTTGGATATACGACGGCTACAAAACCACCACTGTTGTAATTGGTGGTATATTATTTAGTGGCGTCGAAAGAGTATTGGGGGTTGCAGAGATGTTGGGACAGAGAGGGCGAGAGAGAGAGAGAGAGAGGGAGAGAAGGCAATTACGTTTTACAATACTGCATATAGACCATAAACTGTAACTTGTAATTTCGAGTTCATTGTTTTATGGACACCTCAGCAACGAACTCGCTTAGACCAAAGAGCGGTTATTCCACGTAAGCATTTACCATATTTACTGCTCCCAGGAGAAGAGTACCTCCACATGAGGCAAGAAAAGTGGAAAAGTTTCGAGTTTGAACGGGATAGTATTGCAAAATCAACCGATAAGACCAAGAGAGGTAGACATGTAGGAAAAATAGGGCTCAAGTCAGACTAAGTATATGATCAGCAAGTACGTTTCTTGTACTAACGACATACCGGAACACATTTCTTGCTTCGAGAAGTAAAAGAGACAGCTACATCTTCCTATTCATCAAGATACCCTCTACTGGATTTAGAGGGCTAGAGGAAATTCAGTGTGGAGTGACGTTGTCGAAATACACGCTTCATTCACTATGATCAAGGTAATATAAAATATGAACAATGTGGAGATCAGGAGAAATAATTTTTTTCTTTTGCCTTATTGGTTTCTGGGTGATTTCGCAAAATTAGGATGAACAACTATTAGCTTTGTCGTGTCTGTCAAGTCTGTCCGTCCGTCCGTATAGAACAACTCGGCTCCCACTTGAAGGATTTCCGTGAAATTTAACATTAGGTTATTCTTCGAAAATCTGCGGAGCATGTTTTATTGTTTATCATATCCCGCGCATTTCTGCATAACGTCGGAAATGTTTCAGCCTAACGCAGAGAAACTCAAAACACATATTTCATTTTCAACACACTTCTTTCCGAAAATCGTGCTGTTTTTTAGTTAATGTGGAATAACGTGTTAGAACCAGAGAGGCGAAGGATGGCAATACATCACAGGGCATGCGCTTGGCGTGCTGAATAAGTACGACTACAAACACTGGCTCAGAATATATAATATTTATTGCTTTTTCATGACAAAAATGGTTACGCGAACGCTCGTCAATGTTGCGTTATGCGTATGCTGCATTCCTTGTTGTTTATATCTGCGGTTTACTTATCAGAGCGGTAAGCAATTCAGACCACCGAATTTCCTAGTAGATTATGTGATTAGGAAGTGAGTAGAATGTGGAAGGGCGATCATTAGCTAAATTAAGACAGTATCCAGGCCGTAGGGACCAAGGAGAGCCGCGAAAACCCTCAGTCATTGTCCCAACCAACCAGCAAAATTAGCACCTCCCAAACAGCCTACATGTAAGAGTCGTCACCGTTTCGAACAAATTGCTGCAGTTTGTTTTCGGTGAAATGTTCAAACTCGTCTTGCGTTTCACCCTTTGCCATCTTTTTCTGTCAATTAGATCTATACACAGACCCACAAATTAAGCTATCCAAATTAAATATAAACCTAACACATGAGTACATACGAACTAGTACATTTTAAAACGCTCACTTTCTACTTCCATAAAGCTTTCCTTTGCTTCACCTCGTATTTTCATACAGCTTTTGTTGTTTAAACACAGCGTTGAAACATACAGAGCGAAATGAAGCTAAGTTCTGAGCAATCTTAAACCAGGCACAAGATGAACATGATCAGTCAGATTCACGCTCAGGCTGCTTTGTCCTGTAAGAAATAACGGGAAACCAGTGTACAGGCAGCTGGAAAGCTAGATGGTATCCGATGCCGATCTGAATGTCGTGTACGGCAGAAACGGACTTGAACTGATACACTGGGCACACAGTAAAGTTACTTCCATCGTTCGTTGAGAACCTAATGAGACGCTGTACATATGTACAGAACACTACGCAAATATTTGGGATCCATCCTTAAAAATCCTTGAAATAAGACTGTATCCTGTAATAATTCATAAATAAATACTGCAATTTATAAAATGAAGTTGTAATTATGCTAAATATTCTGTTTGCCAACATGAAATTACACTACTCATATAAAATGGCGGAAATCATGGGATAAACGTGCAAAAATGTTTACCAAAATGTGCGCTGATTCAGCATTCTGTGTTATTACATCACATAAATGAGTGTATAAGTACTTCAAATCAGCCCCCTATTACCGAAAAAAGAGTAATTTTATGCGTACCACGTACTGGGTATAAGAGTTTTTTCCTGCGGCGCTTCGACCCGATTTTGGGCCATGACCTCCCTTGTGGGGCTTCACGATCACACTCTTTGGACACGTCACATTCGATATAACTTCCCTGGACATCTCCACATCTCGACACAGAGACCTCTACCTGACAACACACAACACTCACAAGGGACAAACATCCATGCCTCTGACGGTATTCGATCCCACGATCCCAGCAAGCGAGCAGCCGCTGACCCACGCCTTAGACCGCGCCGTCACTGGAATCCGCGTTTATAATGTGTCTGAGGTGGGGAGACGAAGGAATACATCCTGCATGTAGTGGTACGCCTATAATACGATTGAGCTTGGACTACTATAAAACAAGCGAGAAGATTGGCCGTTGATAGGATGATGGCCAGTTGTTTACGCGGTGGGAACACACATCCAATAAAATAGGTTGGCAAGAGGTTGAAGTAGCTGAGCAAACGGGGTATACGACGTATAAAGTGTATAGCCGAAATTCGCTTCAAATTACACCACAGATGAGGCGACCGGAGGCACAGTAACCGCGTACCAAACTGCGCCGAAGGGGAAACAGCCACATAAAAACGACTCGTAAAATTTTCATGGCGTACTAAGATCAGTGAAGGGGTTATCGAGGTTGCGGGACCAAAGAGCTGGAAAGAGACTGAACCTGGTGTTTGTGAGAATGTAGTGCGAAAGGCAAGTTTATATTCAAGGTAAATGTTTGTGTAAGTGGAAAGAAAGTGAAAGGCTTTCTTCATATCATGCGTTATAGCAATGTCTGCAAAAGGCTCAGTGTTTTTGAACACACAAGTGGGGGGTAGCCTATATCGGACACCATGTGGTTTATCTGCTGATTAATAAATCTCATATCTTTAAAAATGTATAAAGAATAGTTCATCATCATTTTCCTTAAATGGACCATATAGAGTAGGTAACTGCTGTCGGTTCAGTGTATAGCAACACGAGTTTTTTCGTCTTACTGAAGGCATTCAGAGATTGAATGGCACAATATAAAATAATGAGTTCCCACTTTATGCTAAGGAAGCTGTGTTTGAACTGCTGTAGTTGTAACATCATCAACTGAGCAGTAGACCTAATCCTTTCGCAAAAACTGATGCAGAAATGAGAAATACGAAAAAGCAGATTTAAAACGTAAGAAAACACTCTACAAACAGCAACACTTTCTGATCATTTTAAAATTCTTTTCCCCTTATTGAGAACAAACAAAAGATTGGACCATTGTTACCTTTCAGCTTCTATGGAAATTTTGAAAGTGGTCCATTTTACGCGGTCGTTCCCTGTATATGGTACAGAATTAAACTTTTCTTTACCATTCGAATTTACAGATCTGGAATAAGCTTCATTAAAATCTAGTATTTCAGCGATGAAGTTCTTTCTTTATCACGAAACTACAGAATCAACCTAGACAGAACTCAACATAGAGAAAATTTCTCAGTGGTTTTTGCACTTACAAAAAATTTAAGAGGAACTTCAAATTTGCAGATTCTCCACTCTAAACAGCAATTTGTGAACAAACTTGGAAAGGAGGACAGCAGTCGTTTAAAACCTTTTATAAATGTGCAGGGAGTAACTTAATGCAGGCTTTGAGTAGTCATTTTAAACAACGATTTTTACACCTTACATGGCGACAAGAAACAAAAGATATATTGGAAAAGTGTCACACAATTTCCATGATATATACATTCCGCAGCAATGATGAAGCCATCTGTCCAGCCGTGTCTCAGCACAATGCAGCACCAACACCCTCTGCAACCAGCTATCACAGATACAGGGCGGAGTTTTCCCCCAGAAACCAGTAATCATGATCAGTCTGCATTAAATCTGCAGAAAACGGGGAACGTGAAGCTTTATGTAAAGAGCGAGTGAACTATTTGACAATTGACATGGGGAGGAGAAGAGAGCAGATACAAGGGGGTGTTTTATTACTATACAACGCTCCCTGCACTCCTGGTTACAATTTCCAAATCTCATGCTAACTTTGTTTATGATTGGCCTGGGAGACATACACACAATTTGGGGAGGGGGAAGGGGGAGGGGACCGATGGTTGAAAACTCGCCTAATGCAGAGTATTATATTGGGCTGGTCTTATACACTTTAAGTTATAACCAAACACAACATGGACGAAAGCTCACATTTGAAAGCGTAACGTATAAATGGCGCTACGCAATGATTGGTCGCATTGTGATTGGTTTCCATTGGGAATCAGTCAGGGTACGCTTGTTATAGAATATGTGCCCTGTGGTTTATGTTACAACAACAATGGAAATCTGATTGTTGTTAACGACAAATTCAGGGTTATCGAGTTTTAACGCATTTTGTAAACCATGAGGTCGTAATCTGCGTTACGTCACTGCAGTTGTCATTGGATTAATACTAGGCACAAACACAGTTTTGGTACTTCAAAAAGTAGATTTTGTTCCCACAGTTCATGTAAATAGGACACAAAATAAGCCTGTAGAGCATTTTCCAAGCTCTTGGTTTGTAATTTTGTTATTAAATAAATTGAGACTACTTTTAAGTGGCGAATCCTGATCCGGAGTTTAGGCATAACAAAGGTGTACATTACACCGCATGCTATCGTTCCGCTGGACCTAACCTCCGGATCAAGATTCGCCACTGAAACTTTCATACATAAACAGTGGCAAGATCCTGCTGCAAGATAGTCAAAGTACATGCAGAGCAGACGTATATTTTCAACGTTTCATGTTCTATCCAAAACATTCGACTCTAGAGTATGTGAAACTATGTTAGTACATACAACTGCTCGAAAATGTAGGACAGCTGTGATCCTGGGAATAATTTAACTCTTTGTTTCTTCATTATATACGCCGAAGTAATTTGCTTCACGTTTGATGATGACTTAATGAACTAATGGATTTGGTAATACGAAATATTGCTTGGCAACTAGCAAAATACCTACACAATTTTTGACCACGGTGACGTTTTAAGACATCGAACAAGTATTCGACAAATTTATAGCAGTTAGGAACTTGCACGCACTGACAGTTAGTGATGCTAGAAACAGAAGACTAAATTCCATAACTCGGCTGTCAAGAGTTCTTGCTACCTATCCAATGTAATACACTTTGAAGAGAAATTCTATTCACTCCTACACCTCTTTTATGCAGGGTTTGTTCAGGCCTACTTAGTCGAATAATCCTAGACCTAATAGTCCCTTTAGCCAAGAAATTAACTCATTTTTATGTTATTCCAAATTTTATTCTTATGTTTAATACGGGCCACATTCCTACACCCTGTTCCTTTAAAGTCCATGATAAGCTTGTCCCTGTCACCATGGCGCCTCCACGGATTGTGGATGGAGGAACGGCCTCCAATTTGCAGGGTAACTGCGAATGTATTGAATAAGCCGTCGTGGACAGTCTACAAGGTGTGTTCCTCTAGCTTGAGCTTTAGGCGAGGCACTAACAACTCCTCAGCGTAAAAGCTAGCCTTGTGTCAAAACCGTACGTGTGCCTCTGGAGTGAAATGATCCTTTGGTACGACCTAAGCAACTTAAAAGGGATGTGAAATTTGGTGCATGGAAAGTAAGGAACCTGTATAGGTCAGATTTACTGACAACAATAATCATGCAATGAGCAAGGTATAAATTAAATATAGTGGGTGTGTATGAGGTTAGGTGGGACAAAGGGGGCACAGTAAGAGCAGGGGATATTTTCTTCTATGGAAAAGGAAAAGAAAAACAACGGTTGGAAACAGGTTTTTTTTGTACACCACAGAATAGTATCAGCTGTTAATACAGGAGAGTTCTTAGTGTTGGATGTGATATATATAGTTATGAGAGGTCGCTGGTGTAATTTTTTTTAATGTGCTTGTACCAAGTGAGGACAGAAGTGATAATTCAAAAGACAGTTTTTATGAGCAATGAGAGCAGGTTTTCGATGGGAGGATAATATTTAGATGGATCTTCAGGAAGTTGGATGACGGAGGGGGATGCATGGACTGTATTTATCTAGTAAAGGATAGGGAAAAGTGGAGAACACTTGTAAATGGGGTAATGGAATTCAGATTCCATAAAATGATGGGAATTTCTTGACTAGATGAGAACTGTTTTACTTCTGAAGAAGAGCCCTACTCCATGGAGCAAGAGAGTAGAGAGAGTGAGTGTGTGTGAGTGAGTGAGTATACCTTTAAGGTACAGTTGTTAGCCGAAGTGGCCCCTTTCCATCAGATCTGCCATTAACAATTATATGTTGCCTTCCTCACGCGCATAACAAAGCCCACCGGTCTCATCTGCATAAATTGCGACAAGTAAACCTTCTTTTCTTGAAGCGTGGGATATATTATAAAGGTTTCTGTAATTAAAATTATCTCCAGCTTCCTATTATGTAACTCTGATTTCTACAGAAATTTAAAATTGGCCATGAGAAGGCCTGCGGAAATTAAACCGTCGCCATAATTATGTAGAATGTAAAAAACTTCCACTTCACTAGAGTCATCGTAATTGACGGACTTCTTCTTCATAGCCAATTTTAAGATCAAGGAAATTTAAGAATAATTTTGAAGTACTGCCATCATGTCCTTTATTAGCATAACCGGTAGGCCTAGGTCAAATTAAAATAATGATATAACAAATAAAGCTATGTCCTGAACAAATGATATTGGCTTTTTAAAGATATAGGCCTACTTATGTAACCAATCGCATATTATCACCATCACCATCGTCCAAACTATCATTACACCTGAATTAGTTTCGGTCACCCTGAAGATGAAAAGAGTCCGTTTGATTCGAGGCTTCAAAACGTTCATCAAGGACACGGTGCAGGAACCCAAAAGAACACCAGCAACTTAGCAACAGCCGCAGGGAAAACCTGAAAAAATTATGATCACCACCGTCATACGTTTTAAAATAAAACTGAAGCTTTGCTATTATCATCCCACTGCATTCATCCGTGGCTACTACCAATGCTAGGCTTCTTTTCTAATTCAGGTGTGCACAGAGATTTTATGGTGAAATATTCTCAGAGGTAAGGAACCACTGATACATACATTGATGTAATATATCAAATTATAGGCCTTGAGAGTGGACCGGGTAGCTTAGTCGGTATAGCGACTAACTACGGGCTGGACGGTCCTGGATCGAAACCCGGTGGGGACGAGATTTTCCGCCTGTCCATACCGGCCCTGGAGCCCACCCAGCCTCCTGGAAAATGGGTACCGGGTCTTTCCCAGGGGTAAAGTGCGGCCGAGGCGTGCTGTTGACCACTCACCCCTTCTAGTGCCGCGGTCATGGAACAGTAGAGTTATACCTCTACCCACCCTCTGGGCCACACCGGGCCTGTAACGGGATCACTTTACCTTTTACCTTTTTACATGCCTAGAGAAGAAATGTAACATAATTCGACCTACTAATGTTACTTAGCGTGCAGTAGAACTCCGCTTATCCGGATTAAATGGGACAGCGATCCACCCGCATATGCAGAATGTCTGGATAATTGGGGTTTTCTCTGAAAATAGGCTACATTGGCTGTTAGAAGTGGTAAAAATTTCTACAAACTGCTATTTTAAGCTACATATTTATTCAAGTAAAAATACATAATTCCTTACGTGTATTTGACAATTTATGACAAAAATTAAGTCACAAAAAGATGTAGCAATTGTAGTAAAATAAGTTTGTCCGAAGGGCCAAACTGATCCAAGTAATTGGTGATCCGGATAACTAGCGGCCGGATAAGTGGAGTTCCATTACATTTACCCCTCTATGTTTAACCGCTTTTGTGTAAAGTTATGTAAAAATTGTATAATGAGTGGATACCCCAGGAAGTTTTGTTTGGTGATGAATCGAATTTGTAAATAAGGGACGCTGAAACAGGCTTTCCGATAAATAATTTCTTTTTCCCCTAACAGTGTCTTTCCACCAAACCAATACACCCACATTTCATTCATCTGACACCAATGACGCAAAACCGAGGCACCTGACAGCATCACTAAACGAAGCACTTGTCACCCACATTTGCTATTACACTTGCTCGTCTGTGTCTTATATATTTCTGTGAAACACGTAGTGGAAACAGCTTGGTCTGCAGTGATAGAGAAACAGAGCCGTTGGATAACGCAAGGATCCTGCCGCATATAATTTAATAATGGGCATAACTCATTCTGCCACATGAACACAGTACGACACGACAGAAGACAAACCGAATAGCGAAATATTCCAAACATGTACAATGTACGACGTATTCTTTATTCCACCTCTGCTGTTGAAACTAAGATGCATTACCCATTTAATACAGCAGGACTGGTTTGTCGTGTGTACATATTCAGCGTGTTTGGGGAGCAGTTCGAAGCCTTACAAAAAAAACAGCATATTTTTGTATGCGCAAGGAACGAAACCACCATTCCATCATTAACTCAGCAGATCTTATTTTGTTGCATAAGTAAAAAATGTCATTAATGTCGGTACATGCGCTGGAATATTTCAAGTACATACTTGGCATACGCAAGGAAAAGAACGGTGCGGCTGGAAGCCAGCAGAAAGAAAAAAGGTAAAAAGAAAAATATCACGCATCTAAGGATTAAAAATGAATTTTAAATTTTGAAACAAAATTACTTACATGCATTAAAGTTTCGTACCCCCGTGGGTTTGAAAGTACATGCTCTGAAAATGGAAGCTATGGTGTCTGGTTGGAGGTTATAAATGAAGACGAATGAAAAAATTAATTAAACGTTATAGTAATCAACTTCAGTATATCAAAAGAAATTCTGTCAACACCGTTATTGTACAAAATTCAAAATTCACGTAAAACATGTCCTCCTAAATGGCTAGTGTAATTTTTCTCCAAATGTGATATACATAGAGCCTATTTTGTATGTGGGATACGCACTTTGTTCCATGTTATGTTACACATGATAGTGCAAAATTCGAATTACAAATTCAGATATTTCTTTCATAATGGACGAAAGCTTGCGCATGTGGAGGCCATCTGACGTCTATTGATAACTGTCAGACAGTCAGAAATATTAAAATTCCTTGACCAGATACACATATAATGATGAACCGCTGTCATTTGCCTATCACTATGTTATATGCAGACCCATAGTTTAAAACCACGTTTACCACGACAAAAAAATATTAGTATATAAATGAAAATTTTCCTTCCCTGCAGCCTTTAACAGCCCAGTTCCTTTCATCGATTAACGATTTGTGCTTGTAAAATTAAATTACCTTCTAATGAAAAGAGTTAACCTGACACATAGCTCTGCTAGATAAAGAATACCGTATATTCTCGAATCTAATCCGCACCCTTTTTACAGTTTCAGAGGGCTAAAAAAATCAGATGCGGATTAGAATCGCGTGCGGATTAGATTGGCGGTCGTGAGCTGGATTTTGAAAAAATGACAGACTCTGTACGTGCCGTAAGAACAATACAATACAATAATTTATTATTTATAATATTATATAATATATTATATAATATTTATAATTTATTATTCATCAGACTCGCCGTCATCACTCATAACTGAATCAGTCTGCCTTGTAGGAAAGAGACGGTTGAAGGAAAGGTGCGGATTAGAACCGCGAACTAACTTTTTTTTTTCGTTTAAGAAATCGACAAAAATTAGTGCTAATTAGATCGAGAATATACGGTATATAGAATAGGGAAGTTTAAATAATTTTATATAATGAGAAAATTTGACAAATTCAGATAAGAGAAATTTGGAAATAAACATTTATCGTAAGTAAAATAACTAAAAATTTTTTAAAAGATATTGTTCTGATGTAGTCTTACAGTTTATACTGTACATGTAAAATAATACAGACTGTTAGAATTGGTGAAAAAAGTAGTATGGAATTACAAACTCCAAATAAGGTACAGACAAATTGAAAAGATTTACGGATATACTGAGACTGGCAAAGGTATGGGATTGCTGACATTTCAGTTAACAGTACGTTAAAAATTCTTTCAGACGGTAATTTAAGCAAAAAGTGCTTCGTGTATATATGTATACACACACACCTACATTAGATGCAACAGAACAAATAAACAATTTTTTTTTGTCGGTATTAGTACTACACAAAATTATGAATCTCTCATAGACAGTACATCAAAATGTTTGACTTATTCACGTCTTTTCTGTTGTAGCAAAACACGCGTGCCTCTATCAAGAATCTCCTCCTCCATTCCAAGCATAATGAAGACATCAACCGCTTGTCTACCTTGAATTTCCCTTGCAAGGGATATTAGTGCGACAAGGACGGTGCTATTTTTCGTGAGACAGGAACAGCTTCTCCTCAAACCAGTGCATCAATTCTGTTTCTCCACATAGCAGCAAACACAAAGGCTATCATTAAAGCACAGAGTACTATACACTCATAAAAATTATACCTCGTTGGAGGTAAAGCTTGTTAATAGTTGGGGCCTAATTCACTAGGCAGCTTACATGCTCAGCTTCCTTAATAGAGTTATTGTTGCACGGGTTCAAACACAGTGAGATGAAAAAGGAGGATGGCGGCTGAGGGTTGAAGCTAAATTACAGTACCTTTGATCCTAACGTACATTTACTTTTATGTTGCACCGACTGTTCAGTAAGTTTCAATAAGCTTTTATTTAACCGAATTCAATTTACTGCGCTGATGGGCGCCGTAGACCCGCGCAATGAAAACCACGTAACTACAATCTGAGTCATTTTTTTCTTGTTTTGCATTTTAAATACTCTACAAAAGTATTAATCGTGAAGAAGTTAGAAAACTTCTTCAGCAGAACCTGTAAGACCATAATTTAAAACTATCGAGCATTATCTAAGAATTTTGCAACCCCCGAATATCTGTATTTGTTGAACAAGTGTTTATTTTCCGAACACAACCATATAGATTTCGTAGATTTATTTTTATTTAATTCTACTTCATGTTTCGTCTGTCTACTTTTAGCCATCAAGTAGGAATAATGGTTCGCAAAATGAGTAAAAACAGGGCCAGGCCTCGCCTTACAAGTATAAATGCATTAATATATATATATATAACTGATTTATATAAGGTGTATGCCTATGTGTGTTCATGATCTTTATGGGACTCACATTTCGCGTGTTTCTTTCCAAATTCACTTTTCCCATCAAACCGAATGCTAAAAATGACACCCATGCCGCCACTATTTGGTTGTGTTATATCCCACAAGAAAGTTACCACAACATTTCCATATCTGTCGAAGCTCTATTAAGGTAAATAAGTTCCATTACAGGCCCGAGATGCCCAAAGGGTTCCACGAAGATAAGGTTCCCAGATTACGTGACAATGGCCCAGGATGGTGGTAAGGTTGTCAGCCTTACACAACGGCCGCTTTTACCCCCAGGAAATACTCCTGGTACTCACTTCTGTTAGAGGCTGAGTCGACCCCAGGGCCATAGTGCGATCTGAAGGATTATGTAAATGAAAAATTCCACTGACACCATCTGGAATCGAACCAGCGACCTTCCGATTTGTAGAACAGCAGTAAGATTAATACTGTCCCAGCTCAAGACATGAAGGTGTAATAGGCAACAAAAGTACAAAACGATTTATGCCTATTCTTAGATGGCTGTTTTAACCCCTGTGAAAAGAGTCCCAGTACCCACATATGGCGTTGCTGGATGGACCCCGGCGTCTTGACGTTTTGGCGACGAGCAAAATATCGAGAATCAAACAATAATACTTCAGTCATGTCCGGACTTTAGTCACTGTATCGACTGAGCTAACCCGGATACAGGTGGACAGTTTAATCACTTTACAAGGATTTACTGCAATTATATGTTAATTTGCATCCCTCGTAACCTATTGGCAATGCACCATTAAACAATCTGAAGTGTTAGTTCAACAGAAGAAGGAGTCATAAAGACGGGACAACAAATAGGGCTGTGCCGCTTAAAGCACAGAACAAGTTGTCTCGATAATAACTCAGCACGTCAGACAACAAGCAACGCTACACACCGAACCAACCGGTAGCAGACTGTGTGTATTAATGGCACCTTAATATACAAAAACAATGCCTTAAAAGAGGGAATAATTTTCAACAAGGTATATATAACAGCAAGGAGGAACTCTCCAGCAGCAGTTTATGAGCCTCTTTGAACAATAATGTAAGAAAGGTGTGTATAATTACATGTAAACGTGGTGTCTCCAGACTCCTCCAGTCGGCAGCGTCTCGTAAAGAAAAAGCATTAAAAAAAGCAAAAGAGAGTGAAAACATTAGCAGTCGGATTTCGACTTAGAATAAAGAATTCGGTCACTGTAAAGTTAAAAACAGGCAAAGCCATTTGCTTCGGCAGTTAGAGACAGGTGGACTGTCTAACGTCGTATTCAGCACTGATTTATTCTCCTCATACTGGTATATTTTCATCGGGTGCTGGAGTCCTTTTCTCACTGGGAAAGCGGCCGGAACGTGAGGTTACCGACTCACCTCTATCTAAAACCGAGGTTAATGATGACTGGAGGTATACATCCGCTACCTGTGTGGCCTTCATGGCGTGTATAGAGACCTTAATTACACTTTAAGACTGAAATCTCCGACTGAGTGGAAACAGAACAAATATCTGGAAACAGAAAAGAGATAGATGTAAAAGGAGAATAAATACAATAGCATCATGAAGAGCTGCTTAATTTCTGTTCCTCGTCAAATCTTATTAGAATGATCAAGTCAAGAAGAATAAGATAGGGAATTCACCCAGCAAGAATATAAGAGAAACGCATGCGGGATTTCGAACGAAAGAAGCCGATTAGAAGAACACTGCATAGAGGGGCTAACAAGAAGTGAATCTCCCACATTCAGCCAACGTAGGTTAGGAGCTGGTGGCGTGATCTTGTGAACACGGTAATGAAATCTCGGATTCCATTAAACATGGGCAATTCATAGGTTAGCTGAGAAACTAACAGATGCTCAATGACCGTGCCCTACAGATGGTTTGTTATGAAAGGCCACACAGTGTTGTATGACACACGTGTGTTATTAGAGACCACATCAGGTAATGAGATTTTAGGAGAACTATTCCAAGGACGGTGTGGAAAAAAGAAATTAACGTTTTCGGAAGGCCGGCCTCGATTTGTGGTCAGGCTGTAGCTTTCATGCTCTGACTGAACAGCAGCATTCGTTGGGGGGGGGGGGGGGGGGGGGGGGGGCCTATTAAAGGGAAAACCTTTGGGTTAAGAATAAAAAAACAGGTTTTCAGGGGGCGTGTTTTGGGGGCACCCTGGGAAAGGGACGCCCATTCGGGG
>Ga0123354_10008891_pt1 | contig 15321 bp, 13 predicted proteins | sample TergutLab28metaG_2_FD_97872 | JGI IMG/M metagenome (GOLD analysis project Ga0123354, IMG submission 97872) | Labiotermes labralis P4 segment gut microbial communities from Petit-Saut dam, French Guiana - Lab288 P4 | ecosystem: Host-associated > Arthropoda: Insects > Digestive system > Gut ...
CGCCACAGTCCCCGCAGAAACGAGACAAGCAGCGCGGTCCCTGTCACGCCGTCCACGTCATAATCCCCGTAAACGCAAATTTTCTTTCCCGTTTGCAAGGCTCCCGTCAAAAAATCCGCCGCCGCTTCCATATCCGGGAGCAGCAGCGGATCATAGGTCAGCTTCGGTTTTTCGCTCAGGTATTCGCGGACCGCCTCGTCTCCGGTGATTCCGCGGCCGGCCAGCACTTTTCTGACGATCTCTTCAGGGTTTCGGCTTAATGTCTCCGTTTTTTCGATCAATGTTTCTCTATAGATAGTTCATGGGGTTTACCGCCGTTCCATTCACATACACCCCGAAATGGACGTGCGGCCCGGTGCTTTCTCCGGTCGAGCCGGCATAGGAAATCACCTGCCCGCGCGTCACGTGTTGTCCCACCGAAACCGCCAGCGACTGATTGTGCCCGTAGAGCGTGACGATATCCTTGCCGCTGCTGTCGACGCCGTGATCGATCATAACCGCGTTGCCGTAGCCGCCGTACCAGCTCGCCGTAATGACAACGCCGTCCGCCGCCGCGTGTACCGGCGTTCCGTAAGGGACGCCGATATCGATCCCCGGGTGGTTCTCCGGCAGTCTCGTTATGGGATTGATGCGCGGCCCGAATCCGCACGTGATCGGGCCCTGTACCGGCCATGACAGCACGCCGCCGCTGTATACCCCGGTGCCCGTGCGGTTGGCTAACTCCGCCTCGATTTGTTTGGACGCCGCCTCTTCCGCCGCGATATTGTCAACGGCGGCGTCGCGAATGGCTTTCTGCGCCGCCTCGGCGGTCGCAAGCTGGGATTTCTTTGTCACAAGGCTTGCCTGGGTTTGTTCCATCGCCGTTTCCTCGGAAACAAGCTGCGTTTGAATCGTTTCAAGGCCTTTTTTAGCGGTCTCCAAAGCGCCCAATTTTTGCTGCATCTCCGTAAGCAGTCCCTGATCGCTTTTGTTGATCGTCTGGATCATATCGAGATTGGAGAGAAAGTCCGTGATATTCTCGGAGCCGAGCAGCACGACGAGCACATTGTCGTTGTCCGTCTCGTACATCACACGCAGCCTTTGATCCAAATCGCTGTTCTGGTTGGTGATATCCCGATCCATCTGGGTGATCTGGGCCTTCTTCGCGTCAATCTGCGTATTGTAATCCGTGATCTTTGCCTGTTGCGCCGTGATCTGCGCCTGCTGCGCCGTGATCTGTCCGTTCAGGGTCGTGATCGTTGTCGCGATCGTATTCAGGGTCGTGACCGCCGTGTCATAATCTTTTTGCGCGGCGGCCAGATTGTTTTGTATATTTCTCAGATCCTGGCTCAACTGGTCGTTCGACTCGCCGCCCAGAGAGGACGTATCCGCCGCAAAGGCCGGAGACGGCGCCGCCGCCGGCAGCGCAAAAGCAACTGCGGAAACCACGCAGACAAAAAGGCCGGCGATCCGCATCCGGAAGATTCTTTTTTTCTTATGAAAATTTTTAATTTTTTTCTTATTTTCCATGTTTACAGGTAGTTCATCGGATTCTGCGGCACGCCGTTCAAACGCACCTCGAAATGGACATGCGGCCCGGTGCTGTTCCCGGTCGACCCCGCGTAGGAAATCACCTGCCCGCGCGCCACGACCTGCCCGGCCGAGCACGCGAACGACTGGTTGTGCCCGTAAAGCGTGACGATCCCGCTCCCGTTATCGATCATGACCAGATTGCCGTAGCCGCCGTACCAACTGGCGCTGATCACGACGCCGTCCGCCGCCGCGTGTACCGGCGTTCCGTACGGTACGCCGATATCGATCCCCGCATGCAGGGCATACACTCCCGTAGCGGGATCGACGCGCATCCCGAACGTACTCGTGATCGGGCCCTGTACCGGCCAGGACAGCGCGCCTCCGCCGTATGTCCAGGTAGTCTTGCGCGCGGCCAGTTCCGATTCGATTTGTTTGGATGACGCCTCCATCGCTGCGATGTTCTCCACAGCGGCGTCGCGAATAGCCTTCTGCGCCGCTTCGGTGGTTGCAAGCTGGGATTTCTTCGATACAAGACTCGCTTGAGTCTGTTCCAGCGCCGTTTCCTCGGAAACAAGCTGTGTTTGAATCGTTTCAAGGTCTTTTTTAGCTGTCTCCAAAGCGCTCAATTTTTGCTGCATCTCCGAGAGCAAGTTCTGATCGCTTTTGTTGATTGTCTGGATCATATCGAGATTGGAGAGAAAGTCCACAATGTTTTCCGAGCCAAACAATACAACGAGCATATTGTCGTTGTCTGTTTCATACATCACGCGCAGCCTTTGGTTCAGGTTGCTGTTCTGGTCGGTGATGTCCGTATCCATCTGGGTGATCTGGGTTTTCTTTGTATCGATCTGCGTGTTGTAATCCGTGATCTTTGCCTGCTGGGCCGTGATCTTCGCCTGCTGGTCCGCGATCTGTCCGTTCAGGGTTGTGATCGTTGTCGCAATCACATTCAAAGTCTTGACCGCCGTGTCGTAATCCTTTTGCGCAGCGGCCAGATTTTTCTGTATGTTTTCCAGATCGCTGTTCAGTTGATCATTCGACTTGCCGCTCAGGGAATCCGTCGCAAAGGCCGGGGACGGCGCCATCGCGGGCAGCGCAAAAGCAACCGTGGAGACCACGCAAACCAAAAGGACGGCGGCCTGCGTCCGGAAGAGTCTTTTGTTCTTATGAAAATTTAGCATCCTCATTTCTCCAGGAAACGGCGAATCGAGATGATGGACCCGCAGGCCCCGACGCTGACGCCGATCGCCGCAAAGATGATCGCGAGGTTGAAATTCAGAAAACTTTCGTTTACGAAGCTGTTTGACATCAGGAGCAAAAAGTCCGAACCGAACCGTGCGATGAAATAGTGGTACAGCACCCCGACCACAACCGACGCAATGGCTGCCGCAATCAGGCCAAGCACCACGCCTTCGAGCAGGAAAGGCCCGCGTATAAACCAATTCGTCGCGCCTACATAGCGCATGATAGAGATCTCCCGTTCCCGCGCGAGCACGGTGAGTTTGATCGTATTGGAAACCACAAGGATCGAAATGAAGATCAGGACGAGGATAATGATAAGCGAGACGATCTGCACCACCCGCGTGATCTGAAGGAGCTTGTCAACCGTATCCTGGCTGTAACTCACCTTTTCCACACCGCTCATCGTCTTCACGTGATCGACGATCGACGTCGCCTGATTGAGGTCGGAGATATTGATGATTACGCTGTTTGGCAGCGGGTTCGACTGCAGCCGGTCGAGCAGGCCCGCGTTTGCGCCCCATTTCACCTTCCACTGCTGAAGCGCCTCTTCGCGCGACAGATACGACGTACCCGACACGCCGGACAGTTTTTCGATCTGCGATTGGAGCTGCGCCGCCTGGTCCTTGGCCACATCATCTTGCAGGTATACCTGCACCTGATCGAAATCCTGTTTGATCCCTTCCGTCATATTGTTAATGTTCACAACGATCACAAAGAAAATGCCAAGCACCAAAAGGATCGCGGTAATCGACGCGAGCGACGCCGCCGTCATCGCCTTGTTGCGGCCAATCTGCAGAAAAGCCTGCTTGAACGCAAGAAACACTCTCATCAGATCGGCAGCGCCTCCTCCGACGCGGGGCGGCAAACGACGGGATCGTCGTCCATCTCCGGGTGATACAGGCCGCCAAGTTCATCGCGCACGATCCTGCCGCCGCGAATGGCCACCACGCGCTTGTTCATCGCGTTGACGATCTCGCGGCTGTGCGTCACCATCAGGACGGTCGTGCCGCGCCGGTTGATCTGCTCAAGCAGCCGCATGATCTCCCACCCCGTGTCAGGATCGAGATTGCCCGTCGGCTCGTCCGCGATCAGGACGTCCGGGTTGTTGATGATCGCGCGCGCGATCGCGACGCGCTGCTGTTCGCCGATGGAGATCTCGTTCGGCAGCTTCTCCGCTTCCGCCGTCAGCCCGACAAGCTCAAGCGCCTGCGGCACCTGCCGTTTGATGGCGCGGGCGGGCCGGTGCACAATTTCCATCGCGAACGCGATATTTTCGTAGATCGTTTTTTTGGGCAGCAGGCTGAAATCCTGAAAGACGATGCCCATGCTGCGCCGGTGTCCCGGAATCAAGCGCGGCGGCAGCTTTGTGATGTCATAATCCTTATAATAAATATGCCCTTTGTCCACGTCCAAAAGTTTGAGCATAAGTTTGACAAAGGTCGATTTGCCCGCGCCGGAAGGGCCGACGAGAAAGACGAATTCTCCATCGCCCACCGTAATGCTGATATTATCCACGCCGACATTGGCGCCGTAATGCTTCGTGACATCTTTAAATTCAATCATTATAGAAAAACTCCATGTTCGTATTTTACCCGCAGAGGCTTGGGGAACCAACAAAATCCCGCCTACAATTCCGTTACAGGTGCATTACATAACGTTTCCCGGGGAAACTTCCTATTCTTCGTATTTGACAAAATTTATTTAACCTTCTATAATATTCCAATAATGAATATCGAACGGGAAGATCGAAGATTAATACGGCGATTGTCGCGCGAAACCCCGATACAAAACGGCGCGCGGCCGGAGAAAACGCGGAAGATCGGCGTCGTCGGCGCCTGTGCGGGCGCGGGCGTCACCACGGTCGTTTTCGCGCTTGCGGAATACCTCGCGGCGCAGCGGCGGCCGGCGCATGCCCGGGGAAGGAAGCTGCCGGAGAAACCTGTCGGCGTACTTGAGCTGCGGGCGGACGCAGGCTCGCTCGCGGGCTGCCCGTATGACAAGCTCGGCGCAGACCGGCATTTCGCGGGAAGAAATTACGTCGCTTTTCATCGCCTTGCCGCGGACGGAATCCCTTGCGGAGGGCTGTTCAATATCAGCGGCGGCGTGAACTGGGCGCTGCGGCTGCCCGCCGCCGGGCAGCCGGACGAACCCCTCCCCGTTTCTGCGCTTTTACGCCTGGCGGACGCTGTGCCCGGCGATCCTCTGTTTTGCGATATTGCATCTTCCGCAGGCCGTGAAGTCCTTGCGGAACTCCTCGCGGATATGCACCAAATTGTCTGCATCGTTGATCCCCTTCCCTCTCGGCTGCTTGCTTCGCCGGAGCGCATCGGCTATATCCGCGCCGCCGAAGCGCGCGGCAATCCGGTCGTTTGGGTCGTTAACAAGATGAACGCGGGCGTCAACCGAAAGGAACTCTTCCGCTTCCTCGCGCTGAAAGATCCGGTTTTTCTCCCGGCGCTGCCGGCGGAAACCCTTTACACTACAGAATACGCCTGCCGCTCCGTTGCCGCCGAACCGTCTTTCGCGCCGGCCTTTGCGGAAATTATCGCGCGTCTTTGGGGGAAACTTTGATTCAATTGGTGTATAATTTGAAGGCTTGGTTCGATTCATGAAACGAATCGATGGCAGATCTCATGCAGCGATTCCCAAACATTGATTTTGCGGAATCTGCTGCCGGAAAAAACATATGCACGGAAAGGAGTAGATCATGTCAAACAAAATTCTTTTTAAAGGCGGAAAAGTCGTGACGGATTCCGGCGCATTCAAAGCCGATGTCGCGGTTACCGACGAAAAAATCACCGCGGTCGCAACCGCAATCAAGCCTTCGCCGGACATGCAGGTCATCGACTGTCGCGGGAAGCTCATACTTCCCGGCGCAATTGACGCGCACACGCATCTCGCCATGCCATTTGGCGGCACCATTTCCACGGACGATTATGAGACCGGCACAAGGTCGGCGGCTTGCGGCGGGACGACGACGGTCTTTGATTTCGCCATGCAAGACTTTGACGAGACTTTCCCGGACACGGTCAAGCGGCGCGACGCGCTTGCCTCCGTGCAGGCAACCGTCGATTATTCGTTCCATCTCGCCGTCAAGGACGTGAAGGGCAAGCTGCTCTACACGATGGAGGACGCGGTCAAGATGGGCGTACCGAGTTTCAAGGTCTTCATGGTCTACGATTTCGGCGTGACGGACGGCGTTTTCTACGAGGTGCTCGACCACAGCAAGCGCATCGGCGCGCTGCTCGGCGTACACGCGGAGAACAACGAGCTCGTGAATTATTTCACGAACAAATTTGTTTCGGAGAAAAAGATGGATCCGTGGTATCACTACATGTCCAGGCCGGAGAAGGTCGAGGGCGAAGCCGATGTGCGCGCAATCAATCTCGCGAAAGCCGCGGGCGCTCCCCTCTACATCGTGCATCTCGCGGACAAGCAGGGCGTGGACGCCGTCACGGCGGCGCGCGACGAAGGCTTCCCGATCTTTGCGGAGACCTGCCCGCAGTACCTGTATTTCACGAGCGACGTCTACAAGCGGCCGGACGCGCGCAATTTTGTATGCTCGCCGCCGATGAAGGGCAAAGAATCGCAGAATGCGATTTGGGACGCGATCGCGCGCGGCGACATTTCGACCGTCGCGACCGATCACTGCCCCTTCCTGCAGAAGGAAAAAGATTGGGGCAAGAAAGATTTCCGCCTCATTCCGAACGGCTGCGCCGGCGTCGAAAATATGTATCCGTACATGCTTTCCGAGGCGAACAAAGGGCGCCTCTCGTTCAGCAAGGTCGTCGAACTCTGCTCGACGAATGTGGCAAAAATCTTTGGGCTCTCGTATTGCAAGGGCGCCATTGAGGCCGGGCGTGACGCGGACATCGTCGTCTACGATCCGAAGAAGCGCTTCACCGTCACGAATAAGGCTATGCACGGCGCGACCGACCATACGATCTGGGAAGGCGCGGAGCTTAAGGGCTATCCGGAACAGACCTGGAGCCGCGGGCGCCTGGTCTTCAAGGACGGAAAATTCCTTGGCAAAAAAGGCGAAGGAAAATTCATCGCCTGCAAACCGATCCATCTGAAGACGCCGGATTTGAACAATATTTAACAGCGGAGTTTGTATGGCGGCCATCAAGACAGCGGACGAAATTCAGAAACTAAAAGCGGCAGCGAAGGCGGGAAACACCGCCTTCGCGTGTATTTCCCCCTTGCTTGTACCCGGGCGCACCGAACGTGAGATTGCGCGCCTGATGGAGGGTTTCGCGCGGGAAGCGGCCACGCGCTCCGGAGGCGTTTGGGGCGGCCTCTCTTTCCCGCCGATCATCGCTTCGGGGCCTAACGGCGCGTCGCCGCACGCGGAACTGACGGATCGTGCGCTTGAGGCGGGCGATTTTGTAACCATCGACTTCGGCGTCCTCGTGGACGGATACGCGAGCGACAAGACACGCACCTACGGTATCGGTGAAGTATCCGATGAACAGCGCAGGATATACGGGATTGTGGAGAAGGCCCAGAAAGCGGGCCTGACCGCGGCGCGGGCGGGCCTCCCCTGCAGGGAACTTGACGCGGTCTGCCGCACAATCATCGCGGAAGCGGGTTACGGGGAGTATTTCGTCCACACGACGGGGCACGGCGTCGGCACGGAGGTGCATGAAGACCCGCGCATCGGAAAAGAGTCGGAGGAAATCCTGGCCGCGGGCATGGTCGTCACCATAGAGCCCGGTATTTATATCGAAGGATGGGGAGGCGTCCGCATCGAAGACACGGCCGTCATTCTTGAATCCGGCTGTGAGGTCATCACGGGAGGGTAGTACTGCCGCCTCCGCTGCCGCCGGAAATCGAAGCGGCGGCTTCGCTCAGCCAGCGTTCCGGATTGAGTTCGTTGGGGACAAAGCCGTTGATGATATCCAGAAGCGGGTTGTTTTGGTAGATGAAGGACGCGATGATAGAGTTGTCCATCTGCGACTGAATAAAAGCGTAGGCGCTTGGATTGAGCGTATAGGAAAGCGGCATGATCAGCGCGAAAATAACGAGAATCGCGATAACGCTCGAAAAGAGCCCCAACAAAAGACCGACAAAGCCGTCGACAAAACCCAAAAAACCACCGTGAAACTTCTTGGAGAACAACAGCGTCAGCACCAGGAGGATGATCTTGATGCCCAGGATGATGCCTACAAAGACAAGAATCGTGAATACATGGCCCGTAAGGCTGTTCGCCACTTCGGCCGCGCGCGCGGCGGCGTCCGTGCTGGCCGCCGCGGCCACGCCCGCCGGCACCTGCGAGGTGGCGCCGTTTTCGTACAGGCTGACAAACTGATTGCAGATAAGCAGGATCCGGTCGCCGAGCCTCGCGTACCAATCCGTATGCGCGAGAATCCAAGCCGCCACCTGATTATGAAATAAAAACGCAAGGAGCAATGCGCCGACCCATCCGACAAGCCTGGTAAGGGAAATCAGAAAACCGGCGCGGAATCCGTATACCGCGCACAGCACAACGATCACGACGATCAGAACATCAAAAAACATGTAGATCTCTCCAACGCTTCATATCATTTTTTAGTATATCATATGTAATCAGACTTCTGCCCCGCTTCTGTTTTCGGCGACAAAGCGCCGAATCGTTTTTTTCGTCGTGACGTCGAACGGCTCGCTCCGCAGATATACCTTCCGGATCTTTTTGAACATCGGCTGCCCCTCGTTGACGGCGTTCACCGCGTCCCAAAGCAGCTTGCCGACCGCTTCGCTGTCCGCGTTTTCCCCGAGCACGCGCACAACCTCTTCCTCGTCGGGAATGATTGTCGCGGCGATAATCGTATCGTCCGAGCGCCCGCTCTCAACTTCAAACACCATGAGCTCGCCGATGATCCCATGCCGCGAAAGCAGGTATTCAAGCTCCTCCGGGTAGACATTCTTGCCGTTTTTCGTAATGATGACGTTTTTCTTGCGCCCCGTGATGAAAACAAAGCGGTCTTTCAGGTACCCGTAGTCGCCCGTGTGGAACCATTCGCCCTCCATAACTTCCCCTGTCGCTTCTTCATCTTTATAATACCCCATCATCACATGCTGGCCCGCGAGACAGATCTCTCCGATCCCCGTCTCGGGATCCGCGTCCACGATCTTCGCGTCGAAACCGGGCACCAGATAACCGGCGCTCGCGCTGTTGCCGCCGAAAATAGGGTTGAGCGCCGCGATCGGCGCGCATTCGGTAAGCCCGTAGCCCTGCACCGTATTGACGCCGAACGCCTTGATGCCGTCGACCACGGCAGGATCGATAGCCGCGCCGCCGCAAATCAGGAGGCGCATCTTGCCGCCGAACAGCTCGCGAATTTGTTTAAAGAAGAGCCCGCCCAAATCGATATGGACCTTCTTCGTGACATTATTGATTTTGATTACGCGGCGCAGCGTATCGGCTTTTCCGCCCTTCTCCGCATTTTGCCAGACTTTTTTATAGAGATTTTCAAAAATCAGCGGCACGCCGAGGAAAACGGTCGGATGCGCTTCCGAGAGATTGTCCACAATATAACGGAGGCCTTCGCAATACGCAATGGAAGAACCCTGCGCAAGCGGAATCAGAAAGCCGCAGGTAGCCTCATAGGTATGGTGTACGGGGAGGACGGAAAAGAAGACGTCTTCCGGCACGATACCGATGACGACCGTCGGGATCATCATTTCCGCGCAGATATTGCGGTGGTTCAGCATCACGCCCTTGGCGAATCCCGTCGTGCCCGCCGTAAAGAGCAGGATCCCGAGGCGTTCGGCGTCGATCTGCGCGTCCAGGAATTCGCGGTTTCCCGCCGTGAGGAGAGCCTCGCCCTCGGTCGCAAGCGCGTTCGAGGAGACTTCAAAACCCTTCAGGCTGTCCGCTTCCGTGTTCCTTTGATTGTTGATAAAAAACCGGACGCCGGTTTTGCCGTGTTCCCTGATCTGCTCCATCATCGGCGCGAATTTCCTGTCGTAAAAGACCGCTTCCACATCGCCGTTCACGAGCAGCTGCTCAATTTCATCCTGCGGAAGCTCTTTATCAAGCGGCACCACAACGCCTGCCCCGCAGACGATTGCAAGATAGGCGGTCGCCCAGTGATAGCTGTTGTCGCCTATGACGGAGATATGCGCGCCGGCCAGCCCGCGGGCGAGCAGCGCCGTCCCCAGCGCGTTGACGCGCGCGAGCGCTTCATTATACGTAATCATCTGATAGGGTTCTTTGTGGGAAGGTTTTTCCCAAAACGCGGGGCGATCCGGCCACTGCGCCGCGCTCTCTTCAAACATACCCTTGATCGTAACCATGGGGCGAATATTCATAAATTTTACACGCGGATCCGTTTTATGGCTCTCGAAAAGCATGTCGATCATCGCCTGCGCGCGCGCTTTGTCGCGCGCCACGATCCGCTCATACTCATCCTGCGGTATTCTCTCTTTATACGCCATCGGTTCAACCTCCTTATTTGCGCACCTATCCCGATTTGTAAGGCAAATCGCTGGAAGGCGCCACTTGAGGATTCCCAAAATCCCTGATTTTGCGGAATCCACCATGCGGGAAGAAAAATCAATACTATTGTAACATGAAACCGGTCGGCGAACGGGGCCGTAAAATACAAAAACCGATGCGTTTGATTGAAGGAGTAAAACACATCGGTTAGGATAATCGCTGTCCTGCTACCGTTTGAGTGGGAGAATAAAACGGCGGAGCATCGGTCAGCGGAGTGAGCTGCCATGTAATTTGCCAACATTCATTATTATAAGTAAGCTATAAGTTAGGAATGTCAAGAAACCCTTATTTACTATATTCTTATTGATTTTGGATTTTTCCACCACACCCAAATGGGTAAAATTTGGAATGAAAAATCGACGAGAAAATACCAACAGTTGTATTTCGTTATGACAGCGCGGCCCCGATCGCGCCCGCAATCTCCGGTTCGGGCGGAACTTCCACCGGCTCGCCAAGCCGCTCGGAAAGCGCGCGCACGACGCCCCGGTTATTCGCAACGCCGCCGGTCATCAGATAGGGCGGGCACGCAGACGCGCGCTTCAGCAGCACTTCGTTGCGCTGCGCGATCGCGCGGCAGAGCGCCCACAGAATATCCTCGACGCGTTTGCCTTGCGCCACAAGCGAGACCACTTCGGATTCCGCAAAGACCGTGCACATGCTGCTGATCACCAGCCGCTCCCGCGCCGTCAGGGCAAGGCCCCCGATCTCCGCCAGCGGCACGCCGAGCGAATGCGCCGTCATTTCCAGAAAGCGCCCCGTCCCGGCCGCGCATTTGTCGTTCATCGCGAAATCCGCGACCTTCCCGTCCTCGCCGATTCGAATCACTTTGCTGTCCTGCCCGCCGATGTCGATGATCGTGCGAACCTTCGGGCACAGGAAGCGCGCGCCGATCGCATGCGCGGTGATCTCCGTAACCGCCCGGTCCGCAAACGGGACGCCGTCCCGCCCGTACCCCGTCGCAACCGTTTCCGCAATCTCCGCGGCCGCAAGGCCCGCGCGCGCAAGCGCTGTCCGCCGCGCCTCCTCCGCGCTTTCGGCCACGCGGGGCCCCGTCGGAACGACCGCCGAAGCAAGGACCCGGCCCGCCGCGCGGTCAAACAGCGCCGCGTTTGTCGTCGTGGAACCGCTGTCGATGCCCAGGATAACGCCGACACGGGGCGGACCAAGGGTATGCATTGTCTCCACCCCGCCGTCCGGCCGCGCACGCAGTTGTTCGGCAAACGCGAAGACGCGCGTTGCGAGCGCGCCGCTGTCCGCATCTGTGTACTCCGTCTCGAGTTTCAGCACCGGCACGCCGATATCCCCAAGGCTTGCGTATTCGTACGCGTACTGTTCGCAGAACTTCAACGTGTGGTAGACGACCCCTTCCGCTCTTGTGGCTTCAATCCGGTCGAGCAGGCCGGCGCGCCGCGCCGCCGCGCCCGAAGCTGCGCCGTTTCCCTCGCCTTCTTTATCCTGCGCGCCGCATTCCACCATGCGCATGCAGGGATATTTGGAAAATACGCCCCGGATATAAGCGTCCAGTATTTCCTCGCGGGAAGCGCCGTCCGCCGGCAGGCCATAGAGCCGGTTTTTCTGTCCGGAGCAGGTCAGGTCGAATACCACGCGGATATCCGCCCGCTCCAGCGCCGCGCCCAGCGCCGGCGGCGCCTTTGCGCCCGTAATCCCGACCCGCATGGGGGAGCTGACGGGGATAGAAGCGAACAGTTTCCGCGGCGCCTCATTCTCCTCCCGCAGGACCGCAAGCAGACGCGCCGGATCGAAACCGGCGAAACCGTCTCCGCCGCCCGCCTGTTCGATATAGGCTGCATACGCGCGGGCCAGCGCTTCCACACCGCCGCGATAGATTTCCCGCGCGGCGGCGTCCGATTTGACAGGCAGTTCGGTGAGATAAATAAAGCGGCCCGGAAACTCCGCGCGCAGCGCGTCGTACAGACGCCGCGTGCTGTCGCAGCAGTTCGTCAGCAATACGCCGTCCGCGTCCCCGCTTTCGAGCCGCCCGCGGATCTCATCGTACGCGGCCTTTGCAAACGAGCAGACCGTCGGATGCAGCGCCGACTCCGCCGGCGACAGATCCGCGTTCTCCGGCTCAATGTATTCCGTCTCCGCTCCCATCGCCCGCAGAATTTCCGCCGGCGCATACCGGCACTGATACAAAATCCCGGGTTTGCGCCCGGCCTCTGACCTCTTCATGCCCTCGCCTCCAGCATCTCCATAAAGGCGTCTACGCGGGTCTTTATCTGCCCCTCCATGCTGTTGCGCCGGTCGAGCCCGTCGCCGTCGAGAAGCAGGAACGGCACGTCCCGCCCGTCAAACGCGCGTTTCAACTGCGGCGCGCCGCCGATTGACTGCTTGCAGCCCCAATGCCCGAAGCAAATCACGCCGTCGGGCCGCAACGCCTCCGCAAGCCGCAAAACCGCGTCCGTCTTGCGCTCGAACGGCCCATCGTAGATATTCAGGATCATTTTACGTGCGAGCGATTCGAGCGGTTTTTCGGGATCAAGCGGCCCCGCGGGGTCGCCGTCAATGTCAAAATCCGAAGCCATGATGCGGTAGCGCGCGTTATTGTTGAAATATCCTTGCAGGGTCTTTTCGTAAAACGGTATCAGATGGATCCAGAGAACGCGCACGGCGTTCTGTTCCGGCGCGCGCCGCAGCTCCTCCAGCAGCCTCTCATAATAATTTTCGATCTCCGCGCTGCCCAGCAGCAGATGGGTCGCGAAAAGTTTGAACATATGAAGCGTAAGCGTACACGGAAAATCGCGCGAAGCCATGAGCCGCAGCGCCTCGGTATGCATCCGGCGCGTGCGGTTTTCGCACTCAAGCACAGCGGCGAGCGCGGTGGGGTCGAGGCGGCGTCCCGTCCGTTTTTCGAGCAGGGCCACCGTTTCTTCCAGCTGCCGCGTCACATAGCGGACGGTTCCGTCATTGTATTCATAAGGGATATCAAGCACCGCGCCGGGCACGCCGAAGCGCTGCCCGATATGGCGAAAGCTGTTCACGTTGCAATCGCAGGCGAGCGTCGTCGTCAGCGTCATCAGCGGTTTTTCCAGAATTCCGCATTCGGCGGCGCCGAGAAACGCCTTGTGATACGCGCAGAGCGTATCGGAAAGCCCCGCGTTTTCCCCTTCGACGAGGAGCCTGTCCTCGATGCGAAAGCCTCCCATAAACGAAGAAAAGCATTCGATCGACAGCGGCGTAAGGCCGAACGCGAGCACAAGTTCCGTCGGCGCGAACAAATTGACCCAAGCCGTCCGTTCGGGATGCGCGAACGCGCGGGAAACCGAAGCGACCGCAATGCGGTTGAGCAGCGTCAGCGATTTCGGAATCTCTCTGTCCACTCCCGCGCGCAGCCGGAGACGGGCCCGCTCGTACGCAAGCCCGAGCCGCAGCATCCGCCGCGCCCGGGCCGGTTTGGGGCCGATCTGTTTTTTCAGGAGATTTCCGTAAGCCTGAACACCATCCATGCCCTATAGAATAGCACACTAGGTCCATCTTAATCATGCACGAAGTGGTATACTCATTGAATGGCAAACGACAACGACAATGGCAGACAGCCCGGATTTGTAAAGAAACATCTTCCCATTATCATCACCGTCGGGCTCGCGGCCGGTTTTCTCTCGGGATTTTTCGGGATAGGCGGCGGCAGCGTTATTGTCCCCGCGCTGGTGGCGATCGGCTTCAGCCAGCGGAACGCCGCCGCGACTTCGCTCATCGCAATCCTTCCCGCCGCCGTAGCAGGCGTCTTTTCCTATATAAGCAGCGGAAATATCGATTGGCCGGCGGCTGTCGCCATCGCTGTGGGTTCCGTGATCGGGGCGCAATTCGGCGCCATATTGCTCGCAAAGCTCCCGGAAGCGGTGCTCCGGTGGGGTTTCGCTGCTTTTATGATCGTTATGGCCATTGCGCAATTCACCCTGACTCCAAACCGCGGCGCCGAAGTCGCGCTCGGCCCTTCCAACATCGCTTTTCTATTTTTCTTAGGCATAGCCACGGGCGTTCTCGCGGGTATCTTCGGCATCGGCGGCGGGTTCATCGTGGTTACGGGCTATACGTTTCTGCTCGGCGGCTCCGACGTTACCGCGCGGGGCACGTCTCTTTTGATGATGATCCCTACGACGTTTTCCGGTACGATCCGCAATATGAAAAACAAGCTTACGGACGTACGCACCGGTCTTGTTATCGGGCTTATCGCCGCCGCCATGACACCGTTCGGGAAGATGGCCATGACGAACCTTTCGCCCAAAACGGACGCGACCCTCGTTGGCGTATTTCTCTGCGCGCTCGTCATCCGATCCGTGTATACAGCGATCAAATATAGAAAAAACGCTTGATTTTTTGCTTGATTATCGTCTATTTCCCCGTATGTACTGCAAGGGGCGCATTCAAATTTTCGAGTTTCGTTAAAGTTTTTATTTTGTAATCTTTCACCAATCCCCTTGAAATAATCCCCCTATCTGATATTATAGATAAACTACTCTCGAACAGGAAAGTGTTTCCATTTTTGAGGGGCATCTACACAAGGCGGCTCCGGCGCTGTTTGCCGGTTCGGTCGGGGGGGAAACGCTGATCAAAAAGAATCCGTGTTTCCAATGAAGAAAGGAAACCAGAACATGTCGAACAATACTCAAATGAATAAACCTATTCTGTTTTACGACGAAAAAGAAGCCGTACAAAAAATCCATTCGGATATCCCCGCAGCGCGCTGCGCAATCTGTGAAAAGCGCACCGGAGCCATCCATTTCAAAGGGCAAGCAATCTGCAGAAACTGTCTGCAGGAACTTCGGGGGTTCTAATACAGCAGCTTTTCACAGCCCGGCGGAAAGGTGTCATAAAGTTTCCGTGAGGAGCACGAACATTTCGGGGAAAGCTTCGCGCGCACGCGCCTCAGCAGCTTCGGCCACGGCACGGTTTTGAAAACATGCAAATACGGTCGGCCCGCTGCCGCTCATCAGAACGCTGCCTGAAGATTCACAGATCTCCCGCATCCGCTCGAAAATTTCGGCGACGATTGGGTAACGCGCGGCCGTCACCGGCTGCAGATCGTTGCGAAAGCCCGCGGGGCACTGGCCGGAAACGGGCGAAGC
>Ga0123354_10008893_pt1 | contig 15320 bp, 9 predicted proteins | sample TergutLab28metaG_2_FD_97872 | JGI IMG/M metagenome (GOLD analysis project Ga0123354, IMG submission 97872) | Labiotermes labralis P4 segment gut microbial communities from Petit-Saut dam, French Guiana - Lab288 P4 | ecosystem: Host-associated > Arthropoda: Insects > Digestive system > Gut ...
AACATAGTTTGTTTCCAAAGGCTACTCCTAGCACGCGTTGAACTGTCTGGGCTACGCCTGCTGACAATAAGAACGAAGGGTCCGGTTGACTCATCCATCCTTAGTAGAAAAGCTAGCTAGCTATCCTCGCGCGTGGGAAAGTTAATGTAGTTTAATTAATGTTTTAATTTGAAATTATGCAGATGTATTTTTGTTTTCGGTTAATATAAACGCGGTGTGATTGATTGTAATGAATGGAAGACAGAGAAACGCTATGAATGCGCAAATACGGGGAAAGAAAAACGACTCGAATTATGATGGCTACTGTACCGCACGTCACTGCCTGAGCGGGACGTACGAAATATCACGCCGATGGATTTTTGTTCGATTGAGTGTACCAAGTTATTAATCACAGTGATAAAGTTTAAAATTTTGATCAGTTTAGCGTTCATATCCACTCGTTCGGAAAAGAACCTCATCACCCTTGTCTACCCATTAAATATCTGAAATGAAATAAAAAAGAAAGCATTTTTGACAAAATTAAGGAAAATTGCTGATTGAGGGATTAACCCAAATTGCTGTAGGTGTAATTTATAAATCCATGTGACAAAAGATTTTTTTTAACTTTTCTGCGTACCACCAAACAAATTTCTAAGTATTCTAAAAAATGTAGTGTAGGCTTATACGAATATTGCATTTTGCTGTATCCTTCAACAGTGATTTGAATTTTTCCAGTTTCCAGGTCACAGACTGAAAGAGTACAGAAAAAACTGAGTCTCCAATTGATCAATTTTTATTACTGGATTTAACAGAATTTTATATCAGTCAAACATACTCTGCTTTGCTTTGTCCAAAAGAGATGGAGGAGGAATAAGAAAGAAAAGGGCTGGGTACTGCTGGACCAGGTGGTCTGTGGCAGCCATAGGACTGTAATTGATTCTTGAGGAAGTAAACCTCAAATTAAAATTAATTTATTGTTATTACCCTTGTTATCCCCTTTATGCAGGGTATTTACAATTATATACCTGAAACAAACCATGTTTCTATCGTATATAATGTTGCAGCTGTTACATATTTACAATTTGTGCTACATGCTATGTTATTTTATGCGATAAATATGTTTTGTACTTTTACACTAGCACTTTCAGTAGCATTTGTGCAGTGCCCAATGTGGCTGCTTTTTTTTCTCCCCTTAATTTTGTGCTTTCCTGTTATGTTGCTCAGGTATTGTCTGAGTGATAGTGAAATGGTTCCAGTTGCCCCTATTACCGGTATCACTTTTGCTTTCACATTCCACATGCGCTGAATTTCTATTACGAGGTCTTTATATTTTAAAATCTTCTCAGATTTTTCTTGATCACTTTTCTGTCTCCAGGAATTGCAACATCTATTAACATACATGTTCCTTGTTTATCACGGGTTATGATGTCCGATTTATTGTTAGGAATGGTTCTGTCGTTTCATACCTGTTGGTTCCACAATATGGTAACCTACCTTCCTGGTTCGTTTTGACTGATTTTGGTACAAAGTCATGCCAGTGTTTGTTGTCTAATTCTACCCCTATTTTCTTGCATATGTTAAAGTGCAGTTCAGTACACACTCCATCATATATCTTTATGTATTGTTCTGTTGCCAATATAGGACATGAAGATATAATGTACAGAGTTTGCAGTTGCTGTCCATTGCTGTTTGCAGTATTTTTGTCACATGATATTTGGCTTGTAATGCCTGATTTTTCACTCCTATTATTTCACCTTCAGTTGTTATTCTTCTTGTCACCCGTATACAAGGTATGTACAATTATATACCGGAAACAGGCTATATAGTGTTGCAGCTGTTCAGTATTTACAGTTTGTGCTACAAGTGATGTTATTTTGCCCATGAAATATGTTTTGTTGTTGTTATATTATTATTATTATTATTACGTTACTTGAAATTCTGAAACTGTTGAATATAAGCTAATGAGAACGGAAAATTACTATTGTCATCACAGTTTTCAAAGTCATATTAAAAAGGTAAAGTGATCCCATTACAGGCCCGGTGTGGCCCAGAGAGTCAGTAGAGGTGCAGCTCTACTCTTCCATGACCACGGCACTAGAAGGGGGTGAGTGGTTAGCAGCACACCCCGGCCGCACTTTACCCCCGGGAAAGACCCGGTACCCATTTTACAGGAGGCTGGGTGGGCCCCAGGGCTGGACTGGTTCAAAATCATATAGTATAGTCAATATGGACTAGGTTACAGGCTGGATGATCTGGTGTTCAAATTCCAGAAGTGGCAAGTGATTTTTTTCTTCTCCAGAATGTCAAAACTGACTCTGGGGCCCACCCAGCCTCCTATTCAAAGGGTACCGAGGTTCTTTCCCCAGGGGCAGAGTGGCCATGGTGTAAATTCGGCCACTCACTCATCTCCAGTACTGAGCTTAAGAATAAGTGGGTCTGTACAGCTACTCCCCCTATTAGCGTCCATGCAATGGACAGAGTAAACTTTAGTTTTTATCGGGTTAAAGTTGTATATCTGACATTTCAGCTACAGCTGAATCTGTTTCATGTAAACAGGTTCATAAAAGTGTTTCAATTTTTTGTACTTGTATGCTAACATGATGTACAGAGAGAGAGAGAGAGGGGAGAGGTGAGAAGGTGTGTGTGTGCGGGCGTGCGTGCGGGCGTGTGTGCGTTTGTGTGTGTGGTGTGTGTGCGTGCGCGTGTGTGAGCGCGTGCGTGGGTGCGTGCGCGCGTGCGAGTGTGTGTGTGTGTGTCTGTGTTGGGAGGGGGGGGGGGCTTTTTCATGACAGTGTTCTTCACACCCTTATCAATTTTGTCACATTTCTCTTATTTGAATTGCTGAGTAAGCATAGTGGCTAGGCTGCGGGTTGGTCCTTGACCAAGAATTGGGGGTTGATTCATGGCAGAAGTGGTGAATTTTTCTCTTGCTCAGTGTAGAGTTTGGCTCTGGAATCCTTGCAGGCTCCTCTAAATTGCATACAGGAAATTCTTTCCTCCAAGTTAAAGCGGCCAAGCTGCGCAGCTGACGACTTGCCCTGTCTTATCATCAAGTTTAAGACTGTTTGGCGCTGTACTTGTACACGTGATGTGGTTCTTGATAAAACAGGGAATAACGTTACCTCACCTGATGGTAAGATTATGTGATGTGATGCGCGTATCTGACCAGATTCTGTTATTTGATCTGAACATGTTTCAGTTTGGTGAATTTTTAAGAATACATAATCCCTTGCTTTTCACAGAGTTAGGTTTCAAGATCCCCCGCAAAAAGCAAAAATCTGTGAATTATTTACTTCCCTCCAGCCAAAACAGTGTTTTGGTAATTTTAGTATGTTTTCTTTGCACAAACATTGTGATTGGAGCTACGTGTTTCTTTCCTTCAACTGTATGACTTGAAGACCTAATCGAGTTGTCCAGCAGTTTTTATCTTCCTGTGTAATGAAGGGTCTGAATGATGTGTTTTTTTCTTGGGGAGATCCTGTGACTTTGCGAAGCTACTGCAAACCAGCTAAAATCCAGGGATGGGTGTATAGAATGCTCTTCATTGAAACAAATAAGTGATTTGGACTTTACACGTGTCAAAACTATTGTTAGTAATGAAGTATGTGTAGCATACTTCACCACTTTAACCAGCTATGCAATTCCACCCCCCCCCTTTTCTTTTATAACATAAAAGAGAAGAAGGGTTTATTGTGACTTTCTAGAATATGTATTATGCATCTGCATTATGTACCTGCCTTCCCCAATGCATGCATGCATGTCCTAATAATGTGCTATTTACACCAAATAAGGGCATGTGACAATCCTGAAGACCAAGTCACTGATCTATAAATAGAAAAATAGTACTGTACAATAATGATGTAAATGTAAAATTTTGAATTAATTACTTGTGGAATATTGTCAACCATTGATTTTTTCAGGCAAAATAACGAATTGCCGTGGCCTGAAATGCAACCACTTTCATCCCACTTTTACGTGTGACACGTATTTGTGGGCAGAGTCTGTAAATTTGGTAAGATCCGTTTTCGAACTGCAACACATTTAACCAAAACGCGTAGACACCGACGCCCGAAAAATTGAATAGCGGCAGGCACTGGGCCGCCAGCCGTCTCATTCAACTGAATAAAATGTGATATGAGTTGCCAGGTAACATAATGTGCCAGTATTTAATTATGCCGTCATGTATGCACGGAATGCTGCACTGAATCAGGAGACAGCATGACTTATTTCATGGTATTTTATGATGGAATTCATTAAACCATGTAAAAACACGGATGCCAAGTTCTTACCTAACATTAAAAATTATTAAATTTGAAACGGCGCCGATAATGGTGTCAAATACGTTATATATAATCTTTGTATCCCGTTCGCATCACAAAAATGCGACGTAGCACTGACCCATACCTGTGTACGCCAGATGTGAGTAAATATGCATGATGGATGAGCGATGTATCGATAACAGTGTTGCAATTACTGTTGACATTTCACTGCAGTACCCGGTTACATGCTGTACTGATAACTCGGGTTGGTAACTGCCATTCGACATCTTTTTCTTTCGAGACTAGCCCAATACGAGGTCTCGAACTCAAACACCGAGTGGCGGGACACATTGTCCCAGACAATCTGAACTGCACCTCTTTGACAGCCTGAAACCTCGTCTGCCATAGCCTAGAGAATGAATGGGTGTTTCATTTTATTTGATAGCCAGTAACGGTTAAATCCGGCAGTAATCACTGCAACGTGTAACTGTCATCAGTGACGAAGTTACTACACTAGCTTTGCACTGGTTAATCAGTAACAGGTTACGCACTGGGGTCGTGTGAATCACTACAGTAACTAATGGAATTTATCAACATCTGAATTGAAGGGGTTCTCTTTCCTCTTAGTCCTCTCACGCCTCTTCATTTTTATCTGAACATACCGAGAATATTGACGTCACTTTTCTGTTAATCTTTTTCACGTTTGTTAGGATTTTAGAATTTTGTAACTACCATCTTGACCTTTGAAGACTGGACCATTAGGCTGTCGCGAAACGTTACCACCAATTGCTGCGTAATAACTCAGAAGAGCGTAGTTGCAATCAATGAGTATTATGGCGCAATTCCATACCTGGTACTGACAACTTCTCTTGTTACTGAGTAATATTCTAATTTTAGGTTAATTCTCGGTACAGCTGCTGTGTGTAATTCATGTTAATTCTAATTCACAGTGAGCGTCACTCATTCGTCGAAAAAGCAGAAAGTTGGCGATTTCTGGACTTCTTTATTCGTATACTTATTAAATAATGAATAAACAATTCAAAGGACGCCTCATATAAAACAAAATAAATGTATCAATTCGGCATTCCACGTAACGAGCAGCACAAGTATCTCCCTTGTACATGATAAAGAACAAAGCCCAAATGGTCGGTAAATGATTATGAGTAACCCATAAATCTTGTATCACTATTAAAGTGCCCGCTCTTTTACAACCCTCCTTTTACTAATTTGTAGGCTTGTAAAGATAGCTGCTAAGAGGTCCTATTCGTGGTTAATATTCTCCAACAGTACGAGCGATCAGCGACATTAAAAGATAAATCACCACTACCCATAGCTGGCGGTCACAGGGACAGAGTTATTAACAAGTCGCTAGATTGCTCATCATTAATCTATGGATGTCAAGCAGTGTCGTTCCGTTGTGGTCACTATACGACGAAATGCTCCAACTAACACATCACAAACCAAATGCTCGTGATCACAGATTACCACTACGCTAAGACGACATATTGGAGACTGGACGTATATTTCCTGTCAATAGGATGATAACGGCGCGTCTGTGGCAGTTTATCTGTTGAAGAAAAGAGTAAGTATAAATTCAACTGTATTGTTATAGATTTTCTGTTCCGTGTGTATTCTTAAATGGGAATCAGAATGGTTACGGAAGTTACGATTCACGTAATGGATTCATTGTGAGAAGAATAAAAAGTGTATTCACAGCGACTGTTCACAAACTGTGTAATCTTCACAACTGTGTAGCATATACCCATATATGACTTTCTGACATAAAATCAACTAGCTTTGTGAGAAGTGCCACGAAGTTTGCTAGACAGTGATTTGGGAAGGAAAAATTTCGCTACTATTAGGTACAGAATAGTGTTGTGTATTATGGTCAAGGTTTGAAAATTGTTAAGAGTTCCCAATTAATACGATGTCAACAACAGAAGTATTTAGACGCAAGATGTCACAGTCGTAGTTCACAAAATTCCCAATTGCCTTTTTTCAGTTTACTTGTTGGCTATATGTATCTCGAGGAAGTTCATTTATAATCTTAATTCAAGTGGATTGAGAGCGTTTCTTTATGGTCTTAGTGGACCAATTGAACTGTATTTTGGATCAATATGGCCGAAAACCCGAATTTTCCGACAACTTGTCATTACAGTCCTCTATCTTCAACAAAATAACCCGGCCAAGGGTTGAAGCACTGTGATAAATCAGCGTGGGATTGACAGACATGACCTCCACGCATTTACTGTGAAATAATGTCTTATCACGGATAAGAGCCAAAGAACTCGGTGTGTTTGTCATGGAAACAGGCTGTATGGTTCATGATAAAACACGCGTTACGAGAAAACTCTATCATCCACGGTAAAAAAAAGAATCCCGCGCTGGTTGTCGATAGTTTCAAACCGCAATCGAAACTTTCCGCATACGAAATATCTCTTATCTTCCGTGAGGTTAATGCGATGTCGATGACGACTGTTTGTTAGTTAAAGCATAAAGTATCTTAGTAAGTATAAATTGTATTGTTCTTCTGCGTGTGGTGTATAATTACGCAATAAGAATATGTTAGATAACAAGTGGTCATCTTAGCTTTGAGGTTCTCATGGTGATCATTCATTCTGTTGTCGGTCTTACGACAGGACCATAGCCTCTTCTACAGCGAGTTATCCACAGAGTACGACCTAGTGTTTCCTCTCTTTTCTTTAAGGTCATCCAGTAGCAGCTTACGTGTTCTTCCTCTACTTCCCGTCACATCTCTCCTTCCCTCAATTTTTCTTTCAACAACCTGTTTTTGGAGGCAGTTCCTATGCAAGATGTGACCAATCCAGTTAGTCTTCCTTCTTTTTATTATTTGTGACTCCATAGCACTTCCTCATTTGTCACATGATTAGTCCAACTGATCTTCTCCTTCATTTTCCCGCACCACGTTTCCAAACTTTCTGGGTATTTCTGATCAACTTTCTGAAGCGTCCAAGTTACATCACCGTTCAAATCCATACTCCAAATGTAGCACTTTCTAGTTTCCATGGTAGTCAGTATTAAGATTATGCAATTCGGAGTTCTGATGTCGTGTAATTTTGTAGAGATATATCACAGTTTGGGAGTGGCATGATGTGTCTCTCTTCGGGATAGAAGGGAGTCCAGCAGTGGGCATAATCTAGTGCAAAGGCAGAGGTGGCATATTCTGTTGAAATGTTGGTACCCATTAGAAGGAGTAATGATTTAATGGTCCTGTATGATGGTGATTTGAAAATGGCTGTTGTTGAAACATATATTCCAAGATTAAATGAATTATATGTTGGAGCAAAGATGGTTGATAAGAAGTAAAAGTAAAATATAATAATGCTAAAGAAATGCTAGGAAGGTAGGCGACTGTGTTCTGAGGTGTGACATTGTGTGGTCTGGGAGATAGATACCAATGTTGGAGACTGCCTTTACTACAGTGTTGTTTTAAGAATTTTGATGTTGATAGGTTGATGAACTTAACTCTGAGGAAGAGTTCAATATTTTTACTTTATTACAAATAATTAAATCCATCAGATCCGGTTTTCACAGCTATTATGTTGAAAAGTACCAGTATAACGGAGGGTGGGGGTTTATATGTTTAGCTCTGCTGTAAGTACAGTATAAAGTTATTAACTATTATCAACAGTGACTATGTGTTTCAGCCAAAATTAGCCTTTATCAAGTCAATTCCAGACATTTTTATAACTCCAAACACACTGAATATAACCCACATAAAGTGTCGCATCCACTTATAACCTCTTTAGGAATCAATGTGACATGTTTCTACCTTTGTCCAAATCCTATAGTCACATAAGTCACTAAGGTGTTTGATCATTAACATACTTATGATAATATAATAAAAGAGCATAGCTTGTAAATATATAAAAACATAAAATATCAAATTCTTAAACCATGAATAAAATGAAATAAAATGAAATAAGTAAATAGAAATAACATTTTGTTCCTGTAGTGTGTGGGCAGTATAGGACCAGTAGATGTACATATAGGTTATTCTTGTAGCTTGTGCCTTTGTTAGTTTTAGTTTTATTAAGCATTCAGTGTAAGGTGACCACTCATTTGAGTGTGAATATATTCACAGTCTTTTGTATATTTATTTTCATATGTGCATGTAAATGTGGAGATAAGGTACATACATAGTAAAGCAAAATGCAATAGTATGTTGTAGTTCATGATAAATACCTGTATTCATGTGTTCAGCTTTTAAATGTTCCTCTAACAGAGAAAAAAGTGTTACTGTAAAAAATAATTTTGGTGAAATGTTAGTGTTTTTTTTAGTTTTTTAATTTCAGGTTTTGAAGCCTGATAATGGTTAGTCTTTGGGTATTGTTTCTTTAAGGATGTGTTCACTCTGAGTGTCTCAAAGTGGTGTTGCTGAGGATTGTTCTTTTGGGATGTACAGCTTTGTCACTGAGCAGCCAAGTGTCACATCCCAGACGATTTGACTCCTCAATGTTCAAAATCGTTTCTCTACTGTTGTTTGTTAATGAACACCAATGGTCTTATTTCAGAACTTTGAAAACATTTTTAGTTAAGAGAAAATCTTAACATTGTGAATTTAAATCTAATAACTTTCAAGCCATTTTTGCACAATAATGTAATGCTGGAAGCACATTGCTGACAAATCATGTGTGCATTACAGTTTGTTACTGTTGTTCATTTCTAGAAAGTACTTTTTTTTTTTAATTTCAAGTTTCTCATGGCAGTGACTATGACTGTTTTGTGCAATATGATACCATGTAGTTCAGTAAGTAGGTACTAAATTTTGGAGGAATCTGCTGCTTCAATTTTCAAGTTAGAAAACTATATAGTGTCACATGCCAGAAGAGAGTGATTTTAACGTTGTAATTGCTCCTCATTTTGTAATTGCTTCACAAATAATAAGAAATGTATTTTCTGTTGCTATTTGGATTTTGTTTTGCTAGAATTTGTTACCAAAGAACTGCACTATTAAAGTTTTTGCAGTAAGTCCTTAAACCCCTAACCATATCCATTGACCAGTTTGATATAAAACAATGAAGATGATATTTAGGAAATCCTAGGTTCCTGTCTTGGCATCCTTTCTTATCTTGCCCATTTCATCATCTATGCTGATACCCGAAATGCTAACCCCAATAAGCCATTAAGATAAAAATAGCTTTTAGGAGGCTTTGGGTGCAGTTCTTGGCTACCTTCCACATCCTTTCCATTTTGTCTTGTACTATCAACTGCCTGATGCTGTCAGACTTCTGCAGCAGTGACAAATCCTCATTCTGAGCCCACTGCTATGCAGCTGAGAAAAGTTGAATAGAAGAAGAAAGAGATGGCTGTGTGTGTTTGTGTGTATTTTTTTTTTTTTATTAAGGTATTCTGCAAAGTATTGTCATCTGCTTGACAGTTTTGCAGAACTTTGAAGCTGTAAAGTGAAGGCAGAGTGATTCTTTACTTAAATAAATCTTCCATATAAGAAAATACAGTGATTCCTTGTTGAGAAATTTTCCAAGGGACTGAGCAATGTTAACACAAAATTTCATTGAAAGAGGGAATGGAGTTTGAACAGTTTGCTTACAGGTTCCTGTTTGCAGGAGCTGAGATTGCTCTGAAAGGACTGTGTGCTACTTTTATCACATTCATTCATGGTTATGCTGGTTGACTTCTTGCCTGAAAAATCTGATGCCATTTTACTAAATATATGCTGTTGTGGTGGTTGCCAGTTACACATTTATTATTCAGATATCACTGTTCTCATTTGGTTTCTCTGGTGCTCAAGATGTGGCTGAAAAAACTGCCACAACTGCCACACTTATTGCCGAGACAGTGTACTGCAAAGATCATATGGTGTGCAAAAACTGCCTGCTTATTTGCTGTGTGATTCAACAATTCTTTGTCAGCAAGCAGGCCATTGAATTGCAGTGTGACCTTGACTAATGAGGTGGGAAAGATGTGGAAGGAAGTAGCTGAGGTCTTTTTTGAAGTACTTTCCCACCATTGGTTTGGATGACCTTAACCCTTCCAGAGAGCTAATCTTCAGGGCCTTCTTAAATACAGAGCAGTATTATGAGATGTCATATAAAGTACTGCGGTATATGAGTCCAGACCCTCTATGTGGGATGCTTGGTAATGTAGTTCGAATCATATCCTCTACATCTATTTCGATTGCATAATAAGTTTTTTTTTTTTTAAATTTTATTTCCACTGTGATGTCACTTGTAGGTGTTACAAGATTCACAGATTTGTAATCATCGTGGAAGAAACTGTTGAATAAGGGAACAAATTTTACTTGTAGTGAATAAGCATTAAAAAACATTCACACTGCATGGACCAATTAATATAGTATATAAAGGAAGATGGGTTTATTCAACTGATTATAATTTGGTATCAACACAACTCGGTGTTACCAAGTGCTTGCTGTTTGGATATACTCTGTGTGTCTTTAGTAAAGGAACAGAGTATCTGATGTTTCTTTACACCTTAGCTTGTGTGCATTGTTGTAAGATTATTATGACTTTGGCATGACAGTTGTGAAGACGGTGACTGCTGTGATGTGGAACCTGAAGCAGAAACATCCTGATATGGATGAATGGCAAATTGTGCTTAGAGCATTGACAGATGTTAGTGTGTCCAAGATCCACTGGGATGATCTGACACTACTTATATTTAGTGTTACGCAGATACCATTTATACGATAACTATAAAATGCTTATTTTTATAACATTTCCAGAGTAAAGATGTAGGTGCTTAATAGTTAGGAAAATAATTGAGCATTCTGGTTTTATTTGATACGATGGCATGTCAGAGGGTAATCAGATACCATTGTCAGAAAGGAATATACTCTCTCTTCTTCAAGGGTCAGTAGTTCTAGTATTATCTAATGACACAAGACTAGTGTCCCAAAATGATAGAATCCTGAGCCACACTACTCTGAAAACTCGAAGAAGCTCGCATACAGCAGAACTGTTAAAGACATAAAGACCTGAAAGTCCATAATAGTTATTGCACAGCTTTTTAAGTGGCAACAGAATATGGCCCATGAAAGTTATATGTGCATAATACATTATAGTAGAGCTGCTCGGAGAGCAAGGTCATGTGGCCCATGAAAGTTATGGGTGCTTGACTGGTTATTGCAGAGTTTTTCAAGTGTCAAATGCATGGAATGCCTCAAAAGTTTCTGCAAATTAATTTTGTTTAATTTTGTGTTCATTTTGATCCTTATTGCCCAAGCCTATACAAAAGTAATTTGTACACTTTATTTGTTATATATTAATATTTTAATAGCAACTTACATTCTGATTTGACGTGACGCTGGTGTTTCTAAGCTGCAACATGTAAATAGGTACAGGTATTTAGTCAATAACACAACAAATATTTCTAATGATGTTAATTAGAGGGTGATAACAACTACATGTTTCGGCATATTCCGCCCATCTGATGATGGATGGAATAGGCCGAAACATGTATTTGTTATCATTCTCCAATAAACATCATTAGAGATATTTGTTGTGTTATTGACTAAATACCTGTACCTATTTATTTATACACACAATGGGGATTGCACATTTCAGAATTGCAACATGTAGTTTTATTATACAACCCTATATACGTATAGCATTAATAAAAGTCAGCTATGGCTAAAAGTATACTGAATTGTATTTAGATACTTTATAATTTGAAATGAAGTACAGTAATTTAAAATTTTCTCAAAGTGATTTCAGGATGTACATACTCTGCTTCAAGATATATTCACTTGTTCTGAACTAATACTTATCTGTAGAGAAGAGTGACCTTATTAGAAAAAACAGCGTTCTCTTAATTTTGATTAACATAAATGGAGAAAAGCAAGAAATGACTCAGTTTGATAGCCTTAATATTAACTAGCTAAGTAAAGGTTCAAAAATTATAATTATTAAAATTTGTGGAATGTTGTGTTTATATTCACTACTTTTTGATAACTAAACATTGGATACTGAATATGAATGGGACAGAGCATATTAAATGAGAATATACATTTTATTATTCATTATTTGAATTTGCATATATTTTGAGTTACATAAAATTTTTTCTTTTCTTAGGTATAATATCAGATTTTTATTCTCGCAAGTGGAAGTGAGGGAAGCTGACTAAGGAAATTCGAGGAAAGGAGTTCATAAAAGTTGCCTCAGCCAGAACATGGAAGATGCTGACTGTAAGTAAGTAAAAAATAAAATAGTTGACTGTAAGTGTTGAAATATTGTAAAGTAAAAGAACATGTCATGCTTTCCTAATAACCTCATTTCCACCATATTCTTTTTGTCTTTTCTATCTCTGTGTTTGTTTTTTTATGCTGTATAGAATTTAATGTAGTTCTGCTAATATTATGAAAGGGTCACTTAAATTAATTTTTGGAATTGGAAATTCCTGTGTTAATTTAATTAAAACAGCACTGAATGGGGTTTTAAAACTTGAACATCTGTAATAACATATGTAGAAAGCTAAGCAATATTCATCTTGTAGAGTGGCAGTTTTCTTCCAAAAGACTACTGGCATAGTACAGAGATTGACACTTCCAAGTGTTATACGTGGGTATTGTGAGAATAATTATGGATGTTGTGGCTTAACTTTTCAGGTCATTACTGTGGCTGTCCATATAATGACAGTGTGTCTCTTTACATGGACCCAAATTTTTGCCATTCATGACACATCTGAATACAGTTCTAACATAAATTTTGTGAAATATTTCATTTTTAATGTTTTCCACAAGTTTGTTTTTGCCATTTTGTGACAAATTATTCATATATTACATCGTGATGGGTTTACATTAGTCACGGGATAGAGAACTGAGAGGAAGCAAAATGCTTAAAAACCGTTTGATTCCTTCAAATATGGAAATGGAATACAGTGTTTGATTTATGTGAATAAATAAAGAAAACTCTTTATTAGTTTCATGTGAGCAGTAATTCTTCTGTTTTGCAACTCACTAAAATCTGTATGCCACATGTCACTTAGCACATATAACAAAAGAGAGTGTTCACATGTTGAAGACAGAAGTGGAAGAACTGTGATAATTGAGTTTTAAGCTGAATCATTATGGAGTTGTTTTGTTGGAAATATCTGTGTTACATGGCCACTCTTTTTTTTATAACAATTTATTGTCTTGTTTAATCCATCAAAGTCTCTCCTTTGATCAGTGACATGCTCCACTTGATGTTTGCAGTTACATTAATCATTACCTCCATTGACAGATGTTTCTGAGAGGCAGTGATTACTGCAGCATTATTTACCACAATGTAAATTCATGAAGTTAACTGTAAAGAAAAATTTTTATCCGTCTCTTATAATATAATGTTCATACTAAATGGTCTATGTGTGTGTCCACATAATTACTTGCTATATGTGTTTTCCTCTTTGGTCTTTATCAGCAAAAGTAGTGAAGAAAAACTGGAATGGGTCTTTCAGTATAGGAACTGACTATGGACAGGACTAATGGGAATTAATACCTGGTTAGGTTAGGGATTTCTGTCCTTGAAACCATCCATAGGCAGGCTCAAAGGACCACTGAAACTCCTGTCCAATGAGTAATGAAGTTTTTTTTTTCACATGTCGTATTACTCCTGTTCAGAATCATTCTGTATGTAATTTGTTGATATCATTCTGCTTGTATGGGTGTTTCATTATCTGGGTTTTAAAATTTGAGAACTTTTGTTTGCACATTTCTTAATTGTTTCAAGACAATGGATGTGGCAAGGCAGTCATGCAAATTAAATTTTTAATGCATGTTGGTCAATATTTTCTGAATTTGAAGACTGTAATATGAACAGGTTTTTGTGGCTGCAACTAAATATAATGTCTCATCTTTAAGTTTATCATGCTGCTTAAAGCCTGTACTTGAAGTCTGTCTGTGGGCAGACAGCACATATGGATGCCATTACTGCATGGAAGGTTTCATGTACTTAAATATCAGGGGTGGACAACTGGATGAGTTTTGGGAACTGCATCATCAGGAGGCAACTTAGACAAGAGCCACGCATTAACAAAATAAAACAAAATAAAATGAAGTAAAATATATCTTATTTGATTGCATATTTCTGTTCAAATACAACACGTTAAATTGCAGGCATGAGTCTTGTTTTTAGAAAGTCTTTTAAAATTCCTTTCACTCTCAACCTTTTGTGCATACATGCTGCCTACGTGTTACCGTTTACAGGCAACTTTCGCATGCAACACAAGTGACGTGCCTGAGCCGCTTTGTGGTCGGCCCTCTTGTATATTATGTGTGGCTGTATAATTTGTTGAGCGTGGAGCCGTGAGTTTATAAGTAAAGGTACGAGATTGTTTGACAGGAAAGGCATCCAAAATTGAAATAGTTGTATAACATTAACCCTTTAAACGCCGAGTTAAATCTCATCTGCCCTTTGCTAGCATTATTCGGAGCTCACCATATTCTCCATGTTAGCAGGTAAAGGGTTAAGGTAATGACTGTGTTAAATATTTGCCTTTCTCTTTATTGGACGACATAAAGAAAGTAAATAGTGGAAGACTCCCATAACCAGTTTTGGTGTGAATGAGCCATCCAGATTCAGGACGTGACGTGCAGTGTAGATTAACAAGAATCGAAAAAACTCAGCACAATTTTTAGTGACAGTTGGGAAGAAGGGGTTTCAGTTTTGAGCTGGGGTACTGATTTGTAGGTGCGTTCACAAAAATGCGAAAATCGACTATTGGCTGTCTGTCTGTCCACATAGAACAACTCGGCTCCCACTGGACTGATTTTCATGAAATTGGTATTAGAGTATTGTTTGAAAATCTGTTGAGAAATTTCAGGTTTCCTTATAATAGGACAAGAATATTGGGTACCTTACAAGAAGACCTAAATACATTTTTTTGATCATATCCCGCTCACTTCTTCTTAGAATGAGGAATGTTTCGGACGAAAGTTATAGAGAAAATCAAAAAACATATTTTATGTTCAATAACGATTTTCCGAAAATCGTGTCTTGTTTGAGCTAATGTGGAAAAATATTTTAGAGCCGGACAGGCCACAGATGACAATGTGGCGCATGCGCGTTGCATGCAGAATACCACAGGCTACAGACACACACTCAG
>Ga0123354_10008895_pt1 | contig 15319 bp, 9 predicted proteins | sample TergutLab28metaG_2_FD_97872 | JGI IMG/M metagenome (GOLD analysis project Ga0123354, IMG submission 97872) | Labiotermes labralis P4 segment gut microbial communities from Petit-Saut dam, French Guiana - Lab288 P4 | ecosystem: Host-associated > Arthropoda: Insects > Digestive system > Gut ...
AGACAGACAGACAGAGACAGAGACAGACAGACAGACAGAGACAGAGACAGACAGATAGACAGAGACAGACAGACAGAGACAGAGACAGACAGACAGAGACAGACAGACAGAGACAGACACAGACAGACAGAGACAGACAGACACAGACAGACATAGACAGACAGACAGACATAGACAGACATAGATAGACAGACATAGATACATAGACATAGATACATAGACATAGATAGATAGATAGATAGACATAGATAGATAGATACAGATATAGATAGATAGATAGATAGATAGGTATGTAAGAATTCCACTTTTTTATGTACGATCATACTTAAGGCTTCCCTTCCTAAGGGTAATGATGAGTAAATTTTGGTAACCTATTGTTATTATTTTTATCACGATACGATAAACAATTTCCAGAAATTAGATGATTCCAAATGAGATATATTTTCGTCAGAATCTCATTGAAATACATTGCACTCCCTTAGGTCTTTTCAATTTGGTGTCTGTTCTTATTTATGGAAGAAGCGATGAAAGGAAAAGGTTGCTTCTACGTAAAACAACACCTGGTAAAGGACGAGCCTACGGCTAAACGAGACAGACATAAAACTCGAGCTTCTGATGTGTCTGGTGTACTAAGTGTGCCGAATATCGACTGCCTGCAGAGAAACACAGAATAAAACGGCGAACAGGCGCTGCTGTTACGTTCTATTGCTTTCAAAGTAACACCATATTAACTTGTTTCTTTTATCTCGTATTAAGTATTTGATTTGTTTATATGAATACCGTTCTCAATCACCATTCCACCAGTGTTTACGCACAGGAGTTTCACAGTCAGACTGAACTCAAGGGTTCCAAACTAGGAGCTGAATAGATGCACCTGTACAAGTATAAGCAAAATGTGCAAAGAATTTTGGACCCAAATATTAATGTTTTTATTAATTTTTACTAATCGTTAATAATTACCATCACCTTTTATCAAAGCTACCTATTCCTTCAACAACAAAAACAACAACAACGACAACATCGTCATCGTCGTCATCATCATCATCATCATAATCGTCACCGTCATCCTAGTTATTTATTCCCTTTCCGTATTATACTTCTTCGGCTTAACGTTTTCGGTTTCAGCGTATTATGGAGAAATATTATTTTCTAAATATTTTATGAGCCTTTGTTGAGCAATACGTTTTACATTTTATTTTTGTTTTACAAAATACTTTAATGTTAGTACACGCTAGAAATTCAGCACTGATCTTGTTTAAACAAACGCATAATATCCCGTTAAAACCTCTTTGCGAAGCTGTCTTAATCCTCTGAAGCATAAAATTCATCTAAATAATGTGTAAAATTTCAAATATCGCTGAGAAACAGAAATGTGACCTTTTACAAAGAAGACATCACGAAGTGCTCTAATGAAGTATATAACAAACTCGCTAACATACGTCAGCACAACAAATATTTATTAGAGCAATAGGCTACATGTTTCGCCCTGTTAACTGCTGGAGGCCTGATTATGACCTGTTAACAGGTCGAAACATGTAGCCTATTGCTGTAATAAATCTTTGTTGTGCTGACGTATATTAGCGAGTTTGTTATATACTAGAAATGTGGCCGATTAAAAAAAAACCAGCTATTGAATGCTGTTTGTTGGAAGACACATACTGTAACATAAATACAGTGTGGCTGTAAAACTTCGATTTTTGCTTACAACAATCTTTGTATTTTAAAGGACTAAACATGAAAGGCCACTTTCACCTAAATAGAATTGGCCTACAGATTTCAAGTAAGAATTTGAAGCAAGGCGAATATCAAGACGAAACCATAGCTGCTTCTGTGAAACAGATAACAACGATCCGTTATTGTATTCTTGTCGTGTTGTCGGTTCTGCTTATCTTGCTCATACACCTGCAAAACTTCATTGTCATTAGTGTATTAATATTCCTTTTGCTACGTGCTTTATAAGCCAACACGTTATTTTTGTCACGTACTTAGTTCCGTATCGTGTTTAACCTCTGTTCTACAAACAGTGTCCTGTGAATGATTAAATCATGCTACGTACGCAAGTGTGAGTGGGAAAAGAATCGCTGCGCAAAATGAAAGGCAATTCGTCCATCAATACAACCAAAATTCCCCTAGCACCAATTTATACTCTTTTACGTATTTGTTCTTAAGTTATTTAGCTTTAAACTGCAAGTTATAAACCGTCGAGTCTTATAGGAATGTGATAACGAAAGATGAGTTGGCAAAAGCGACAGGGGTGTACATACTAAACAGTCCACAAAATTCTCGTTCAGAAAAACAGGCAGCTCGGTAGAGATGAGAAATTGGCATGACACAGGTAAATATTTTGAATGTTGTGCGCTGTAAAATCAAGCTAGTTAATGTTCAACGTTTGAAAACTTTTTAGCTTTTAATTATTGAAGCATCAAGCTTCTGAAAATGAATCCGCATAATTGGAAAATGGTTACAAATAATCTCTGTATATTTAGGACGGGTTACATACATATTCTGTCATTAGCACGGACAATACTAGCACCGAAAGTTGGAACGAAAGTGAAAAAGAACTGGAAAGGATAAGAATGGATTCGACCGTGGCTTTGTCGTCGTGATATTCAGAAACTTATGAGAAGGGAATGAGTAAAACCACGAAAAGGCTCAGTCAGGGTAGTTGGCGTCCCGGCACCCACAAAATGTGTTAGAAGGGTTACCAAATGTGTCAGCTTGTTCAGTGGGCTAGACTTGGGCATCTCCATGCATTACTTGACTATATTTTGCTCCTTTTACATTTCGTGTTTCATGTGAAACCTCCCTTGGTACAATAATATCTTGATAATTTAAATGTTCTCCACAGTACACTCAACCAATCAACCAACTACCTACCTACCTACCTACCTACCTACCTACCTACCTACCTACCTACCCACATACATACATACATACATACATACATACATACATACATACATACATACATTCATACATACATACATACATACGTACATACATACCCACCTTGCCACACACATATGTATGTACCCGTCTACCCACCTCCCTAGACAACTACCTGCTTGAAACTCCACAGTAATTGTCTTTCTTCAGCGAATGATGTTCAGTTATTCGAGATAACACTCCATTTTCTGAAGAAAACCTATATTTTTTCCATCGTCATAATGAAGGCCCCTGATATGTCCCTTAATGCGGCAGCTTTACATTTACACCTTTAATTCTTGGACAGTTCTGCCTGTCTTGTCACGGCTCACTTAAATTTGGTGTTCAGTGAAGAAAGATGGTCATAGTTATAAAATGGGCAGGATAATGGACCCAAAACAGTTGACTCCAGGACCTGACATACGTTTTCCAAAACGGGAGTAAAGATGGGTTGGAAATCAATTCTGGAGAAGAGCAGATCTACAGTTTATTATTGGAAAAAGAAAATATTGAACTTTATCTAATTCTTTGAAGACGGAAAACAGTAAGTTTCTTTTACAGGACTTTCGCCGATTTCCGCAACAGCTTTGCTTTTGCTCGAATGTCTCCAGCTTTCGCCCGTTTGTCCTTGGTTGAGTGTAGTTTTGAAGGTGCATATGAGTACGGGACATTCGTAGGATAAAACGGCAGGGCAGAATCAAAGTTTTCGAAGATAAGTTACCGAAGTGACCTCATTCACTAGACCATTTGCTGACCTGATCTGAATAGCCAGACCAGTTACCGAGGTTATCTCAATCATCAGACCAGTTACCGAAGCGACTTCAATTACTAGACAAGTTACGGTAGTAACCTCAGTCACCAGACCAGTTACTGAGTTGAACTGAAAAACACAACAGTTACCGAAGTATTCTCAATCACTAGACCAGTTACCGAAGTGACGTCAGTCACCAGACCAGTTACTGAGGTGATCTGAAAAACCACACCAGTTACCGAAGTGATCTCAATCACTAGATAATTTACCGAAGTGACCTCAGTCACCAGACCAGTTACTAAGATGATCTGAAAAGCCACACCAGTTACCGAAGTTATCTCAATCACTAAACCAGTTACCGAAGTGACCTCGATTACTACACAAGTTACCGAAGTGACTTAAAACACTAGACCATTTGCTGAGCTGATCTGAATCACTAGACCAGTTACCGAAGTGGCCTCAATCACTAGACAAATTACCGAAGTGACCTCAATCACTAGACAAATTACCGAATTTACCTCAATCACTAGACCAGTTACCGAATTTAACCCCATCACTAGACAAGTTACCGAAGTGACTTCAGTCACCAGACCAGTTACTGAGATGAAATTAAAAAAACTACACCAGTTACCGAAGTGATCTCAATCACTAGAATCACTAGACCAGTTACCGAAGTGACCCCAAATACCAGACAAGTTACCGAAGTGACCTCCGTCGCCAAACCAGATACTGAAATGATCTGAAAAACCACACTAGTTACCGAAGTGATCTCAATTGCTAGACCAGTTACCGAAGTGACCTCATTTACCAGACAAGTTACTGAAGTGACCTCAGTCGCCAGACCAGTTACTGAGATGATCTGAAAAACCAGACCAGTTATCGAAATGACCTCAATCACTAGCCCAGTAACCGAAGTGACTCAATTACTAGACAAGTTACCGAAGTGACCTCAAACACTAGACCATTTGCCGAGCCGATCTGAATCACTAGCCATTTACTGAAATGACCTCTATGACTAGACCAGTTACTCAGCTGATCTGAATCACCAGACCAGTTTCTGAGCTGATCTGAATCACCAGACCGGTTACCGAGTTTATCTCAATCACTAGACCAGTTACCGTAGTGACCTCAATTAATAGAAAAGTTATTGAAATGACCTCATAAACTAGACCAGTTGCTGAGCTGATCTGAATCACTAGACCAGTTACCGATGTGACCTCAATCACTAGACCAGTTACTCAGCTGATCTGAATCAGCAGACCAGTTACCGAGTTTGTCTCAATCACTATACAAGTTACCGACCTGACTTCAGTCACTAAACCAGTTACCGCCCTAATCCCAGTCACTGGTGCAGTGACTGACAGTGACTCCTCACTTCTGATTAGGCACCTCCTCACTTTAGTGAAAACCTCAAGACGGAAACACATCCAATGACAGAAACAATGTCTTCTGTTGGGGAGAAAAACTCCAGTGATCAGTAATCCTAAGATGTTTTGGGGCCATTTTTCATAACATAGGCCTATTCACCACAGACGCTTCGTGCAGTAGGCTGTATTACCGCACGGCATAGGACAATCTGTGGTCCTTCTCGCGAGAACACAACAGGACGAGTGCAAGAAACCTTTTACAACCTACAGAACTCTTGAATTTATAATCAGCAAGACAAGAATGGGAGTATATCAGTTTCGAACGGAACGAGAGCTGACAGAAGTCAATCAAAGCCTGTATTATACGTCAAACGGATTAGCTGTGGAAAACTAGAAAAATGTGAGAGGCAGGTCAGCGGCAAATACTGGATACATATGCAACATATGAAAACAACAAAGACTATTCAGTGATTCTGCGATGATTCTGAAATGCACTACCGCGTACAAACATCGCATGTACTGCCAATTTCTGATTACTTACACACACACACACACACACACACGTACACATACACAAATATGTGTAAATTTATGTTTTATGATTAAAAATACCTACATATATATATATATATATATATGTGTGTGTGTGTGTGTGTGTGTGTGTGTGGCTTTGCTTATGAGTTCCTTGTTTTCCTTGGGAGGGTTACTACCCATCCGCAAAACCCCCATTCTTGGAGGACCAGTTTGTCTCTCTTAGTCTGGCTCTTACGGCCTGTCCGGCTTGGGAGGCCCTATTAGGAACAGAAAGTTCCTGCCGGCATAGCCCGTAAGGTCATTGAGGCCCGCAAGCCCCCCCACCACAACAAGGTGGAGACAATCGCCCTCAACTACAAACCTCGAGGAAGAAGAGACCGTGGACGCCCCAGGAAACGATGGCAATGCTTCGATGCCGGAACAGGTCAAACGACCTAATCCATTGAGAAAGATTATTATTATTATTATTATTATTATTATTATATAGGTATTTTTAATTATAAGAACTAAATTTACTCAGTTTCGCAGCAATTTCCTGACCCTAAGAACTGTCAGGGTGATGAAGTTCCCGCCGTATGACGAAAAAGAATGAGACGTAAGCTGTCTGTTTAGGCCATCACACACCTCACAATGAAGTAATGGGTGACGAGAGAACACTGGTGGAATTATTGTAGAAATTCAGAAGAGACCCGGCGTTTACGCTCGTCATGTCTTTCTGTCTGTCTGTCTGTCCGTCCTATGGAACAACTCGCCTACCAATGGACGGATTTTATAAAATTTGTTACTTGAGAATTTTTTTTTTTAAATTTGTCAACAAAATGCATGTTTTATTAAAATATTACTAGAATAACCGGTACTGTACATGAAGACCTACATACATTTATGATAAAATCTCGCTTAATTCTTCTTAGAATGAGAAATATATCTGACAAAAGCTTTAGAGAAAATTAAAACAAATTTTACGTACAGTAAATCTTCTTCGAAAATCATGCCGCTTGTGAAATAGTGTGGAAAATTTCTGTACAGCCATACCGGCCACAGATGACAAAATAATACGGCGCATGCGCTGTGCATGCTGGATCACTAAGGCTCCAAACATCCACTCCTAATATTTAATATTTACTGCTTTTACACTGTATCAATATTTATGTTATACGTTCATTGCCTGTCTTGTTATCAACGCACTTAAAACAGTGACAAGAAATAACACGTGCTCCTTAATTTGTGTTGGAGTCCGGTTTAAAGCCTTTCAAGTGTTCTTTGACCCCCATCGATAATAGCATATCTTTCATTGGCATTCTAAAAGTTCAATGGCTGTACTGAAAGTATTCGAGACGCACTGCCTCGGCACAAACGGTGATAAAGCCAAATTAGAGGAGCATACAGTCGACTGGGCTCCATGAAATATTTGGACGTCGTGAGGTGTCATCAGTCTGGATCTGAATACGCAGGTCGATCGTGAGCGGGTGTAACCCGAGCGGATTACGTATTTAAAATATCCGATTGATGCACCTGACGGTAAGCCGATGCGTATTATCTGCGTCGTGTCATAGCAAGCACATGAGTAGTGCGACACGGCACGTTCGCTGCACGGATCGTGACGCAGCGACCTCAGGGGTGTAGCTACATTGCCTGAGACGTGTCGTAAACGTCACACGTGACATGCGGGACGATAACTAGCCAGCAGATATAGCAGGGGTGTACATTTTCTGCGTCACGTTACAGTCGGCACATGAATCGTGCCGGACGTTGCGTTCTTTGCAGAGGTCACGTGTACATCTCTTTCGTCACGTCATTTTCGGCACGTATGACGTGTGACACGGAGCTGGTCCTGCTGAGATCGCTATGGAGACTTAAAAATTCTACTGGTTCATTAACTTCACAGCAATACAGGGTTTCAGAACACAACAAATTCTATCTGAAATGTGACCTCAAGCAAGGCTTGCTGTTCAGAACATCTCACCGGTACGAGATGCTCAGCATTAAATACGGACTGACCATGCAGACGTGCATCAAATGGCATTGTTTCTGTATCTTGAAATCCTTCAACGCGAATGAAAGAAACTTGCAGTTTGAAGGGATGAAGAGATGGTCAAGGCAAGGTAACACCTGCCTTCAACCAGGCTCCACACCAGGAAGACGCACGCGTGAGCCAAGTATAGCGGTGGGTATTCGTAATTCGACATTAGATGGAGTAAGTGGTCGTTCGTGGCCCGGTCGTTTTACCCGGGAAAAGACTCCGATACCCATTAGAGAAGAAGATGGATGAACTCCAAGAGTCACTCCGCAAGTGGTGGCGGAAAGGAAGGTTTTTTCTGTTGTAGGAAATCGAACCCCTTTAATCAGGTCCATTGTCTAGTTACTGTACTTAGTGAGAATTTTCTGTTTTTTTAAATTTAATTAGGGTTCAGTTTGGTGTTTCCACTGTGGTGACTGAAAATGTAGGATATCAGACTATCAAGCACCATTTAATGAATCAGCAACTACAGCCGAAGTTAAGAGTGAACCAGCACCGAGCTTCATGGTGTTTCAGAAACACTGTACAGTGCTTGATGTACTGTGCTGCAAATCCCAATACGTACCGCACGCTGATAAATAATGGACACAAAACAGTGTGGTGAGGATTAAGTAGTTTTTCACCTTTACGTTTCTTGAACCTCGCATTGTCATATACATAGGCAATAAGAACCAACTAAACGCGCACGTCTTTTGTTAATGACTTAATTCAATTATATTGTCTTCGACATGTTTCGAAGAACCAAGTGTTCATCCTCAGGAAGACTTGTACATGCAGTTTTATAATTGCAGGTGCAAATCTTCCTGAGGATGGAAACTTGATTGGTCGAAACATGTCGAAGACAATATAGTTTAATTAAATATTACTGAAAAAGTGTACATTTTGTTGGTTCTTATTACATATAGGTTTTCACAGTTTGAATTTTCTTTGTATAGTGTTAGGGTAGTTGGTGTAATGACTACATTACGGGCCACATAACTGGGAATCGTGGATCGATTCCCGTAATTCGCAAGAACTTTTTTCTCCTCTCCCAAACTTCCAGACGCGCTTTGTGGCACCCTACACAACGGTGGCTCTTTCCTCTGGAGCAAAGCGGCCGGGGCGTAAAGCTAGACACTCACCTCCATCTAGAGCCGAGGTCAATGACCTAATGGTATGAGAAGCAACAACGTTGCCTTTAAATTTGTGTAGTAACTTCAACCAGTTTTCTAGCTACAGGATTCTGACTCTGAGATCGAAAGTGCTTGAGGGGCTAATCCCCCGTTTACCCTCGCAGAAGCAGACAAGCCATTAACGCCAAGAATTATGTCCTTTCAGCTTCTGGTTGAGGGCCGGGGAACATTACTTTTGACACAACTCATGTCAATTGAACACCGAGTTGAAAACTTCGCCGTGAAAATTCTGCGCAGTGTATATCTGCCGAGCTCTAGACGAAAACGTGCTATTTCAAATTCACGTGGAAACTGAGTTAGTTGCAGAATGAAACTGCTAATTATCTGAACTGAGCCGTAGATAATGTTGGTTCGTGATTCTGCTCATGGAAGACGACTTCTGACACGTATTGTCTAGTTTTCATTTCCCCTTCAACTTGACCACGACTGGTGACGGTATAAATTGCTTGGCCACGTCTGAAGGTACAAAATGTCTGCCTCATCACCAAGAAGTAACATTTCTGCAAGAAAAAGGCTGAAATATTGATTTAGTTACGACTCTCGCATTTATTTACTGACCGAGACAGGCAATGTACTTACAACGTAACACTCACGCGCGTTTATGTAACTTTTGTTGGTGTGGGAAGGCAATACGTTTTACGTAGTGTGAGTGTGTTTTCGTAGAATTAGATAACAAGTATGCACAGCGCATGCGCCTTTTTTGTGTTCTCACCTGAGGCCTGTCCGACCTACCATATTTTCCCACATAATCTCACAAACGGCAAGTTTTTCGGGAAAACGTTATTGAATATAAAGCGTGTATCTTATGGGTATTGGACCGTGCATCATCTTGATATTTGAATAAAGGTTGACCAGCTAGATGACACTTGCTTTATTATCTACTGCTCAACATGTTTCAGACGTTAATACGTCTATCTTCAGGAGCTTGCGACTACTTGTTGCGTTGTGTAGGCTGACTTGAGGCGTGCTGGTGTTATGTAGCGGGATTGTCTGTTGGTGGTGTGGTAGCTGAGTAGTGGTTCAGCCTGCACTCGGATACCACATCACCAACAGACAATCCCGCTACATAACACCAGCACGCCTCAAGTCAGTCTAAACAACACAACAAGTAGTCGCTAGCTCCTGAAGATGGACGTATTAACGTCTGAAACATGTTGAGGAGTAGATAATAAAGCAAGTGTCATCTAGTTGGTCAACCTGCATTCAAATAAAACGTGTGTTTTGATTTTCTCTACAACTTTTGCCTGAAATATTTCTCATTTTAAGAATAATTCAACGATAAAGTATCACACATGTACACTAGTTCTTCAGTAAAATACCTATTATTCTGTCAGATTTAACCCTTATCTCGCTAACGTGGAGAATATGGCGAGCTCCTCATAACGTCAGCAGATGGCAAATGGGTTTTAACTAGTCTTGTAAAGGGTTAAATTAAACTTGGAAATTCTTGACAGATTTTCGAAAAATACCCAAATTTCATTAAAATCTGTCTAGTGGGAACAGAGTTGTTCTATGCGGACAGGCAGAGAGACAAACATGACACAGTTTATGGTCTTTTTCGCAATTTTGCGAACGTGTCTAAAAGTGGGAAGTATATGTACGAGACGAATCCTGCACTGATATTTCTTCAAGCAATGCCCCTAGTATCAAATTTCAGTCTATTAATATGTGTGGCTTAGCTCTCTCACATTATAAGAATTTTTTTTAATTTTATTTTAGTCGCCCTTACTCAGCAGCAAATAGCGACGATTAGCTTCGTCATGCCTGCCTGTCTGTCTGTCTGTCTGTCTGTCCTTCTGCTCACTGCACAGATTTTCGTAACTTTTACGTTGAAGGTTGTCGCTAAAATTTGCTGTAGAAATTCAACTTTGGATAAAATCGGCCTCGTATTGTGACGTAACATTCCATCACAGTTGCATATTTATTACTGCCACCTGATGCAAGCTAAGGCAATTGAAAACGCGTCGTCCCGATATTCAGTACTCACTACTCGCGTCCAGGAAGATAAAATATGGATGCTATCAGATTATAAATTTACCTACAAACTGGATAAGTTTATCGTTGCAATTCGGAAATTATAAAATACTTTAAATAGTAATTTCTTCAAATAAATATAGTAGCAGTCCCTGATAATAAGAATACAATTCTATAATACTCGCAAATTTGGGAAAAACAACGAAAATGTGACCCCAGCCGATTAAATGGTGTGATCATCTGAGACGAACCCAACTAGCCAAGACTCGAAGGCCCCTCAATATTACATTACACGTTTCGTTTCCTGCCTGGTTCACATATAGTGTGGGTCATTTATATGATGAATAAAGACAAGCTTCTCGTTGGACTGTTCAATTATTGTGCTGTGTACAGCAGTCAGGTAAGGGGGCCATATCGAGCAATAAACTTGAACAAGCAAAGCTGTAGTTACATGTTAGTTATTGTTTAGCAATATATTAATGAAATTAATTTACCATTTTGTATGGGCATTTGCATTTCAATGTAGTTTCCATTGCTACCGCAGCTACAGTCCTTACTTTTATCAGACTAGTGCGGACAAAGCCGATCTTGGTGTCCGTGCGGTCTAACGCGTAGGTCTTAGGCGTAGACGTTAAATTGCTGGGCACGCTGGTTCCAGTTCCGCTGGAGACATGGATGTTCGTCTCTTGGGTTTTTGTTGCCTCTGCGACAGGTTAAACTCTCATTCTGAAGAGTCCTACTCTGTGTGTGTGAGTGTGTGTGTAAACAAATTTACTGAGCTTAAACGATAAAGTCTCATTAAAAACACAGGAGATATGCATTAACCATTTAAGGACGAAACGTAGCCCATTCTATTTAAAGGCCCAGGTCGTACCGAGCAGTAAACACTTGCCTCCACGGTTATAAAAGCCGGTCGTTGAGGGTTGTATAGGAAAAACTTCTATGTTTTTCCTGAGACACGTACGAAAGATATACATTCTGTAGGAAAAATGTGGAATTTTTGAATGTTTAGACTAGCGTTACATACGGTAACCGCTAGGCTTGTCAAGTTTAATACATGTAATATAACTTATCTATGATTACTGCTTACATTTTAAGTAGAATCAGTATCATCGTTTTAGGCGCGTTCGAATAATTGCGAAAAGCGTCTATTAGATTCGTGATGTCCTTCCATCTGTCAGTCTGTTAAGTCCGTCCGTCCGTCCGCATAGAACAACTCGGCCCCACTGGGCAGATTTTCATGTAGTTCGATATTTGATTACTTTTCGAAAATCTGCCAAGCAAAATTAAGTTTCATTAAAATTTGACAAGGATAACGATTAATTTACATTAATATCAATATACATTTTTATCATACCTCACTCAGTTCTTCCTAGAATGAGAAATGTTTCGAACAAAACTTTTAGAAAAAATCACAACACGCGTCTTTTTTTTTATGATGAATAATTTTTTTTCGAAAATCGTCCTGTTAATAAGATAATGTGGAAAAAATGTTGCAGAGTCAGGCAGGTCACAGATAGTGATATGTCGTTAAGTGCATTGGATGCTGGATAACTAAGGCCACAAATGTACACTCAGAATATGTAACACTGATTGCTTTTCCTCTGTAACAATGGTGCAAGAACGCACCTCAGTGTTACGTTATGCCTACTTTGCCTGTCTCGTTCATATTAAGAAATGTTATACTGTCCAAGAATACGAGTATTTTCATACATTATCCAAGTAAATGATTCGTCTCATAAGTTAGTTCACACGACCAACCGCATTTCCACAACACAAGAAAACAGCCAGGTGGAAAGCATCACATCCAACGATGAATAAGAGTCTGGAGAGGACAACAAGCAAAAATACGAGCTGTAGGAAACAAATAGCAAACTCGAAAACAAATACTTGCTCGAATTTTGGGACTAAAGGGTATTTGTACAAATCAGTGCAGAAAGTCACTTGAAGGTTTTTAGGCACACTTGGTTATTTTCTTCTGGCTTAGGGACGATTTTACAACCAAAATTCATTCTTCTTTGATTGTGCCCATTTGCTTAGCGTGACATGTAAGGAGGTGTAAAACACGAAAACTTTCTGATAAAATCGAGAAGAGTATAAGAGATGGCACTGCCTTAATGTGTACACTACTGATGAATGGAAGAATGTCATTGTACAAACTAACAAGGTAAAAGTCCTTGACTATTGTGGACATGAATCGAGATGTTGTCTCACGCGCTCAGTTACGTGACACAAATCAGAAAGGCAAACTTCAAGAACTTAAAATGTGATAACAACGGAAGACTTGGCGGTCAGATTGTGTAATCTAGGATGATTTAAAACCTCTTCCAGTCAGAATAACACAAAAATTTCCTTTTATTGTAGACTAAGAAGAGAATATAAAGCAGAAGGACTCTGACAGATATAGATTATCAACTCAAAAGCAAGATGTTGCTAAACCATAACGTTTGTGTGAGGCAGAAATTTCGTTTTATTTTTTTTAGTTCAAAATTTCATCTCGTGTTTTATTCCTCACGATATCTCGGTTTCAGTCACAATTCTTCTGTAACGTCATATGAAGCATAATGTGCCAAAAAAGTTCATATAACAGAGTAAAGTAATTCGAATGAAATGCACAGTTTTCTGAGAAATAAAAATCTTCATGTCTCAGAACTGTGAAAAATACTGCACAGCATTTCTCGCTCCAAGCACTTGGATTGTATTAGCGACAGTCTATGGTTACACTGGAACTATTCAATGTAGCCACTGTACAGTTCCTTAACAATGCATACTTGTCACTTCTGCTCATCCTAGTACATGTTTGTTATAGGTAAACTTTACATATACATACCAGTCCACATTAAGTTCTTTAGAAGGGCTGTATTGAATAAATGTTTTGGTCTTCGGCGCCGAATGTATATTTTAACTACATAAACACAAAACGTAAGTCCCTCATAGTGAATGATAATTTCTGTGTGGACAAGGAGGCTTTGTTTCTACTTAAAAAAAATTGCTAAATGTACATGTGGAGATAGTTGAATGCTAAAATTTTAATACAAAAGCGTAACAAATTTACCTATGGTGCCATATTAGCATATTGTAGAGACAAGACTATCCCATAAACCGTGGACGCCAGAAATATCCAAGTAGCAGACTGGGCTAGAAGAAGGGCAATTGCAGAGTTCCGACTGTGCGTTGGGCATGATTGCTTGGGTGCGCATCTCCACCGCATTGGAATCCGCCCTGTCCCCTACTGCACGCTATGCAGCCTCCACGAACCCATGGATAGAAACCATCTAGGACAATATACAGCATTATCCAATAAGACGGAATGTGAGCCATACTGGGAGGCCAGGACAAAAGTGATGGAAAATTGACTTTGTTATTTTATTATTACTATTTTTTTTGTGACTACCCCTTAGCATTAGGACTTTATATTTACCCTGAATGTTTCCTTTTTTCTGTTGTTTTTAAAGTGTAATTCTTTTTTTCTTTTTTTAGGTGTTACTTTTATTGGTCGCATAGGTCAATGATAAACACTGAATGTACCTGCCATTAGTAAAATAAATAAATATTGGTATAATGTTTTAAAATGACACACTTAACGTGGTAAATTTTTCTGCGAAACGCCTCGCCATAAGAGCTAAATAATTAGCGCCATCAATCATGTATTGAACTGCCCAGTTACGTTACTACACTAGCACGATGAACTGTACACATCAGAGTAACTCCGAAGTGGAAAGCAAACCCATAAGCTGTTCAAATTCTCAGCTGCTGATGGGAAACGTGACTGTGCAAATTTCTGTCATGAGATCTAATAACATTCCACAAAGGTTTTGTTCTGTGGTTATTTCCAGCCGGACGATAATTGCTTATAGGACTATTCTAAATATTCCAATAAACAGACCAATTACAATATTATTCCATACTACAGTAAGACACTCAAATGCCCAATATTTCACCGAAAATGTCGAGGGTGAAAATAATAATCTACTGACACATAAATACCGATATTTGAATGAAAATTTGGATGGTCCATGTGGCTAGATACCACACAGGACAATTGACGTACTAAAATTGACCACAATTAGATTTAAAAAACATGAATTCAGTTAATTAATGTTAACGTGTAGTCGTGCAAAGACAGTGACTTTTTAAATTTTGGGTTGGAGACAAATTGTTCTGAGCTTTCATTCGAGTTTATTCAGTCCTTCCACGCAAATGCCGGAATGATACCTCAAATTAGATTTTTAGAAGCGCAGCACACACTGGCAAACGAATATCATCATTTTAATGAGCGCTGCGCAGGGATACAAATAGGCAAAGTAATGGAAATTCACCCTATAAACTGCCATAAAGGCACAAAACGGAAGGAGGTATAGTTCTACTTCTTCTACAACCTCGGCGATAGGGAGGGGTGGGTGGTTAACGCCGCGCCCCCACTGATGTAACCCCGGAAATAAAACACACACACACACCACACACACACACACACACACACACCACACACACCACACACACACATACACACACACACCACACACACACACACACAACACCACACACACACACATACACACACCACGCACACACAACACCA
>Ga0123354_10008897_pt1 | contig 15316 bp, 6 predicted proteins | sample TergutLab28metaG_2_FD_97872 | JGI IMG/M metagenome (GOLD analysis project Ga0123354, IMG submission 97872) | Labiotermes labralis P4 segment gut microbial communities from Petit-Saut dam, French Guiana - Lab288 P4 | ecosystem: Host-associated > Arthropoda: Insects > Digestive system > Gut ...
ATTTATTCAACAAATATAGGTACTGAATATTTTAAACATGGTATATACTCTCCGTTTTTTTCTCTTCAAAATGCAGTTTGTTTCATAATTCTAACGTATTTGGTTCCTGTATTATTCACATTTAATATACAGAGTGTGCTAAAATAAAAATAAATTCCGGCGACAAAAGTTTAATAAAGGCATCAAATCAGCCGGCCTGTACTCAACTACACTGAATGTTAAAACCCCCAATTAAATTTAAAAAATTTCGCCTACCCATATATACCAATAATGGAATTCAGGCTACGAAAATTGACAATATACACAATTGCTGGAAAGCATGGCCTCAGTAAATGCTGCAAAAGAAATCGCACTTTGTTTCATCAAAACACCAGATAAAAAAATTTCAACATTCCCAATTTAAGCAGCGGGGTTAACGCAGGAGAGCAAGCGCTGGCTGAAGGAGCGTTACTGTCTTCAAGGTTATGTGCTATCGCTTGTTCCTTGGACAAAACGACGAGGCGGAATACCTGAGTGTTCCATGGTCCACAGTTTTGGAACTAATCTGTACATGACTGGAAAGACTGATATGAGTGAAGAGTTCCAGTAAATACTAACAGGATATGTCTTATGCTTGTGTGATTTGTCAACGCAACCTTTTGAAAAAGCGTATAACGTCGTCGGAAACGAATGACTGATAGAAGACAATGGAAGCCACGACCCCAGTTAATCCGGTATCCACACAAGCTGTGTATATGTGTTAGGAGACTCCATGACAGTCCTGAAATGAGTTGTGAATAATCATTGTCTGCCTAATGCCTGAACAGAAGTATGGAAACTGTAATTATCAGTATGTTTGTAGGTGACTTGATGTATAGGAACACTTGCAAATTGGTAAAGCAGATTTTCTAAATTATGTGATACGATAAGCATTATTCACTGACATACACAAAGGAATATATTTAACTGAAAGATCTGTGCCCACATGCTATCGTACACATGCACCTGGGAACTTTAGCCCAGAATCTCGTACCACATGCTCACTGTTCCGATCTGACAGGCACCGTGGCACCGTGCGCATAGCAAGGCACTCAGCTGAAAGTAATACCAAAAAGCTAAATCCAATAAGCACTGCGTTTCGCTTATTTGGTGCATTTTACATCCGAAAATAAACACTTGTTTGCTCTGTGGAAGGGATTATTAGATTCTGAATGAATTTGGTTTACCTTTCCATTTGTTTGCGCCAAGGCTGCAGTAAAGGCTGACTATCTAACTAAATAAAAAACAAACAACAAACAAAAAACCAACAAGCTAACTAACCAACCAAGCAAGTAAGCAACCAACTGACTAACTAATTAACTAACTAACTAATTAACTATCTAACTCACCTGAGAGAAGTGATCTTCTTGTGAAGTTGGTGTTAGCTGATACAAACAAATTCCTCAAATTTACGAAACCTTAATGATTATCACAATGTTTCTTTCAAAGAGTGTTTAATGAATTCCTTCTTACTTGGAGCGGAATGCTAAAGAAGTCATGTGGCAAACAGGAGAGATACATACAAGGTTTTGGTGGTGAGACCTGAGAGAAAGAATTCACTTCGAAGATCTAGGAGTAGATGGGAGGAAATCATTAAAATGGATTTTCAAGAAGTGGGATGGGGTCATGGACTGGATTCATATGGCTCAGGATAGGGACAGGTGGCAAGCTCTTGTGATGCAGTAATGAACATTGTGATTCCATAAAATGCGGGGAATTTCTTGACTACCTGGAGGACCTTTTGGTGTATCAGGGACGGCTCTGCTCCATGAAGTTAGTCATGCTACAGACATTACTTAAGCATGTAGCAGTCTAGTCCTGTTAGTATCTGAAGGAATTATATGCTGGTGTAGGCGGAAACAAACAGCCTTTGACGTGGATGTGTAAGCTCTGTTATTAGCCATTGTGTGGGATATATTGTGGGTCGGGATAGCTCATCGGTATAGCGACTCGCTACGGGCTGGATGGTCCAGGTATCGAATCCCGTCGTGGCCTTAAGCAACCACCACCATCTACAGCCAAGGTTAAAGAAAGAGTATAGCTGTATCTCGACTCCCCCCTCTGGGCATTTATGCCCTGTTCTAGGGTGAGATATATTGGATATATGCGATATTTCGGAGATGGTTCCTACCTACGTCATCGGATACCTGGTTGGGTCATTCAACGGTAGAAGTTAGTTTTTATTTTACGAGAAGTGGCGCAGGTTGCGACTGAACTTAAGGACGCGTTCCTTCCTTGCTAGCGTACCATGCTGTCACGAGATTACGAAGTTGAGTGAATTGCCACTTGTGTGTCCCTCTGTCGCAAATTGTGAGCCAAGTTTTACGGTAACACTGTACCATAGGAGGCCACATCATGACCGCAGGTTTCTACTTATTATAGTTACTAATAACAACACGGATAGTGCTCAGACCTGCGGGGAAAAAGCGACACTTTCTTTAGGCTTTGGAATGTAAGGTTACATCTTGTAACAACATGAAATATTTGTTCAAATGTTGGGACGTAAAATCTCGGCCTTGAGAGAAATGTCTTTCGATGTTGTTTTGCTGGAGATTCATAAAGAAGCTTTGAGCCTGGATATATAAAATTAAGTTAAGGTATAAAAGGTAAAGGTAAAGTGATCCCGTTACAGGTCCGGTGTGGTCCGGAGGGTGGGTAGAGTTATAGCTCTACTGTTCCATGACCGCGGCACTAGAAGGGGCTGAGTGGTCAACAGCATTCCCCGGCCGCACTTTACCACCGGGCAAGACCCGGTACTCATTTTACAGGAGGCTGGGTGGGTCCCAGTACCTGTCTGGACGGGCGGAAAATCTCGTCCCCACCGGGATTCGGTCCCGGACCGTCCAGCCTGTAGTCAGTCGCTATACCGACTGAGCTACCCGGCCCATAAATTAAGGTATGGAAATGTACCATAATAATAACAATACACTGCCCTGTAAAAACTTTAGTAAGTCGAAGTTACCAGCATGGCGACGTTGAGAATTTTCTTGATTACATCCAAATTATTTAACATTAACAGAACACAGCAGCTTTCTTATAAATGTAAAACAAGACAACAGTAATAAATACACAGAAATATGAATGTGCATAGTGGAATGTAGTTTGTGTGTCTTGTGTTCCGTTGTCAATAAGAGTAAATTCTAATTGCTGCAATAAATGTACCTCAGATCTAGGCATGTTTAAGGCAATCGAAATGAAGAGGGCTGCATGGGGCGCAAAATTCAAAGGCGGGAGGCGAGGTGGAATTCTGGCTGTGTTTCTGATTTTGCATTAAACGTATTATACGTAGTTAGGGCCCCAAGTTTATTTGTACCCTTTTAACAGAACCGTCTTGAACAGGCCTGCCTCAGATAATGACTAACATGCAACAAGGTTATAAATTCTCTGCGTAAAGCAGAACATTTTACAGGCCTGGAAACAGCAATACCCTGCAGTTTTCCCAGCGTGGAAAATGTAATAAAATGCTAGACTGAGTTTTAAAGTTAGGGCGCTGTTGGAAGCCACGCCTGGTGGTGCGCGCGTGTTTCCACCGCTGGGGTTGGTTTGAAGAGCGTCGGCTGATGTCAGTCTCGCGTCGTCCGTGGGTGAAAACAGACGTCTCGTTCCTGGCCGTCGTCTGTCCAGTCCGAACTGTTCTCAAAGGGGAGAAACTGCACGCAGCTTTGGCATAGACAGCTGACCGCGAGGTATGCAAATCATTTCAAATATCTGTGAAGCAATTGGTGTGTGTAAGAACGTTTGTTACCTTAGTTTCTAAAAGTTTCTTAAGAAGTTTTTTTAAATCTTTCAATGGATACGACAAAAGGTAGATTTTACAGAATCACAATCTCCTTTCTCCAGTTTTTATACTTCAATAAATTAAAACAGAATTCTTGTAACACTGAAATTTAATCAACACTTACACACTTCTCGGTACTGTCAGAGGGAGCAGTTTGTGATATGTTACATTTGGAAAACATCTCAACTAAGAACCCCTAATTATTAATTGCTTTGAAACTTATATTAATGACTAAAAATGCAGGTATTAATTCCCCTTCAATAAGTCAGATATTGCCCTCCAGTAAAAGATGTCTTCCGTCTAACCACCCTTTCATCCACAACTGTGAAACGTAACAGATAAGGCTGAAGGCATTTTTACCAACGTTGTGGTCCGTGAACCTAAACCACATCACTCTGCAAATCGCAGCGTTATGTAATATGGAATAATGTGAATCATCCTACTGTGAAAGAGCTACACGCAAAGCAGAGTATTATATATTACAGTTAATAATATATTTTTATAACACGTGCATGTTTTTGGCAAGTTTTCAAGGAAGATTTTAAAATGTGGGCCTACTGGCTTTGCTATGTTTCTTCGTCTGAATAAAAACTTAGGGAAAATTGAAGTAATCTACATACAATTTAACATTCACAGGTCCGTGCATCGCTAATATATTCGCAGGGCACAACCAACAAGATGCGAAGTTTCACAATTTGTTTATTTCTGTAAGACGCTCTACATGTTTCAGACGGATTTTCCGTCCATCATAAGGAGCTCAAAACTGCACATACAGCGTCAGGTATTGGTCTGACAAAAACCTGACGCTGTATGTGCAGTTTTGAGCTCCTGATGATGGACGGAAAAACCATCTGAAACATGTAGAGCGTCTTAAAAAATAAATAAATTTTGAAAAGTTGCGTCTTGTTGGTTGTATTCTGTGAATAATTTTCATACAACTTGAACTGGCGAAGTTCTGTTGAAAACTGTCAACATGTTAGGAGTTTAGTTAACAATCAAGAACAATAACCGATATTTCGCACAAACGTTTAGTTAATCACCAGGGTAAGTCGCACACAACTCTTCACATATTCGTGGTCTTGAAATTGTTTGAAGCGGAAGGTTTAAACAATGAAGGGGTTTTCATTGCAAATACGCATTTATCCTAATTCTTTTCGTGTTAATTAAAACAAAGGAGAAATCTGTGTGGATGCTTTCATCTGCTAAAGAACAGATAAGACATTAACAGTGTGTACTGCTGTCTTAGACGTTTGACAGTACAGAAAGTAGGCCAGGACGCGTCTTAAGTGGAGTCCAGAAGAGTCGTGCTTTCAACACATCCGTGACGTCAGGAGTAGAGGCGTATGAACTCAACTCCCTCACCGCCCTATCGATCAGAGTGGCAAGTTACACGGTCGTGCTCTTGATAGTGTCTAATACTACACGACACCAGTTTGTCCATTCGTTACGTTTTTAATTAAATAATAATGTTTTGGGAAAAAGTTTATGTCTTCTCCAACATTTAAAGTAACTGCCGTGTTAGAAATGTGTACCAAAATTATCTCAGTTAGCTGCGACAATCCAGACTTTCTACTCGTTCACCATCATGTAGTGACAACTTCAGAAAGCAATTTAATTTCCGTCCATATAATGCTAGTAATAACTTGCCAATGTAGTTGAAGTTTACATAGTGAATTTTTATTGCGTTTTAAAACACAATCAAAATATGTTAACTGCAAAGGCTTCTGAATACACAATGAAAACATTTTGGACCTTCATCGAAGTAAGAGTGTTATGGCGTTTGAGTTGAGGGTTGATAGAATTTAGGTTTTTATTAAAAACGTGATTTAAGTATGCAAATCAATGATGTCGTTGTTTATATTAATACTGATTTACTGGGTCTTGCTAGGAGAAAAGGGAACACTCCCTCCATCTTAAGCAGAACAAGGGGAACTTTAATTTAAACTTATCTTCCGATTTATTGAAACGACATTTCTATGGGTCATGATTGTGAAAGACAGTCGATTTTTAAATATGCTCCTGTAACATACAAGGAAAGTACAGTTGTTTCCAAGGATTACTCTACCCCTCTTGTAGAGGAAAGTGGGCTAAAATATAGAAGTTTTTTTGAATGTCAAGGAGACTTGAATATGTTTTGTGTCCAGAGCCCCTACCTACAGTTCCTTATAGCGTAATACAAAACTGTAGTGTGTATATATCTATATATACATACAGTGTCATGAACACAACAATATTACAGTTAGTAGCGATATATAATATACAACTACACGTTTCGGCCCTGTACGTAGGCCATCGTCAGGTTGTCCAAAGAGCTTATTAAGTGACTATACAGTATGTGTGGTAATTTTGGATGGGGGACGAGATCTCGTCTTACATCATAAATCGTGGGATTAGTAAAAGTTACCAAACATTTATATTGATGCGTACTTCATCATGTGAATGCATAGGTATCGATCTTATGATCCTATAATGCGATTAAATAAACGTGTTAAGGAGTTACATCAATTGTGTACAACTCCTACATACAGGGCCGAAACATGTAGTTGTATTCAATAATTTTCTAACAAGATGCGACTTATTCAGTTGATTACATTTCTGTAGGCAGCTCTACATGTTTCGAGTGTTGACACTCATCATCAGCAGCTCGTACAGCTGTAATTACAGCTTCTGGTATTGATTATCCGGATCTACTACCATCCGCTCTCGTTGTTGAGTTGGAACTGATTCACGTGTATCGCACGGTAGGTATACATTTGTTACGAATACCTACCGTGCGATACACGTGAATCAGTTCCAACTCAACAACGAGAGCGGATGGTAGTAGATCCGGTCAATCAATACCAGAAGCTGTAATTACAGTTGTACTGTACGAGCTGCTGATGATGAGTGTCAACACCCGAAACATGTAGAGCTGCCTACAGAAATGTAATAAACTGAATAAGTCGCATCTTGTTGGAAAATTATTAAATTCGATTCACGATGCACGGAACCATGTATAAAAAAAACGTAGCTGTACGTTACATATCGCTACTAATTGTAATATTGTTGTGTTCATGACTGGATGTATATATAGATATACACACACTAGAGTTTTGTGTTATTGACCTAACAGAACGGGGATGACACACCTTAAGTTTCCTTACAGAGTATGTGCTACTTTCCGTACAGAGAAATCTTATATTGTTTAGTATAAATGATGTGTAATTCTAATTTTAACGCATCAATTGTAATAACAAAAGAAGTGTCATCTTTCTTTTGTGTGAGAAATGCTTTTGAAAATACGTTTTGAACTGAGAGAAAACTCCTGTACCCTGGGAAGAAAGCGTCTTGCCCCTGCTGATAAAGTTGTCTCGTGCAGGCCAGGAAGGCGCATGTAGCTGCAGTCGCTCTTAATCTCGGTATTAGGTGGAGGTCGGTGTTCTACGTCTCTTTCCAGCCCCTTTATCCACGGGGAAAGCAACGTCCTGCGCCAATCGGCTAAGAGGCTGGAAGGCCCGGCCTGCAGGCTTTAAAAACCAGTTCCTTCCCGAAGAATCGAAACACAATTCCTCGGTCGTCCACGGGGTGGAAATGTTATTTTGTAAATCTTCAAAAATAAGACCGCAAATCCTGTCGCTTTTCTTAAAGTACAGAGAAAGATACGAATTCGAAAGGTTAAAAAATTTGTGTCCCGATTGTGTCGGCCTATTGAATTCTCTGACCTGGTTGTGTCGACCTATCCAATTCTGCTTCCTTCTTGCGCTTGCCTATTCACTTAGTTCTCAATTAAACAATACTGCGGAGTTTCTGATGTGATAATTATAAAGATAGCTGTCATTTGAGAAGTTATTTCATGTAGTCTGGTAGAAATTTACCAACTTTATGGAGGAAAGCATGTCTCTATCTTCAGGGTCGAAGAGTAACCTCTGTAGACTTGAGGGGAAGACGGTTGAGTTCAAAAACTTAAAAAACCAGAAACCACACTTGAGTATGGAGATTTTTGGAGGAAATTAAAACCCCATGGTCATTTTTGAGGAATTTTGATAATCTTTAACGTAAACTGCTTGATTAATTGGTTTAGTAAGTAAGTCATATTATACCTGGCTGCTATTTTCATTTGACGCTACCCTTCCACCAGTGACAAAAGATAAGTACAGTTTAATACTTCTTCTTCAGGCACTGAACTTCCTTTAATGGTTTAAGTTATGGCCTTCTCAACGACATCTTTCCATTTCCCTCGATCCTGGACGCAGGTTATCCAATTTTTAACCTTCATTTGGCAAATGTCCTGTTTGACGTTATCCTCCCATCGTTACTTAGGTCTTCCTTGTGATCTTTTAGTTAGAGGATTCCATTTAAATATCTTCTTGACTGTTCTGGTATCTGGCATTCTCTGTACGTGACCAAACAAGCTTAGTCTTTGAGCTTTAATATAATTAACTATATTTTTATGTTTTATTAGTTTAATTCTTCACTAGTTTTAATCCTCCATATCTGATTTTCTTTCGTATGTCCAAATATTCTTCTTAAAATTTTCCCCTCAAAGACCAGCAATTTCTGAATTATGGTTTCTTTCAGCACCCATGTTTCTGAGGCATATGTCACTATTGGTCTTATGACAGTTCGGTGTAATTTTAGTTTCGAGATCTTAGTGACTAATCTGCTTTTGAAGAACTTTTGGTAGTACAGTTTAATTCAGTAAGCATAGACATCGAGATAAGAAGGCTTTACATATTTAAGATTTCCTAGCATAATTCCCACACCAGAACTTCATAAAACTCAAGGTCTGCGGAGAATATAAAGTAGAAAGAAAAAGGTATAGTGCAAACACTTGTATTCTAAATCGCTTAACAAATATCCGGTCTTCTTAGGAACATTTCGCAAAATTGCAAAAGGCGCGTATTAACTTCGTCGTGTGTCCATTTGTCCGTTCGCATAGAGACTCTCTGATCCCACTGGACGGAATTTCATAAAATTCGACATTGGAGTATTTTTCGGAAATTTGATTAACGTTACAGAGTATACGTCAGCATAATCTTTTTTATTCTTAAGCAAATCTACATGTTTCGACTCAAAGTTAGTCATCTTCAGGCCCTTACAATATTTTCGTTACCAGGTGCTGTGCCCACTTTGGGCAAAGCACCTGGTAACTTTTAGTCGAAACATGTAGCCTTGCTTAAGAATAAAAAAGATTGTGCTGACGTATACTGTGTAACGTTAATTGAATTACAAGCACATCGTGATGCCTTCATTCAGAATATTTCGGAAATATGTTGAGAAAATTCAAGTTTCGTTAAATTCTGACAAGGATGATGAATACTGTTCATAAGGTTAATGTACAACTGTGATCTCATATCTCGCTAAGTAATTCTTAGAACAAAAATTGTTCTAGACAAAAACTGAAGATGAAATCCAAACAAGTTTTATGATCAATAACTTTTATTTCTAAAAATCGTGCCTTTTATGAGATAATATGGAAAAATATTGCAGAGCCGGGTAGGCCACAGATGACAGTATGGCGCATGCGTATTGCGTGCTAGATACTTAAGGCTACAAATACACACTCAGAATATGTAATACTTACGGCTATTCCTCAGCAACAATGGTTGCACGAACACGCCTCAGTGTTACTCAATACGTACATTGCTGATCTTGTTTCTCTTTAATTATAACGACCTGTTGCAAATCACAGAACAACTTGTGATTGCACAGCGCCCTTATAGTTTGAAATCTTAGATAATCACTTTGTTAATCTTTACGAAATTACTACAGAGCGTTTTCTTCATACTTACCCCATAATCGCCGTCCCGACGATCTTATGTTTTTATTAGACTTTTTAAAAGTTCATTATCACTGCAGTCATTTGTCTAGTTTCCGCCATGGACAGATAAACCGTCCCAACACGCGGCGTGCGATACAACGCTGACAAAGTGTCGCGTGAAATTTTGGGCCGGCGCTTATCGGTCAACAAGGAAAAAAGAAACACCCTGTACTTCCTAAGTAGCAGTGTTACTTCACAATACCAGCAGCATTTACTGCATCACTTTCCTGTCCACACTGTGGCGGTTGTATGTTACTGAGGCAAGCCGATTTAGGTACGTCGAGGTCTCCGTTCTTTTCTATGGCATCACCCTTTGCTGTAATATATAATATATAATATATAATTACAACTGTAATTGTTGATCTTGCAGTGCGCCTTTCTGTGCTTATGCATTTATTTACTATTTTTTTGCTTCCGTTTACATCAGCATAGTCAATCATATAATTTGACATTCAGAGGACCGTGGATCGTGATGTATTCTTATAATAAAAGCCAATGAGACGCACTATTTCTCAGATTTATTTGATTACCTACTCTACATGTTTCGGACGGGTCCACTGTCCATCATCATGAGTATCTGAACACTATATATACTCAATAGGTATTTGTCATGCTGGTTCTGTTGGCTGTCTGCTAGCGTGGTCAGGATGGAACTGCAGTTGCATCCTGACCACACCTGCAGACAGCCAACTGAACTAGCATGACAAATGCCTATTGTGTGTACACAGTGTTGAGATACTCCTGTTGATGGACAGTGGAACTGTCCGAAACATGTAGAGTAATTTATCAAATAAATTTGAGAAATTGTGCATCTAATTGTCTTTTATTATAAGAATCAATCATATATTATTGTGAAAACGAATAATTAAACACAAGAATGACACTTATTGCTAATTACACAAGAACGATATATCGATACCCGTAACTTTAACACATCTGTGACATCACTCAGAAACCATGTCCTGTCCCGTAACCATGGAAACCCGTGTGCTGCTAAGTCATAAAACGAGGGAGTTGTATAAGGTAATGTAGTACAACTGACCTGAATCAAACCTGAGAGTTTTTGCATTCTAGGCTAGTAGACGGTATGAGAGTATGGCAGTCTTCTACTTTGTCCCTCTAGTGAGTCTGTTTTCATTCCAAAGCCGTAATACTTTTCTCCGGGTTTAGGCCTTGAGTTATTAACAGTTTAATGTGGCCTGCCGCTGCATTTTAATTGCGTCTAATGTTCGCCAGTGACGCAAATCAACAGCCTTGATAACTCGAAAGTAGATTTCAGAAAGGTCGGCTAGAAAACAAATTTGTGAATGTAGTTCCTGAGATAGTATAGGGAGGGTAAGCATTTGAAAGGCGGCATCTTATTTCATATTAAATATTTTTATTACATTTTACAGAGTAATTTAGAAGGAATTATGTCAGCAGACCCAACTTCATCCGAAACCTTAATTGAAGGATGTGTGTAATCTTGTATTATGAATAATATATTTTGAATATATTAACCTTTTGGCGCCGGAATTACTTTTTTTAATTTTCGCACAACCTGTATATAAAATGTGAATAATACAGGAACCAAACAAGTCAGAATTAAGAAACAAACTGAATTTTGAAGAGAAAAAGCGGAGAGTATATACCGTGTTTAAAATATTCGGTACCTATATTTGTTGAATAAATATATAAAATGCAACTTTGGAGGTTAGCGGTGCGGTACGTCAACTATAGTTGACATTAGGCATCTAAAGTTTAAGCATTTGAAGATCAAGGCCATGCAAATTATATATAGAAACAGTGTTCCAGCTTCACAGAGAACAGGTTGTGTATACGTAATAAAGATCGCTTGATGAATATTGTGTAGGGTGGCAATCGTTCTTCCTTGTGTTCTTACAAAACACATGAATGCATTGCATGGGTATAAGGCAGCGTTTTATGCTTTTGGAGTTGGTGGTACGTAATACCAGCTGAAAATTAAAAGTTTATGTATGCTTATACATTTAAAGTAGGCCAACAAAATGCAGTGTGATGGACCAGGCTGTACCATATACGAGTATATGGACATATATTATACCGTATCTGTACTTCCAAACACGTGCATGTGGGAAATATTTTGAAAAATTAAATTACATAATTATATTACAATGCACGGTAAAAATTACATAAAATGTACTTCTGCACTAATAAATTTACGTAATGCTTAGAGTGGATCGCAGAGAGAGAGAGAAAGTAGGTACTGTATCTTGCATATCAAGGAAAATAATGGGTGTATAATATGCTGATCACTTAACTAAAATAATGGGAAAAAGAAAAACAGATTCGGGGCGAAATGGGCGAAGAAAGATAATTTAAATGTAAAGGTGACTTATCGGTGCAGCAATGCAAAACTGGCATTGTGGGCATGGGTGTGATATTTCAACCACCAGAAATCAAAACCCCTTAAAATAACCGAAGAATAAAAACCAACTAGATGCCACTTATTATTTTATTGTACTTCTTATTGACTCAACATGTTTCGGGCACTACTATGCCCATCATCAGGAGCTCACGACTATGATGTCGATTACCACATTGGTCGTATCGTTCTTGGTTTGTTGTATGTTGGAGGTTAGGTGGAGTTAGGTTGGAGTGGTGTCCGGGTTGCAGGCTTGAGCCTGCAACCCGGACACCACTCCACAGATATGTTCAACTGTGTATTATAAACACCATAACTGCTGCGGTGGACTCATTCGCTGGCCTAATAGAGAAAAATCTCAATAAATGTTATACTTAACATACAATACAGATATGCGTCGCTTAACGACGGGGTTACGTTATGAGAAATGTGTCGTTAGGCGATTTCGTCGTTGTGCGAACGTGTACTTACACAAACCTAGACAGTACAATATAGCCTACCACACGTCTAGACTATATGGTATAGCCTTTGCTCCTAGGCTACAAACCTGTGCAGCATGTTACTGTACTGAATACTGTAGGTGATTGTAACAGAGTGGTATTATAAAATAATATTATAATCTTATAGGACTACCGTCATATATGCAGTCCTTTGTTGACCGAAACGTCGTTTTGCGACACATACCTGTATTTCTGTGTAATATTTAGGTGAAAGGTAAAGTTTTTCGGTTACATTCCCGGTGTGGCCCAGAGGGTGGGTAGAGTTATAGCACTACTGTTCCATGACCGCGGCACTAGAAGGGGTTGAGTGGTCAGCAGCACGCCCCGGCCGCACTTTACCCCCGGGAAAGAACCGGTACCCATTTTACAGGAGGCTGGGTGGGCCCCAGGGCCGGTCTGGAAATGTGCCGAAAATCTCGCCCCCACCAGGTTCTTTTTCATGACTTTTCTTTCATTATAGTAGACACAATTACATCTTTGACATTATAATTCATACGATGTTAACACCAAAAGAAAATTCCTCTGGAACCCTTCATGACTGAGACGCAGTACGTTGTAAACATGCGACCCCAACATTGCAAAACCAATAGTCATATTCACCGCAATCTTCTTTCTTCTTGTTCAGACTCCAGTAAGCTGAGAATGTCACCTTCGCGAACAGATCCCTTTACATTTCTGATGATCTGTCGATTCTGCTCCCCAATAAACTCGACTTTGACTTGTTTACATTGTCCTTGCGAACCAGTGCGTCCTAGTACTTTCATAACTCTGGCTAATACCACAGGTTTATCCATTTTATACTGATAGAAAATTACCTCAACGTGCACAACAAGCCTGACTGCAACCAGTACCCAAATGTAAAGAGGTTTCGATCACCGGACCGTCCAGCCCGTAGTCAGTCGCTATACCGACTAAGCTACCCGGCCCCCACATTTGCAACAGTGGACTTTGCTAAACAAGTGTTGAGCGTATTGTGCTACTATTAATTTATTGAGAGACTGACTTGGCTTTGAAGCAGTTGGCATCAGCCGAGGTTGGATCTGCATGTCGTTAATAATGGAGGATATCAAAGTGTTATCAACAGCATAAATGTTAATTGTCTGTGTTGTGGATGATGTTGATACAACGTAATGCATGTGTGCAGTCAGCAATAACATGAACATATGATCATGAAGCATTGCTTCACATCAGAACTGCTGCAGCAATTCACTAGATGTAAGAGTTTCCCAACATCAATTGAAGGCGAGCCTTTTAAAAAAGTATGCAGGCATTCCATCGCATTGAACAGCTTGGTGTGTTACCTCGTTAAGAGGCACTGAATCTTTAGACCACGAAGTGTTTGTTGTAAGGCAAGATAAGGCCAGTTTTACTGACATGTATCAACTGTTCCTTAAATCCGTAGCCCAGGTCTTTCTGGAAGAACTGATTGTCACATTTCCAAGACGTCCTTTTCCTGTACGGAATAAGGAGGTTCATTACCGCGATCATAATAGTAAACAATATGATTGTATCCCGAGACAGATGGACACATCCCGCAATTTTTGCATGCTGCTTTTTAAGATCCTACCTAACATTATTCTTCGATCCGTGCATAGATACAGCTGGATGGTCCGGAAATCGAACCCCCTAGGGGCAAAGTTTCCAGGCTGGAGCTGGGCCCTAACAATCACCCTATTCAGATTTTACTATGGTTCTTTTCTAGGGGTAAGAAGTCAGAGAGTGAAGTTAACCATTCCCCTTTATCTAGTACCGAATTCTTAACGAGTGGAGCTGTAACTCTTCTCCCCCTATATGCCTTCATGGCGTGGGCATGGAAAATTAGGCATAAATCTTCCACAAAAATATATTTTCCTTTGACTTGGGAGAATATAATTTTGCGCATTTTTCTCATCTTTTTTTAGGTATGCCAACTTTCTACATTTCTTTTTTAACTTTGGCCAACATTTTGTACCAGTATTTCACCTCTGAAATTGATCGTAAATTTCTTCTGCAGAATTTATGTTTGATAACGGAACCAATTGAACATAAGGTCTGCCATAATAGAGATTATTACGCGGGGGGTTAAAACTGTATATATTTAACTTCTCACTGTCATATAGAGCGTATCGCAACCCACCGTTTCGGAAGCACTAATTTCCCGCAGTGCAAACAGTAACACCTGTCACCGTGTGTTGATATGGTTGTGTCCGTCATGCCTAACGCTGATAGCAAGCCTGTCTGTGCTTATGTACCCTCCTTTGTTCGGCGCTTTGTATCTGACGATATGGAAACAGATATTTGTCGCAATAGAAGGGTATTGTCTGGCTGTGAGCCTATCACAGGAAAGCCTGTTGCACATTATCGCTATGGCTAAATGCTACCAGTGCAGTTCACTATTTTGAAACACTCGAAACACTTTTCGCTTCTCAACCTGGGTTTTTTTTTTTCCAATCCCTTGCCTTACAGGCGATAAAGTGAAATTAAAGACACTGAAGAGTGAATTTGTCTGGGATTTGATGCCGTGTAATCTGGGGACCAGGACTTTGGGCTTGTTTAACCAATTTTCTTATTTTCTCGTCTTCTCCAACTCTTGAATCTTATTCACGTAACATGATGATTAGCAGCATGGCCTTGTGGAACTTCCGTATATTTATACCGGACTACACGGAATCACATACCAGACACATAAATGAATACCTCAACTACCTCGATATAGGACACCGATTTAGATGCTTTTATGTATTTAACCTTTTGGCGCCGGAATTATTTTTTTTAATTTTAGCACACCCTGTATATAAAATGTGAATAATACAGGAACCAAATATGTTAGGATTACGAAACAAACTGCATTTTGAAGA
>Ga0123354_10008898_pt1 | contig 15316 bp, 9 predicted proteins | sample TergutLab28metaG_2_FD_97872 | JGI IMG/M metagenome (GOLD analysis project Ga0123354, IMG submission 97872) | Labiotermes labralis P4 segment gut microbial communities from Petit-Saut dam, French Guiana - Lab288 P4 | ecosystem: Host-associated > Arthropoda: Insects > Digestive system > Gut ...
AAGGCTACCCCCTCCATCTTTACAGAACGAAACGACCAATGTGGTAATCAACATTATAGTCGCAAGCTCCTGATGATGGGCATAGTAGTGCCCGAAACATGTTGAGCCTATAAGAAGTACAATGAAATAATAAGTGGCACCTAGTTGGTTTTTTTATTCTTCAGTGACCATTATCTTTTACTCCACATCAACCCCAATTCATTATTTACTAGTATTTTACAATTGGGTACAACATAGACTTGGCAAAATGCATGGTCGGCAAATAAATCATTAATATATATATATATATATGTATGTGTGTGTGTGTGTGTATATATATATATATATAAAACAGTCCCATTACAGGCCTGGAGTGGCCCAGAGGGTTCTTAGGAAGTTAAGGTTCCCAGATTTCGTGACAACGACACAGGATGTTGGTAGGTTGTCAGCCTTACGCACCGGCCGCCTTTACCCCCAGGATATATTCCTGGTACTCATTTCTATTAGAGGCTGAGTCGACCCCAGGGCCATACCGATTTAACACAGCACCTTAATCACTGTGCTACCGCGGTCCCCTATATATATAAATGGGTTGAAATGACACCACAGTTATGGGTGTTGAAGTAAGAGATACTTGTAAAGGAATGAGCTTCAAATTCTCTCCTCATTTCAGTTACAGTAGGAACACACATGTGTGTTTTCTTTTAGTAGTATACCACGTGATTAAAAATTCTTGTGTGCAGATCGCACAAATATTTTCGATATTACTGGGTGAAGTATTGTCTGTTTCATAAATCACGGTACGGATATTTTAGTGGCAATACAAAAGCAGCAGGCATTTGCTTGTAAACTGCTGGCCTGCGAATTCGAATGTGTTAGGTGAGTAAGTGGACAATTTTATGCACTAATTTCAGAATTTCCCTAAGCCATGCAAAAGCAGGACGCGTGGTGGGGAGCCATCGGACTCTGAAGGGAGTGACGAAAAGCGGGAAAAATTTTGTCAACTTGGAAATTATCCCATCTGAGATTCTGCAGTTCCGCAATAAGTTTATAGACGAATCGAAAGCGCACGGCTGGGCATTCTGTCGCATTTGAGGCGAAAGATGAGTTCGGGGAAAGAACAGACATATGGCCTTTGCACGAGAGAGCTAAAATAGTAGCTGTATGAAATAAAGGAGTATCGAGCGCTGCTTCACACCGACCGTGGATACACCGAATTAACTACCGTCAAACACAGTTCTTTTAAATTATGTAATTCACTGTGGCGACGTTTCGTCAGACTGTTTTATCACCTTGAGATCAGTAATATATAATCCATTAAATTGGCCGTATTCACTTGTAATATGGGCCGGGATAGCTCAGTCGGTATAGCGACTCGCTACGGGCTGGACGGTCCAGGGATCGAATCCGTGTGGTGTGCGAGATTTTCTGCACACGTCTAGACCGGCCCTGGGGCCCACCCACCCTCTTATAAAATGGGTACCAGGTCTCTAACCCGGAGTAAAGCGACCGGAACGTGGCGTTGACCACCCACCCCATCTAGCGCCGATGTGAAAGAAAGAGTAGAGGTATACCTCTACTCCTCCTCTGGGCTTTTTCGTGGCCCGTTCTAGAGTGATCATTACCTTTACCTTTTATTCGCCTGTATTAAGAACATTAATATCTCGATTTTATATTCAAACCAATACGATTTGATGTATCAGAATTGTTATGGTCGTAACTAAATGATCCAAATATGTTTAAATGAGGATTCATATTGTTCTGCTTCAGTATTTCGGTGTAGTTCACGCAGTATAAAGTCTATTGAACGTCACTATTTTGGTCTTGTTCCATCTTGTGACCATTTGTCCCTCTTCGTCACAATTTCTTGTTCTGGATAGTTGGTTAAATACGCATGATTTCAGGCTTCTGCCGCGAAGCAAATGAGAACTGGGTTATTCTGCATTATGACGCACATAGCAGTGCTAGTTCCTTACCGACGTTGCGGGACAACTTATCGGCCCCAGGTTTGGTACCGACAGGTTGACCCAAATCGTCGGTAAGGAATTACCACTACTCGCTGCGTAATAAGCAAGAAGAACGCAGTTTTCAGGTTGGTAGATTGGTTGAACTCGCGTGTCATTTACGAAGAGCTGAATTCGGTGCCCAAACATTGTGTCACTTTTCACTGTTGGGGACATAGATTGTAAACAGCGGATATGAAAGTCAAAGAGGGATCGGAAAGAATTACAGCTTTGTAAAAGTGTTTATTATTAACAAAAAATTCACTGGTTAAAATACGCACAAATATTTACCGCTTCGTGAAAGTTTGTGTTATTGACAACAGCCATCGATCATGAAATAAATTGTGCATTGTGTTACAACTGTCCATATTCGGCAGTAGATGCCAGTTTAACCAATTTCGATCGAGTTTATTTGCTAATATCACAACTGTTATAGCAATTTGTGGGCCGGGTAGCTCAGTCGGTCCTGCGACTGCGCTACGGGCTGGACGGTCCGGGATCGAATCCTGGTGGGGACGAGATTTTCCGCCCGTCCAGACCGGCCCTGGTGCCCACCCAGCCTCCTGTAAAATGGGTACCGGATCTTTCCCGGGGTAAAGTGCTGCCGGGGCGTGCTGCTGACCACTCACCCCCTTCTAGTGCCGCGGTCATGGAAGAGTAAAGCTATACCTCTACCCACCCTCTGGGCCACACCGGGCCTGTAACGGGAACACTTTACCTTTACCTTTACCTGTTACAGTAGTTGCTTGACTTAATAATGTATTACGTACCATTTACTTCCGGTCCCATTGGCCGCGCGGTCTAAGGCATTGGTCTACAGCCGTTCACCGACTGGGATCGCGGGTTCGAATCCAACCGGGAGAGTGGATGTTTGTGTGTTGTGAGTGTTGTGTGTTGTCAGGTAGAGATCTCTGCGACGATCTAATCACTCGTCCAGAGGAGTCCTACCGACTGTGTTGCGTCATTGTGTGTGATCTAGAAACCTAGTGAATGAGGAGGCACTGGCCCACTGGGGGCTGTCACGCCAAAAACAAACAAGCAAACCATTTACTATTGAAAACGGTATGTTTTAACACCATATACTCGTTTGTTTAATGATATCCCTGAAGATGGCAATTACCAATGAGCGAAACATGTAGGAGTAATAATTTCATTTGCGCTAACCAGTACAATTAGTTGGTAATGAACATACGTTTACATATTTATTTATTATTTATTTATTTATTCATTTATTTATTTATTGCGCGGATGTTTGCCATAGCGAATTATAAGTTCCTGTTAGAATAGCGGTCGAACCTCGAAACGGGAAGCTCGTGTTAACAAAAGCTTTGAAAATTTTGGTGCAGTAGAATCTTCAGTGATGGAAATGACACAAAAAGTTGTGAGTGGAAGCATCCAAAGTAAACACTGGGTAAAAGTGGATTTTGGGATGGAGCGGTGGTTGACTGCTGACAGATAATAACTGGGGAACTATGTGGAGAGCTCAGAGAAGAGAGCCGGGCTGAAGAAAGGGTTTTCAACACGAGATCTCCGTAATACAAAAGCAAATTCTACGTACCTCCACGACCACTGTTTTCGGTTGTCAGGCAAATCAAGAAGCTGTGTTTTTCATGCTTCGGAATTCGTCAGTCTTTTCATCCAGCGACCAGCGGTGCTTCCATGTCAACGGACACAGCAAAATCTAATTATTTCTCGGCAACAAGGAATTCTGTCGCAGCAGGTTAGTTCAGCACCATGATCGTTTGTGACTACAATTAGGCTGTTGGTGTGATAACCAAATACTGCGCAGTGCTGTAGTCTTTTACTACACAGCCGGTCGGAAGGCTTCCTCTTCTATCACGCTGGCGTGTCTGCGTGTCATAACTTGACAGTGATATACTGGACGCAGCTAATAACTACATACACGACACTTCACCGCCATAAAACTTTGTGAGAACGACTTAAAGGGGTCGAGCCTCATTTTCAGGCATGACGTGACAGTCTATGATTTAGACATGAAATTGGCAGTACTAACGTGCTAATACAAACTGTAGAGAAGCGCCTTTCTCATTTTGCAAGTGAACCATAACCTATAGAAAGTTTTTTGTCTAACGGGGTGTGTTACGTTGTGGTTTAGCTGGGGTGGTGTGGTGTGGTATCCGAATGCAGGCTGAAGCACTAGTGCTTCTTCAGCCTGCATTCGGATACCACACCACACCAGCCAAACCACAACGTAACACCAACACACATCGAACCAGAGTAATACAACCCATGAAATAACTCAACAAATAAGTCGCAAGCTCCTGAGGATGGATGTATTAACGTCCGAAACATGTTGAGCATTGAATAATGAAATAATAAAGCAAGTGACATCAAGTTGGTCTCTCTTTATTCAACTATCAAGATGATGCACGGTCCAATAAACATAAGAATGTTACTGAAATTTGTACATTAGGCTCCATCATGTCTGCTAGTATGGAAATAATATGGTGTTATTAAAGTCTGAAATTATAAACAAATTATAAACAAATTATAAACAAATTATAAACAAATTATAAACAAATCGTATCGTTCGCTTTCAAAAGTGACAGCAGGGCTTGACACAGCATCCAGAGAGACGATGGGGGGAGGGGGGAGTGGTGACGTAGACAGGTTAGCCGTTCCAACCGAACGCTACAGATAATAATGTCTGACCAATCAGAACATCTGTTACGAGATTATATGTCCATAATGGGGTAAATAGGTGGTTGAATCCCCTCGAAGACGAGACGCCTACCAACATTTAAAGGATCATACTGTACTTCGCTAGTGAGATTTCTTGAAAGCAATGTGCACGTACGGTCTTTGTACGTATGGTCAATGTACTTAAGCTACTGCACCAGCTAAATGTTAAAGACGTGTCGGTAACATGTTTCGGTACCAGTATACCATCTTCAGGGGTAAAATATGTCAGGTTAAAACCAACTGCCAATGATAAAATATTGTTTTCAAAATTTTGCTGTCTGCACTGGGCTCAGATTTTTGTGTCCATTATGTCTAATTACGTAAAATATATAAATATGTTTTTCTCACCTGCGTCCTTGTATAATCTTGTAAATGGATGACCGAAACATGTAGAGAAAAGAAATAAACATACTAAGAAAAACTGTGCACCAAGTTGGCTTTATTTACTAGAATACATATATATATATATATATATATATATATATTCACTACAGGTAGTAGAACTTCGTAAATAATAGTTTTTGACTGGCAGTTGTGTTCCCTGAAGACGGTACACTGGTACCGAAAAATGTCGCAGATAGTCTTTAATCACTTCTCCATGGCTTTTCGGCCCAACGCGGGCCATGGCCTCCTCATTCTTCAGGTTTTCAGATCACACTCAAACACACCACACTCGGTAGGACTCCTCTGGATGAACGATCAGCTCGTTCCAGAGACCTCTACCTGACAACACACAACACTCAACATAGACATCCATGTCCCCGGCGGGATTCGAACCCACAATCCCAGCAAGCGAGCAGCCGCAGATACACGCCTAAGACCGCGCGGCCACTGGGACCGGCCTATAAGTTCATTATATATATATATATATATACACATACCGGGGTGCTGTTAAGTACTTAGCCCGACCAGCCAGGAAGCTGTTCCTATCAAAAGTGTGATGGACAGAAGAATGGATTGATATGGCTAGGGTAGGGACAGGTGGTGGACTGTTGTGAATGTGGTAATGAACCTCCAAGTTCCATAAAATGCGGGGAATGTAGCTTGTTTCATTCCTGGTCGGGTTAAGGACTTATCAGCACCCCTGTATGTATGTATGTGTGTATATTTATTTATTTATTTAAAATGTGACTTTGGTTGTTGCAGTATACTGAGCGCATTAATATGAAATATGCACGAAGTTGACAAATTAAAAAAAAATATATTTATGCTATTGTTATTTAATATCGACATTTCTGCGCACAGCGAAATATATAGTTTAATCTAAGCATACAAGATATCATGCTAGTCACTTGTAATGATATGAAGTTTGCCTTTAACAATACCCGCACCGTCTTCCCGTGCGAAGAATTGTGGGTCTGCACTAAGATTCTGCTCGGGAATCCCCCAGTCACTGTTTACAAAAGCTTAGCATTTCAATCCTTCGCCGCTCCAATGCAAAACAGTACGGGCTGCACCGGACTTAATGGCATATCGATTCGAAGCTTGTTCCCCCCCCCCCCGCCCCCACTTCCCGCTCTTTCAGCAATTCACCCGAGAGCTACTTGCGCTTGCCTCTGCCCTTCCTCTTTACCTCCTTTTATTTCTTTTCTTCCATTTTACTTTTTCGCCGCTTTTCAGCTGTTTCCACATTCCAGTCTTGAGATCACCAATAAACGAAAGACTTTGATAGACGTGCCTTTGATGTAGACTAAGTTATGGTGTGCGTACTCACACCTAGAAAGCCCCTCTAGATGGCTGTCACATGATCCGGTAAGTGCAACGTGTTGTAATTACATTTTGACATTTTTTGTATAATGTCATTTAAGAAGCCGGTTTGTGGCGCAGTTGGTTGAGGCACTGCGCCACAAACCGGAAGTTGGCGGGCTCGATTCCCGATGGTGTCACTGGAATTTTTCCTTGACATAATCCTTCCGACCGCACTATAGCCCTGGAGTTGACTCAGCCTCGAACAGAAATGAATACCAGGTATATTTGCTGGGGAGTAAAGGTGACCGGTGCGTAGAGCTGATAACCTTACCGCCTTCATGTGACGACTGCCTTGAAATCTGGGAGCATCAACCTTGTGGAACCCACAGGGACTGTCCAGGCCGGCAATGGGATTGCTTTATCTTTACCTTATCAATTTTACGAATAAATGGGATTCTTGTCCATATATATATAATGCATTCTCTCTTTTTTTTTGTAAGAATTGCCATTATTGGTTATTTCTTCATTATTTTTCTGTATTTAAGTAAGTTAGATCAAGGAATGTATCTTTTGATTTTGGGATGGCAAAAGTAAAGGTTCACTCTATAACCAGCAAGGAAGACACAGAGGGAAATTTCCACATCGTACAGTCTTTGTGAGACACATTTGGATCGATGGAATGTATGTATGTATGTGTGTATGTATGTATGTTTTATGTATGTATGTTTGTATGTATGTGTGTATGTATGTGTGTGTGTATGTATGTATGTTTTATGTATGTATGTGTGTATGTATGTATGTGTGTGTGTATGTATGTATGTTTTATGTATGTTTGTATGTGTGTGTATATATGTATGTATGAATGTTTTATGTATGTGTGTATGTATTATGTATGTTTTATGTATGTGTGTATGTATGTATGTATGTGTGTATGTATGTTTTATGTATGTGTGTGTATGTATGTATGTGTATGTGTGTATGTGTATTGTGTATGTATGTATGTATGTGTGTATGTATGTGTGTATGTATGTGTGTATGTATGTATGTTTTATGTATGTGTGTATGTGTGTGTATATATGTATGTATGTGTGTATGTATGTTTTATGTGTGTTTTATGTATGTGTGTATGTATGTATGTATGTGTGTATGTATGTATGTATGTTTTATGTATGTAACGGTATAACCCTATTCTTTTTTACTACCAAAATTTAAACTAACAAATGCACACAATTTGTCACAGTCACAATAATGATATATTACGTCAACTGCTACTTTACTGGTTCATCGCCAGATAGAGCTTAGTTGCACGAAACAACCGTTTGACATTTTGTCGTCTCCAGTATGTGGTAGAACTGTCGCGAATTCGTCAATGTATGACTTGTAGTAGATGGATTTGTGTGCAGTCATTGGAGCAGCTGATTTGAATGTGTTCAAAATACTGCGTGCCGGATATGATAAAAAAAAGTTGAGCTATTGTGTTGTGCTAATATGCACTCCCTGATGATGGGCGAATGAGGCTCGAAACATGTAGCAGTTGGCGTGTTATAATATTTGTTGTGATTCTGAAGAACTGTTTGCATTTGTGGGTTTACATTGTAGTGATCGGAATGCAAGATGCAAAATTCTTTTATTTAACCTCGGCCTTAGATGGGGGATGGGTGGTCAAGGCCACGCCCCGGCACCTTTACTGCCGGGAAACAGACCTGATACCCACTGTACAGGTGGATGGGCCCCACGGCCTGTCTGTACATGTGCGGAAAGCTTCGCCCCCACTAGGAATGGATTCCCGGACCGTCAATTCTGTAGCGAGTCGGATGTTAAAATGAATACAATTTAATGCGTTTCATACGATTTGGCAGGAAGCTGCCCTGAGCGGAATGTGTGGTGCTGCCCCAAAATGTGTGGTGCTGCCCCAAAATTCGTCTGGGTCTCTTGAGAGGAACCACAAAGCATCTTACGTCAGAGGCGTGCAAGCCAGTTTTTGAACATGGGAATCAGGAGCGATATGCAGAAGACAGCGACATTTAATGACTGTACATGTACTAGAACATATAAGGCTAAGGACCTATTGTCTGTCTGAGGTCACTCGCACGTCGACTTCCGGATTATTTCTGCAAAAACTTTTATGAAATGAAGAAGGTGCAGACGAATTAATTAAACGAAAATTAGCAGAGTGGAGCCGTGTTTATGTTTGGCATAAGAAAACTCTTGGTCGTGGATAAATTTGGGGCATTCTAGATGGACCCCAACTGATTCAAAAATTAAAAAGGGAAAGAAACAACATCTCACATCTGACTACTCAAATGCACAGTGTTACCTCCCCAAATACTGCAATTTTAGCCAAACTCGTGCTATGGCAATGCCTACATCACATGACTTCGTGAGTCACTGCGCCTGCGCACTGACTTATACGCACGAAGATGACGTATGACGTGTGGGGGGACATGTGTTTTGGTAAATGACTGAACGCGACGTGGGTTTGAGGGGACTTCCCTGGCCGACGGCCAGTAGCCTGGCAGAGACGAGCTGTTGCAGTTGCTATGTTGAATGCGTTCAACGTTATGGCAGTTGCTTTGAGTTCTGTCTTACGAAGAGACGGTTGTAAACGTACGCCATTTTGTGACATTTTATTTCGGGTTACAAAACTTAAAACTCGGCGTGAAATTGAGTTACTTTTCAACAGAGAGTGCCAATGGTTTCTAAGGCACGTTCGTAAAATTGCGCACAACGTCTATTGTCCTCGTTATGTCTTCGGTCCGCCCGTATGGAGCCTATCGGCTCTCACCGGACGGATTTTCAATAAATTTGATTATTGAGGATTTTTCGAAAATATGTCGAGAAAATTCAGGTTTAATGTATATGTGAGAACAATAATGGGTACTTTACACGAGGACCTGTATACATTTATGATAATATCTCTTTAATTTCTTCTTAGAATGAGAAATGTCTCAGGCAAAGTTGTAAAGAAAATCAAGACAATAATTTTATATTCAATAACGGCTTCCGAAAATCGTGCCGTTTATGAGATAATGTGGAAAAATATTGTATGTTGGGCCAGGCCACAGATGACAATACGGCGCATGCGCATTGCATGTTGGATACCAAAGGCTACAGACACACACTCAGAATATGTAATACTTATGGCTTTCCCACTGCAACAGTGGTTGCGCGAACGCGGCTCACTTACGTTATATGTACATTGTCTTGTTCGGCAATGAGTGCATAGTGAAGAGATGTAAATAGAGGGCAGTTTTATATAATTTTGTGGCGGGTTTTGAATGATCATTAATTTTTTATAAATTTACCAAACGTCATTTCAGCCCAAAGAAATTAAATACAACGGCCCGCCTAGATCTGGGCACTACAGGCGATAAATAATGTCTACATATTGTTGGGCAACTTCTGGTGCTCTCTGTTACAGCCTTGATACAAGGCAAAATTTTCTCGAAATATTGGACGGGCTCTTGACTTAAAAAGACCCTGGCCGCATAAAACATAAGAACATTGCTCTATGTTCCTTAGAATAAGGATATAAATAAGAAATTCATAAGGCCCCAGGGACCAAAATGTGACTTTTTAAATCATACGGGAAAGGTGGGTGGTATACTCTTTCTTGTGGTTTATAGTTTGTACGTGGTCACAGCACGCAGAGGCCTCATGAAATATGTCTGTCCTTTATTGTTTTCACAAGGCGGAAATATTTCGACTGCCCCCATCGTATTCGAATAACCTTATTTCTTACTTCGACGAATAGCATGGCCTGGCCGCATGCGTGCGAACCGAAAACTTGCCAATACGCCTGCCTTCTGACGACTCTGATATCACCTGTTTCTACTTGCGCTGCACACCGACACAGTGATCTAAGGCGTGCTGAAGATTTAAGAACTGACGACAGTAAATATTCTTTCCCGTTAAGACAACGATTTTTTTTCCCTGGTATTCATTCATTCTGCATTCTGCCTTACGATAGGTCCGTAGACCCTTCCAAAACCAGTTCTCCACAGAGTGGGATCTAGTGCTTCCTTTTTCGCGTTTCAGTAGTTAATAGTTTACTTAAGGTCAATAGCAGCTTACATCTTATTCCTCATCTTCGCGTCACTCCTATTCTTCCTTCTGTCTTTCCTTCAACCACGTGTTTAGTAGGTAGTTTCTATGCAAGATGTGACAAATGCAGTTAGCCGAGTGTATGGGTAGCAATATTTTGGAAAAGGGAGCTACCCCATCTTCAAGTTGGTGTCTGCTCATTCTCACAACTCAGAAAACTACAATATGAATTCAATCTTTTTTTGTGCAAAAATATTTGTTTTCTTTCTTTGTTATGTTCGTTGGTTGAGGAATTAATTCTGCCATAAACTGCACTAAGAACACAGAAATAGGCTACTGCATGCATCGTGCTGAGTTTGATGTACTGCTAAGCTAAGAAGTGAACGCATGGCGTAAATATTCGGGTGCTTTCCCTCACTTCGGGGCTAATTTTCTAAAAAATAGTGTAACTTACAGTTCTGTTTATTGTGCATAAATGTTTCTTTCCAGCTATGGTCGAGGACGTTTCTCTATACGCATGCATTAATTAAATGTGCACAATAATGATACAAACAAACGAACGCATGTCAATAAAATTCTTTTGAACGTTCAATGAACTGCTGCATGCTTCGGCCAACTACATGTCCAGCTGCAAGAAAATAAAATACAATGGTTAGATACATTAAAAATAGAAAATTAAATTATAAAAATATCGGAACCAACGCTGCGGTGTAATTACAAACACTTTGCACTCTGTTTTATCGTTCTGCCCACAACACGATACTTTCTCTTTTTTGTGTGTGTGTTTTGCTGACCTTGCATCTCAATATAATCTTGGTAATTGACAAACTTGATGCACAAACTCTTGTTTTATAATACGTTCATTATATGCCTCTACATGTTTCGAGCACCATGTGCTCATCATCAGGAGGTCAAAATTGTATTATATAGCAGCTGGTATCGTCACACTCTGTAGGTGGCCGTCCGGACGATACCAGATGCTGTATAATACTATTTTGACCTCCTGATGATGAGCACAATAGTGCTGGAAACATGTAGAGGCATATAATAAACGTATTATGAAACAAGAATTTGTGCATTAAGTTGGTAAATTACTAAGATTTTTCATGGGTGGTGGATCACTAACTGAGACCTTCAGTGCAAACCATCGAAATAACAACACGTTGTTATTGTAAAGAATTATATCTATGTATTTTTAAACTCTTAGTTCATATGATTGTAACTGCACTTTTGCTTTGGTTCTGACACTTTTTTACACTCCTAATATTTAGCTTCATACTTTAAATTCATATAGCCTTTGACCATGATGGTGGCCATATGGTTAGCCGAAACATGTGGGAGTTATGTCTTTATGTATGTACCGTGCATTATTTACAATTTATAATTTAGACCAACATATGCACAATATATTAACAGTAATGTCTAAAACATTAAGCACTCCGCACGTTTCGATGCATTTACATTTTCTTCAGGAAGTCTTTTCTTGCATATGCTAAAGTTACAAATTCAATAAAATTAATAAAATTGAAATATTTAAATATTTTAAATTTAAAAATTAATAAATTAATAAAATTACAGTGTCCAAATATTTTAATTTTATTAAATTTATTGATTTTGTAACTTTATCTATACAACAAAAGACTCTCTGAAGATAATGTAAATACATCGAAACATGTCTGAGTACTTTACGATAAAGACATTACTGATAATATATCGTGCGTTTGTTGGTCTAAATAATGAAATGTGTGAGTCCATTGTGTGTATATAATTAATATTAATACACATGTGTGCATTTGTTGCTAACGTTATTACACATATTTCTCTACATTTCCTAAACACAGGCGACATTTAAGGCTGTGTGTGTGTATGTGTGCTGTTGCAGGCTGCTCAACGTTGCTAAGGTGGTCAGCGCACCGCTTCATGCTCACCGGCCTGTTAATGCTCCTAACCGGCCACTGAACTGCTCAACTTTCGCTTCTTTTACTGACTTCCCAGTTGGGTCACCTCATTGCAGCAAGTAAGGCTGTCTGTCGGTGAGAACACAGTGAACAGGGAAGTTTTGTGGTGTGTCAACATATTTGGGAGTTTCACAACGCGTGTCTCCCCTACATTACAATGCCTGCGATATATCACGTGGGGTGAGAGTTACCTTCGACAAGATTTCAAATTCAGGTTAAACCTGCCCAGTCTTTTGACATGCATTGTTTTGCGGTATGACAATCTAAATTTGCCATCAAATTAGGTATGCGTGCCACATTCAGCTTAACACTTCTTCGTAGACTCCTTAGTGCACGTATCTATGAAGAACTGTTGTTAAATAGCGTGATGTCACGGAAAATTTTTACATCATATCACAAAATAAGGTACGTTCAGTCACTAAACTGGGTAGCTTTACCTTGTGCATTCAGACAACCGAAGTGGTTCCAAGTTTGACTTGGAACATAACACGTTCAAATATCAGGGTTCCAGCTGCGAATACAGAGGGTCCTACTTCAAATGTCATGACTTAACCTCAAACAGCGATACAGTACCACGGATATACGTGACTTCTGCCATATAAATGTGGTGAAATATTACAAGTCTCAGAGAGGAGTGTGACCTTAGTTACCGTATTACGCAACATTTGTTTACTAAATACTTACTCGATTTCATTCGCTTTGTCTCCAGGTGGTTAACTTAAAATTAGAATGAGGTCTCTGGGATGTGACGCCATGAAGTCTGGTAGACAAATGCCTACGTTTTAGAGGAACCTGCCGTCTGTCTTCATGGTAGAACGGCCTTCTGCTGCGAAGACGGAGACGAAAGGTTCCTCCGAATCTTCCGTACATATCAATTAATCCACGTGGCATGATGTTCCAGATTCTTTTAAACTAAGCTCCTGTAGTTAGCATAAAAGATACACAATCATAAATATAAACGTCTCAGAGGATAATTTAATTCATAAAATTAGATTTCTGAGACGAATGAACAAAAATAATAATCTATATACGTATAGCGGTATTACATCCACAAAGTTCCCGTCATTTTGCGTGACATCCTTCAGCACGAGTCTCACAAACCTTAGTTTCCTCCTACCTCAGTCACGTGATTGCAGCTGCAACGTAAGAAGACCAATATTGGCACCTCCACCGCTCTGACTTAGCTACGCGCACACGACTTCGCGCACTCTCCCGACTTGTGACATCAGCCTAGGCTCGCTAACGTCACCTGCGTCTGAAGCTGGAGATTTTGTGGAATTTATCCTGCTATACACGTGTAGATTCTGAATTTGTGTGTATCAAACATCTTTTCCTAATTACATGACTAAAATTATTTCCATTGACTTCAGTCTAATGCATTCTTTAAACACTCAACTAACGTCTAAGTACCTTAACATTGACACAAGAAGCGATCAGATCCTTGTGAAAAATGTATATTGTTTTTGTACCATAAAGATAAAGGTTAAATTGTTCTTGCACACTTCTGTAAGGCATACATGTCGAGTGAAAGAGTAGCTAAAATTCTTCTTGGCCTCGGCACTAGATTGAGATGAATAGCCAGCCTTACGCTCCAGCCGTTTTCCACTGGAAAAGACCCCTCAGCACCTACTGAATGGGAGACTGACTGTAACGGATGTTAGAAACACAACCAAATATTTCTGTGTCATTTATTAGTGAGATGACACTGCCCCTAGTTTTTCAGTGTCAGTAATCATTTTCAGGGTTACAATCATCATTCCAAAAATGAAACAGTACATATCAAACCTCGACGACCCACAGAAGAACATTTCAGCCAACACAGGATATTTTAATACAATTAACATGTGACAGCTACATTTTTCGGCTTATTGAATGAAACCATCGTCAGTAATTAATTGAAGGTTCATGCAATGTGTATACAGGTAATTTAGTTTGATAAAAGTGAAAAATCTTCAGATCTCTTCAAACAAAAGGATTTCGCCCAAAATATTAAATATTATTCTGAAACTTAATTTTAAGTCATTTGTATGTATTAACATTTGTGTATAAGGATAAGTATGAAAATTAAAAATGTCTTTGTTATTATAATTACAACTAAATATTGTGCATTGTTTTATTAAGAGAAAAATAAATTATTTGTTTGTAGGTTCGGGAAGGAAGAATGTCCAACAAACGATTCCCACAGAAGGTACAGTTTTTTTCCCGCCATTATATCCCTTTTTTATTTCTGTTGCGTTACTTTAGTTCTTTGCTGTATCGTTGTTAGTGGGGGAGAGTTCAGGAACTGGCAAAATTGTTTTAATAAGAGTCTGAAAATATTTCTGAAAATTTTCCTTTCTTTGAGGTGTTACCAAACAATTGTACAAATTGTATTCAATCTTATTTACGTTTGAGGACATGTGCATGGTTTCTCGAGTGTACATCGTGAAAAGCGAGAAGTGTTAGAGAGGGTGTGTCAGATGTCCGAAAATATTTTATACAGTGCAAATTTTACGTAATAATAATAATAAGTTAGTAAATGTAGATATATTGATATTATATACTGGTATACGATACGCAAATACAGGTGTACCTAAAATCATCCATAGAATTGAATACCTCTGATAATGGATGAATTCACTGAGCCGAAATATGCAGGCTGTAAAATTTTGTGTACTAATAAACATAGTGTTGACAGAAATATTCTTCTTGTAGTATATGTCACACACACACACACACACACACACACACTTATACACACATACACACACACCCACACACGCACACACCACACAGACACACACACACCACACACCCCACACACATACATGCACATACACACCACACACACACACACACACACACACACACACACACACACACCTAAACACTCATACACACACACCCACACACACACACACCACACACACTCCACACACACCACACACACATACCACACAC
>Ga0123354_10008899_pt1 | contig 15315 bp, 13 predicted proteins | sample TergutLab28metaG_2_FD_97872 | JGI IMG/M metagenome (GOLD analysis project Ga0123354, IMG submission 97872) | Labiotermes labralis P4 segment gut microbial communities from Petit-Saut dam, French Guiana - Lab288 P4 | ecosystem: Host-associated > Arthropoda: Insects > Digestive system > Gut ...
TCACTATTGTACTTGCAATAAATGCAGTACAGGCTTGCAGACAACTCATTGCTGACCATATGCAGTAGCACAATATCAAATAAGAACAATTACTGGATCTTACTTACCACTGATAGGGGTTCAACCACTCCAGTTGTGGTGAGAACTGGAGGTATCCTGGTGGCATTTGCCTCACACTGTCACCACAGAATGGGTCGTCTCTGTGAAGTGTAGGCACCCAAGTGCCCACTGGCCATGTACCATGGTCATATGTAATGATTTCCTTCGCCATCAGGAACTGGAACATGGGCTGCTCATATTCCATCTGCCCATAGCCCCCGGAATATTCAAACTGTGCTGGTGTTTCCACCACTTCTGATGTTGGTCCCATGACATCTTCATTAAATTGATTTTCTGTCTGTGGTATGGGGAACCAAGTGGCTGCTGGCCAGGTGAGATTTTCATCAGACATGATTTGTTCGGTCGGCAGGAACTCGGATGTGGGCTGCTCATACCCCGTCTGTCCATAGCCCCTGGCATACTCAAATTGGGCTGATGGTTTCACCACTTTTGATGTTGGTCCTATGATATCCTCATTAAATTGATTTTCTGTCTGTGGTATGGGGACCCAAGCGGCTGCTGGCCATGTGTCATATTCATCTGACATGATTTCTTTGGTTGGCAGGATCTGGGATGTGGGCTGCTCATAGCCCATCTGCACATAGCTCATGACATACTCAAATTAGGCTGGTGGTCCCACCACTTCTGATGTTTGTCCCATGACATCCTCATTAAATTCATTTTCCATCTGTGGTATGGGGACCCAAGTGCCTGCTGGCCAGGTGTCATTTTCATCTGACACGATTGGTTCAGTCGGCAGTATTTGGGATGTGGGCTGCTCATAGCCCCTGGAATATTCAAATTGGGCTGGTTGGTCCACCACTTCTGACGTTGGGCCCATGACATCCTTTTCTCGTTTTAATACGTTACTTATAAGGTTTTCTCTCTCCCTCTATGGTTTGGTGCAGTCATAAATTAGGTGGCCTATAGTTTGGTTCCTGCAGTCACATGGGCATTCTGGAGACTATTATTTTAAAACGGTGCAGGTATGCCTTGGTTTTGCCTTGACATGTTACGACAGCCATCAGGTTAGGTGTTAATTTGATTTTGGTTGACAGTCTTTCCTAGATGGTTGGGAAGAACTGTTTTGTTGTTGACCCTTTTCTAGTTCGATCCCATTGGATTTGCCACTTGGCTATCCTCTGGTCTCTCACTTGTTGAACTATTTCGCTTTTAGGTATTCTGTTGAAGAATATGTCTTCGTTTGTAGCGGCTTCCTTGTCTGCTAGCTCGTTCGCATAGTTTCCTGCGTTAACCTTAACCTGGAAAATATGATTGTCGAGTTGCGTTTTCGAGTGCTATTGCTTTCTTCCTGATTTCTTCTATGAGGTAATTGAGATTTTTTGTGTTCTTGAGGGATTAAAGGGTGATTCTGCTGTGTACTGTTAATGTTCTTGGGATGTTATCATTGATATTTAATTTTTTTGTTTCTACTAGATGATCTGTGGGTACAAGCGTATGCATACGGCAGCAGCATGTCATTTGTGCCCGAGGACATTTCGATATGTTTTCAGCGACTACCAACACCACAGATTTACTTTCAGCGCGGATGACATGCTGCGCCGGCCGCCATATTTGGCGACACTTGCTGGAGTAATTCATATGAAATTTAAGTAAGTAAATTCAGAATATTGTTACTAGCCCCTCGGCAGACTCCTCACAACCGTCTGAAAACTTAAAACTATGAAATTTTTATCAAAACATAAAAATTACTGTAATAATTGGCACTTTCGTGTCCTGGATAAGACGGAGTAAGAATACAGCAAAATGCAACCTAGAGGGGGCTAAGCTACCCTGAAGACATTTTGCAATTAATAAAATGTAATAAATTTCATGTAATGCGAGATTTCACAAAAAATATAGACCTATATGTAAATGTATACTTGTATTATAAGTTTTTATATAGAAGCCTTATAATGGCCCAGAAGGATTGAAACATGCAGCTTGCCTGTGTAGTAGACATATGTCTTAGTGACCCAGTTGATTTTGTGTTGACTGTGAAAGTACAACGGGAAGTCAAGCGACAAACTGCTCTTGCATATTGTAGTACATTGCATGACACTGCACCTATGTACATCATCTAGCTTGTCAACAACATACCTTTGTGTTGGTCCTCAACACATATTTATAGGGCTTGTTGCTCCCACAAGGATCCAACACAAGATGGTTAATATAAAATAGATTACTTTCATTTCTGTTTGTAATATATATATATATAAATTTGCAAAGGGCAAAATTGGAAAAAAAAAGTACTTAAAGTACACATTTCCTCTCTTCTTCAATAAGTAACTCCACAGAGTATATTCGCCTTTCACGGAACCTAAAGTTTCATTACCATTTTCATGACAGTCTGTCTCCTGCCACTGTCCTGAGCCACATGAATGCAGTCCATATCCCATGCACCCATTTCTTCTAGATGCTTTAATATTACTCTCCAAATGATGCTGATGTCTTCCAAATGACCCGTTCCATTTAGGTCTTCTGATATGTATTCTGTACACTTCTTATGTATCCAATGCATGCTACTTTGCCAACCCATCTAATCATCATCAATCTGGTAATCTGAATAATAAATACTGGATTAACAATACAAATATGACACTCACCATATAACTTTACCAATGTTCAGTATAGTGTATACTTAACACCACAGAGAGAATATTTTATTGTGGTTGTAATTAGCTCTGAAAAGCTTACCTGCATCTTCCACACAAAATATGGAGGCTGGGGAGACATTCATACAAGCAAAATATTCATGTTCGAGTTATGTGTTCCTCAAATCAGAGAACAGCTTCCATTCTGTGTTTCAATCTTGGAAATGTCAGCAATCTTTGAATTATAGTAAGGCTCCAGAGTGAACTTCAATGACAGTGGATAAGGAAACCAGGTGAGTATGAATTTTGACCAAAATAAATTAAAATTGTACATATTTGCTACTTAATATTTACTGTTTGAAGTTTAAATGCATATATTATGTGTAATATCAAATTACAAGGTACAGTAAATTCTTAATTTTTACATGATATGTACACAGTAATTAATGAAATAATAACATAAAATGTCCAATCTAATTTTCATATTGATGTAAAACAAAATGGTCTCTCAGATCATCCCAGCAAAACATCCTGTACAGGCTGAAAAGGCTCCAGTGCTGAGGTTTTACTGTACTTTACATTATGTAGTTGCCTTTGTTAGGTCACCTTGAATGATGACAGATCTGAGTATAACATTTTGTATATGGTGCAAGAGTTAAAAATAGAAAAAGAAATACAGTTTATTTACAGTCTGCTCTTCTGCTTTTTTTTCTTAGCAATAAACCCAAATCCATATTGGAAATCATACATAAGGCTCCTCCACTTGCAGAACTTCTCCAGATATGTTCTGTATTCCTTAGAATAATTTTTAATATTATTTAAAAAACAGAAGCTTTCACAGTTTGCCACTTAAATCTCACATCTTGGGTGAGTATTCAGTGTACCGGTGGCAACCGAAAACTTATTACAATTTAAAGTAGTAATCAGAGATGTTGGTACCAAAGAAAGAACCTTCAAAGTGTTAACAGCAGGGCAGATAAAGCCTACAACTTAATTATAAAATTGCCCTCAGAACAGCTTAAAAGTTAAGATTCATTCTCCATGCCACAAAACACAAGAACTGATCACAATTATTTCGGCATTGACATGGGCAATGCAACAGGTGCATTATAGGCAGCAAAGGTTCACAGAAATGTGCCACCAGGGCAGAAAATATATGCATCATGTACCTCTGCAACTTCAGTGCCTACCTGCAGATATACATTGCATCACATTCCCAAAAGAAACCACTCTAACCTAAAGCCTTCACAGTACCTGCAGACAGTAAACTTTTTTGGGCTAGCAACTGTGTCAGGAGTATGAATGGCAAGTACATGAACATTTCGAGAACTATCACTGTTCTCATAATCAGGGAAACTGAATACCTTGGATGTCAGTCGATGTCACATACATACCTGCCCAAAACCTTGGCTCATAGTTGGTTGTAAACCAATGAGGGCTTGTGGATGGAGTCAAGTGCTCGTTCTGCTTCGTACTGCTTCTTCAAAATGTTAATCAAGAAGCAGAACCGTACTCTGCACAGACACTTGGATGAGAGTATTCTTTTAAAGGTACTGGTAATACTCGGAGCACTGGTTAAAATAATGGTTCTAAATAATTTAATGTAAACATAAAATATTTTAATTTTCAGCAAAACACAGTACCTTAAACGTACGTTAAAATTTGTTGTTTCAGATACATACTGTATGTTATTTGCTATGTATCAAATTATTACTTGCATATGACTTATGGGAGTTAACGCTTTTAATTTTGTGCAAATGTCGGGTAACAGGAGAGGTTATATGGGTGAGGGGGGGGGAGTGAATAAAACATAAGTGTTTATATTGACATAAACAATATCTTAGGAGAATATACAAAATATTCCGGGGACTGATATAACACAACTATTGAAGTAATAAGAATGATTTTGACAGTATTTAAATGTTTGCACATACAATTCTGCAAGATGTATGCTTCATACAACAATGGGTTTTATTACTTAAGTCACATTTCGAGGAATGCAGCTACAACATTTTCTTACACAGTACACACCCAACACACACACACACAAACTCTGCAGCACATTATAATCATTATGTCATGTATTACCATGTTGTCTTATTTCCTAAAACTATGTATCTAATGTTATAATAATCATGTTTCAAAACAAACCTAAGCTGTTATAGAAATAAATGCTAGAGTTGGCACCATAAAATGCCATCTTATTAAAATGGCAATAAAACACATTACACATTCTAAGACCTGAAATCCATATTATCTGTAAGATTTTAAACATTATGAGGTAGTCATCTGTTTGCTTTGGAAACAATACACTGACCAGCAAGATACATTCAATACCAGTTTCCAAGGGACAGTTCTCACTATGGCAGTCTCCTCTTGCTGCAGATAGAAATGTCACATAATAATATTTCATAAAAATATTCTTCGTACATTCTGACAGGTAAAATATTTTATTCTTGAAACAGTGAGACTGGAACATCACTGTAAGAATTAGTAAAGTGTTGTCATGCATTTTATACATTAGATCTGACACCTGCAGTAGCAGCATGCATTGGCAGGTTGCTGTAACTTCATAAACATCTGTGCAAAGAAGTATCTTTTTGAGATCTTCACTCTTCTAGGATGTTATGCAGCATCAGTTGGCAGTTACTGATGTTTCAGGACAAACTCGATCCCATCTTCCAGGGTCAAGCAGAAAACCCTTGAAGATGGGACTGACAGGTTGTCCCAAAATGTCGGTAACTTACTACAAATCAGCGTCTTGTAACATCCCGGAAGAGAAGAAAGCTAACTCACATGGCAGTGGAAGCTTTAACTCACACATGTATCTGTCTCTTGTTCACCATAGCCCAGTTTGCCAGAATCTTTTCCTTTGGTAATTGGATACAAAATTATGAAAATAATGCACGAATGTGCTTATCATTATTGTAATGTAAAACTGAAGGTTTGATGTAATGCCAATCACTCAGTCACTACCATGAACAGAGCTCAGGGTCTTCCGACAATGGGCTGAAGGGAGCAATTGAACACAGGAGAAAACTGTGAACAGGGAAGATCATTCTGCTCACTTCCCCAAATATTATTTGGGTAACAACAAAGAAAATGAGATAGACAAGGCATGTATCTGTACACTGCATGGGAAATGTGAGAAATGACAGAGAAATATTTAATTGGGAGGGAGGAAAGGAAGGAAGAAAAGAAAAAAAATACAAGGAACAAAGAAAGAAAAGTTATGCCAGGTGACCACTAGAGAGACTTAGGCATAGATGGGAAGACAGTATGACATTTAATTTTTAAGAAATAGGGTGTGAGGAAATTGATTTGAAATCATCTGGCTCATGATGTGATTCTGAGGTGGGTTCTTGTAAACATGACAATGAATGCAATATATGAGGTTCTCACAGCATCAATGATGAATACTGGACCTTCTGGGATGTTATGCCATGTCCACCTGCAAACAGTTACTGAAAAATCAACTACATATCAGCTGATGTGACGCTAACACCCCAGAAGAACTGAATCTTCATGATACTGAGTGATCACATTTCTATAAAAGGAGGCAAATTTCTTGAACATTGGAGTAATTGTCTGGTTCTCAAAGGCTTTGTCTATGGTGTTAACACTGTTATGTCTGTGTACCTGATTTCTTTTTATACACTGTCAGGTTTGTGAGTTCCTGAGAGTGTACACTGCTGGCTGTGACAGTGGTACTTGGCAGCATTTCCTTGCATTAATCAGCACATTCCTGCATTCAGTAATGGCTTGCTGCTCTACAATATTGGTTTGCACCCACAGTATGAAGTCTGTCAGTCAATCCATCATTCAGTCAATCAAACACACAAACAATGCTACAAGCTGTTATTTTGATATTTCACAGTTTACAACTCTGCTGGCACCAGACCAACGATCCTGAATGTTTTGTTATTTTCTGGCCAAGATTAATTCCATGATTAACTCTCATTCCTGTTTGTGTTAGTTACCACTTCAATTTAAAATGATCAACCAGTGATGCATTTGCCACAGTGCAGTTCAAACCATCACTGGAAATAGTCCCATGATAAACTCTAGCAATGTCTGTGCGTGCACTCTTCGTCTATTTGAACTCATATTTTCTGGTACTTCACGTGTAGACTCATATGAGGTAAACTGTTCTCCAGGGAATCAGAATAAGTAACTCTTCTGTCTTATTTGCAATGACATTACATGAACATTTTGCCATGGTGCTACCAGTCCATACTTCTGATTTTGAAATTCCTCAGACTGCAGTCCAAAATAAGACCTTACAAAGTAGAGTGGATCTAGTCCATGTGCACCAGTACCAAGGGCTGTTCCAGTAATGTCATTCAGTAAGAATACTGACCACCCATCCAACTGAAGCAAAGACCTGTTCATTCCTACACAGCTAGACCTTGATTTATACTCTATCTGTGTCCAGAAAAGCAGGTGTAATTAAAAAAGGCATTACCCTGTAAAGGATCTATGAACACACACAAAAAACACCTCAACAATTCATTATATACATTCACGCAGCAAGAAAATTTGCTGCATTTTAAAGGAATGCTGCATAATCTCTCTTTTATTCTCCACAAAATGTCAGATGTCAATAATACTCATGTTTTCCATAAACCATGCACTACAATTTAAATACCAATCTTGTAGGACAAAAGTAATCCCCATACGAAATAATGGAATAGATAAAGATTAGTGGAAATCATTCCAGTGACACCCTCTTCATATACAGTATACTTACATGTACTTAGTACACGATTATGGTGTTACAACAGCAAAGAAACCAATATTTATTCCTAGGCTCTGTAAATTAAAAAACCTTAAACAGTTTGCATACACTCATGTTAAATGCTGGAGGGGATGAAGTTTTTTTTTTTGGGCAGTGTCACCAATTTGCCATACAGTATCCTTGGCCAGGCCAAGAGCATGTTGGGTATTAGCAATGCATTCACATTTTACAAGCCTATTGATTGTGTCTAATTTCTTTTCAACTCTCGATTGTCAATTGTTCTTCCATTGCAGTTGCACTAAACGGATTGGGATTTATGTTTCTCACTCACTTTCAGAAGGAAAAATCAGACACTATTAAATGAAGTCAAGGGAACACAACACAAATGATCGCCATGAACAAATAGGGCACAGTGACAGAGGGAATTATAAATATAAGCAATATACAGTCAGACACAACTCAGTCAATGATTTTATTAATGTGTATTTCTTACATTGTTCCGTTCAACGACATGTTTCGGCACTAGTTATGAGCCATCTTAAGTCGACTACTTTTATTAGTAGGGTAAAATATACAGTTAGCAATGCTATTGTTATTGTTACCTATGAGATCTCATATAACATAACAATTTTAACATTGATTCCACTGTATATCAGTATTAAAATTAAGTTAGTGGAAGTTAATTATATAGAATATTAAAATTACAGGGTATGGAATGTGGTGTGGGTACTAATTAATAATTTTTAATACCCACACCACATTCCACGATAATACCCTGTAATTTTAATATTCTTTATAATTATCTTCCACTAACTTAATTGTAATACTGCTATACAGTGGAATCAATGTTAAAATTTTTATACGTTACACGACATCTTGTAGGTAACAATAACAATAGCATTGCTACCTGTACATTTTACCTTACTAAGAAAAGCAATCAACCTAAGATGGCCCATGCCTAGAGCCGAAACATGTCGTTGAACGGAACAATGTTAAGAAATACACATTAATAAAATCATTGACTGAGTTGTGTCTGACTGTATATTGCTTATATTTATAATTCTACACAACACAACGGGGATGTCTCACCTGAAAGTGATGGAGGGAGTTTACAGTGAGTTCACTGTCTCCTAGTTTTGTTCTATGGGTGGGTTTCATGCATTCTCAGCAGTGTGCTAGCCTGCAGCCAACCAAAGGATATTAAACTGAGAATGTGGCAGGTGTCAATCAAAGAGTTGTGTACATTGTCAAGGGGGATTAAGGCAAAATGGTGTACATCGAGGTCTGCCGGTCCCAGTGGCTGCATGGTGTAAGGCGTAGGTCCGCGGCTACTCACTTGCTGAGATTGTGGGTTCAAATTCCACCAGGACATGGATGTTTGTCCATTGTGAGTGTTGTCAGGTACAGGTTTCTGCAACAAGCTGATCACTTTTCCAGAGGAGTCCTACCGACTGTGGTGTTGTTGTGTGTGATCTAGAAACCTCATGAATGAGGAGGCCCTGGCTTACTGGGGGCTGCTGCACCAAATAAAAAAAAAAAATCAAGGTCTGACTGTACTAATGAGTCTAAAGTATCCCCTGCACTCTGTAGTAACAAAGACAACAGCCAGTTTGGAGTAGGTTAATGCTATTACAACAAATTTTTATGGTTAACGAATTTATGCTTCAATAAACTGTGTGACATGTGTTGGTTCCCTGTTGTTTGCTTGAATATAAAATTATGAGAAATAACAGTTTTCTTTTGAAATAATGGGATACAATTATGTTACTGACAGTTTTAATGACGATCTGATAGGGATTCCTTCATAATTGTAAGTTTTTTTTTTCAAAATAAACTCTATATTGCAAAGGTAAAACAGTAAAAGGTAAAGCAATCCCATTACAGGCCTGGACAGACCCTGAGGGTTCCAGGAGGTTGAGGCTCCCAGATTTGTAGACAATCGGCACATGAAGGTGGTAGGGTTGTCAGTCCTACGCACCAGCCACCTTTATCCCCCAGGCAATATTCCTGGTACTCATTTCTGTTAGAGTCTGAGTCAACTCCAAGGCCATAGTGTGGCCAAAGGATTATGTCAATGAAAAATTCCAATGACACCATCAGGAATCGAACCTGCGGCCTTCCGACTTGTAGCACAGTGATAATGCAAAGGTAATGGTATCAAATTACTGTTTAAAGGGTACATGTCTACAGGAAAAAATACCCAACAATCAAAAATCCTGCTTGTAAACTGTGAGTGTTACATTACTGAACAGTAGATTTGGACTCGCCTTGCTTTGCAGCAACGTTCTCTTTAGGCTGAATATGAAAGAACTACTAGCTCAACTTAATCCTCTCCTAGGTCATACATGGCTACCATCTCCTTGGGAGCTTTCACATGGCTTCACAGAATCATTCTTTGGAGGTGTAGTGATACGACTCATGTACAGCTGCCTGTGCGGTTTCCTTGTCACTGTTGAAGCTCTGTACCCAGTTCAACATGTAACAGTTTTAATGCCTTCCTTCCACAGGAGCAAGGTGGTCCATCTCTGCCGATGATAATCACCTTCCGTCTTGTGACCCCTGGCCATGCACTTCAACCACTATACTTGGTACAGACGCAGCAGTTTTACACAGGCTTGCATGTCTAGGGCTATTTGGTGGTGGAATGCTGTACTAAAACTACACTGTCCGATGACAATTTGCACATTCTCACAGCTTGTTGACAAATCATTTCTCAACACACTTCATATTTTAAGAATTCAGGACTGACTATAACTGAGCCAATGTGTGGTGTCAGCTGTCATTAAAACATCATCGTAATGATAATGATGCATGTGTCAACAGACTGCACCATACTATTCAACAATATGGAGCATCTGAAGACCTAGAAGTGTATGGCACGATAAGAAAACTTTTCCACATTAAACAGGCTAGTGGCTCTCGGTCCTTGAGGAGGAAGAATTCATTTTACATTCTTTTTAAACAAAAGTAAGGCACAAAACATACATGTCTGGTATTCAGTATTAGAGCCGGACTGCTATCTTACTGTACCCGTGTGCATGGGCAGCTTGCTTACAACCTGCAGTATGAGAGGAGTTGGGCGTAATGGCACAGGAAGATTGGGGGACGTGAATATGCCTGCAGTACTGATGTCTCTGTTTCTAAAAATAATGGTTTGTGTTCTTACTTCAGTACTTCATTTTTAGTCCATATAATGCCTCTTCTCACATGCGCTCTCATTCACTGTACAGTATTTCATATCCTTGACTGCAGATAATTCTGTGACTCCCTATCACAGACAGTTTCACACTACAGCCTTGAGTATTCTATCAAGAAAAGTGTTTTTGGTTGGTTAATAGCAGGTAACACAGAATGATCTGCACTTTATAACTGATGTAACAAATTAATCTGACACTCCTCCGGTAGTACGAGTCGAAATAGAGCTACTGAAAAAGGTTCTATGTTCAGAGCCACAAGATCAGATTCTGTAATAGGTCACCACCTGTACAGCATATTATATCACCCTCATGTAGACACACATTAATAGTAAAGAGCAACTTACAGTGACAGCTAAACATATTTAGTAGCAACGTAAGTCAAAAAACTTAGATGCAACATGTTCAATAATGACTAAATCCATATGGAGGCTAATACCTAAATGTTGGCACTTCTAAAGGAAGCTGCTGTAACCAGTTTATTGCAACTGTATATATTATTACAGATAACACAGGTCAAAAATGGTCCCATTTTGTATCACCTTCCCCTGCTCGGTGTAATCAATATTGTGGGTTTGGTGAAAGGCGTTGGCTGTGGTGATATGATGCTACAGAATTAGCTGTGTTGACAACAGAGGTGGGACCAGGGGACAGCAACTGATGCTGTGGTGTCTGCTGGGACTGGCGTAAGTCATTTCTAGTCGAGCTAAATACTTGTTGTGTTGGCCCACATTTATTTCCACCCACAAAGTTTCCATTTCCTGGCCTCACACCACCACTGTTACCACTACTGTGGTAAGAACTGTATGACGAGTCTGCAGAATCCTGACGACGATTCACCACCATCCCATAAACAGACTCAGGACGATTTGTTCCACCACCAAATTTTCCTGCAGCTGTGTTAGTAGCAGCATTCCCATGGCTAACACCATAAACACCACCAGTTTCTCCACGGTTCACACTTGTAATCCCACGCACACCATATATACTCTCTGACCGTTGCTGCAGTTGATTCTGCTGATTCTGGACATTCTGATTGGTTGTGTTAGGGTTCTGGCTAAATCTCATTGGGTAAAGAGACTGTGCGGGAACTAGTGGTCCTGGTCGAGGCAGACCATCACGTGAGCACACAGGTCCTGGTGGAACTTTGCTGTAGACGGACTGGGATCGGTTGAGATTGGCTCGTGTCAGGGGAGGAGACTTTGTATAGAGAGACTTTGTTCCACCATACAAGGACTCAACCCGATCAAGCTTACAAGGCGGTGCCGAGTAGAGACTTGCAGACGTCAAGCTTGGGCAATATGCATTACCAGGACCTGAAACATTTACACATTATGGCAACTACTCGATTTACTACTTACAGAAAAACTCATGCTTACACTCATCCAGGTGTAAGTTCTTCTCTTGTCCTTATGGAAATTTCTTTTTAGCATCAATTTTGTGCACTTATGCAACGCAGTGCTACAGCATTCTTGCAAAATTCAGTGAATGTGTACTTCTGAATAGTCGTTATCAGTTACTAAAGTAAAAAACGGGAGTTCTCAACAAGTAGTGCTACTAATATCTTCAAAATTGCTGCCGAACACTGAACTGATCCGACAGCCTCATCAATAACATCCCTGTGTAAAAGAAGTGCATGGGAACATAAAATTTGAGTACCTATGCATGTTACTTTTATATTAAATTTCAAGCAAAAAATATTGGGAAGGCTAGGCACAGATTCAAGGAGTGGGGGAGTGGGGCTGCCTCCTTTTGAGAGGGCAGATGTGAAGTTTTGAATATGTTTTCTTTCAGCTCAAAGACTGCAATGTGGTAACCAAATAACCAAATTTTTTTTTTTTGGTTTTCAAAAGCTATTTCATCTTGCGTAGCTTGACATGAGCAATGTGGGGGGGGGAGCAGAGTTGAACGAAGGAGCAGCAAATTGGGCATAAAAACAAATATTTTAAATACAAAATTTGATTTTCTGCACTCTAAAGATTTTAAATTAGCCAAATATAGGGAAATTCAATAAATACTTGTGTTTTTTTAAGGTCACAATTTCCATTGGGGCAGCCATTGTAATTGCTGGCCCTGGGGACCAAAAAAAAAAAGTAGCTATGCCACTACAACTTGCAATATATTTCCAACATCACACAGAGGTATACTGCAGGAAATCACAAAGAAGACACTTCTTCTACTAATGTATGTCTTGAAGTTTTGTTTTAGTGATGCATGTGTTTAAACTGACTAGCCAACTCAGTGAGGTGTTCATAAAATTTTTAACACAACAGCATTGCAATATTGCAACATTACTGAACATTTAATTCCAAAATATTAAGCATGAGGACACCAAGTGACATCAGAATCCTGGCTAATGTCAACAGAAGCATTTTCCTGAAAACTAAAGACAGTGCAGGGGCGTGAATCTTACACGAAATGTCATCTTATATTTGCGTAAATTCAGTATTAAGATCCCTCACACATTCTCAACGAACGATATGACAAAATGTTTGGATGCATTACCTTCATGTCTGCTTCCATTTTCAATTTAAAAAATATACACTGTTAGCATATGACATACCTGTGGGAGAAGCTGGTGTTTGTGGTCCTCCGTGATTGACAGTTGGCCTGTATAGATCTGCAGCGCGCATTGTGTTGAAAGCAGACCCTTCAAATTTAGGTGCTGCAGGCTTGTCCAGTTCATCATAGGGATCTTCATCAGAGTGAATACTTGAAGAATCTAAATACATAGACAATATACTGAATTATTATGCAGTTTCCAGAGAAATGACAAACAAAGGATTTGAGGAGGCACCAAGTCACTTCACCCACCCACAAAGGATTGTGTTTCTGAACACTGGTTCATGGGCTGTCCTTTGTCTTCCTCAATCTGCTGCCATGAACACAAATGCTCTTTCCCTAAGGAATCAGTGAAAGCTGGAAAATATTTTTCTGTCCCAAATTTCGTAACTGTTAAATGTGCGCTTTTACGATCATATGCAATGCTGTCACATTATATTGCACACCAAGCAACCTCATGTTCCAGCATGCAAGCCAGCCTTGTACAGCAAGCAGGTACAGCTAATACATTCACCCACTGCTTCTCCATTCATATAAGCCAGTGTTCCCCAAGCTTCTTTGCTCACGGACCCCGTTTGGCTTTGAAAAATAATCACAGTTTCCCCACATCCTTGCTCACACAGATATAGAGCATCCAGATGATAGGTATTCAACATAAAACACCATATCTCATAAATGACTTTAGATAGCTATGAATACATACCAGTAGCATAAGTAACAATGCGTTGCATGACTGGACATTAAACTCTCAGTCACTTTGAAGGTAATGGGGGGTTTCATAATTAGATACTGTAATGGTCACATGAAATAAACACATTGCCAATTAAAGAAGTTCTGTGATTATTTAGAAAAAATGCTTCCTTCAATGAAAAACATAAGTAACGTTCAAAGTAGCCATTACAGAAATGTACCCACGGATTCCCCAGGAACTGGTTGTGGATCCCTTGGGATCCGTGAAACACACTTTAGGAACCAGTGATATAAGCCATAGTTTGAAAATGAAGTGTCCCAGTATCGATATTTTCATAAACCTGTTTTGACGTTTTTAGTGCACAGAAGATGCCACCAGCATAGGCATGCTCAACCCGTAGCGCCCACGCAACATGTTACTCACGACAGTCTGTAGCATTGCACACACAGACATTTGAAATGAGAGAAAACCTCTTAGCCCCTTTCCCTGGCAAAGCCAAGATGGAACATTCAAAGCAATTTTGAAAACTTATGAGATGTTTATTTATAGAGACATACATTACATCATTAATACATTTTGTAGAAATGTGCTAAATTTAGCGACACCCTAGCAGCTTGTGAATTGTATTTCTTTCAAACTTCTCCTACTATTATGAGAAGTGTACACTTTTAATGCACATGATGTCCAGCAAAATACACAGGTAGAAACTATACATATAATTATACATATGCTTATTCATTCGTCACTCTGTGTACTGAATTTCATGCTGCCTGCACTACAGTGATGATATGCATTTCAGAAACAGACCGTATAACTCTGCCTGTACTTCCTTTTCAAGACTTGATCTTTTCAGTGGACAGGCAATAATAAGAACTCAAGCAACCTGCAAATATTTGTCCTTACGATGTAATTACTGTTGTAAACAAACTGTCTACGATAATGTAACCACTCACATGCTTGTCCAGAAAATTTCTCATCTACAGGAGTACTTTTAGATGCAGTCCGCTGTATGTAAAAGAAGTAAACTGACCTCCATCAATGGATTCCTTGGCCTGTCGAATATGTCTTCGTGGATTGAAAATGAATTCATAGATGAGGCCGGATGCCACTCCTCCAAGTACCGGACCAAACCAATAAACCTACACGAGAGGAAACAAGGTTCTGGTAACACTGCCTTTTTGTAAGAAATAAATGCATAGATGCACATAATAATTCTTCACGCAATTAAAAACACAATTTGGTCAAGCTCACCGACTATGACCAACAAGGAAACAACATGGTTTATGGACAAATATGTCTACCTGACAAGCCATTAAAACTCCGTGGCCTTAGTCCGCACGTGAACTATACCGACAGAGCGGCCGCCGCCGGTCGGCGAAGTTAGTGCCAACTTTTGCGGATAGAGGGGTGTCACGTGGTCAGCGCAACGGGTCCCCA
>Ga0123354_10008902_pt1 | contig 15313 bp, 14 predicted proteins | sample TergutLab28metaG_2_FD_97872 | JGI IMG/M metagenome (GOLD analysis project Ga0123354, IMG submission 97872) | Labiotermes labralis P4 segment gut microbial communities from Petit-Saut dam, French Guiana - Lab288 P4 | ecosystem: Host-associated > Arthropoda: Insects > Digestive system > Gut ...
ATTTTGAAACTTCTATATTTTCTGTTACGTCATAATATGTGCGGTAATCACTTTCAATGCCCTTTATGTGGGTGATGATTTTGAAACGTTTTCGTGTGCTGTATATGCTGTCTGTGTCGCAATATCTTTCAATGCCCTTTATGTGGGTGATGATTTTGAAACTAGAGAAAAAATCAAAGCTAAAAGAATAACTCATTATTACTTTCAATGCCCTTTATGTGGGTGATGATTTTGAAACTCTTAGCCTACACCACAGGCGATGACGACATAATAACCTTTCAATGCCCTTTATGTGGGTGATGATTTTGAAACTCGCCTCCACTTTTATAAAATATTTTGATGCCTACTTCTTTCAATGCCCTTTATGTGGGTGATGATTTTGAAACTTACGTAAACTTGGGTTGCTGTTACGCTTCTATTGACTTTCAATGCCCTTTATGTGGGTGATGATTTTGAAACTGGAGCAATGCCGGATGCTTATGAATTCCCCTCGTGTTAACTTTCAATGCCCTTTATGTGGGTGATGATTTTGAAACAACCGTGAAGGCTTCACAAACACCACCCGCGCCTACACCTTTCAATGCCCTTTATGTGGGTGATGATTTTGAAACGTATTTTTATTTTGCCGTGTTTTAGTAAGGCTGTTTCCCTTTCAATGCCCTTTATGTGGGTGATGATTTTGAAACGTATCCGTCGTTATATACCCCTATTTGGCGCATTGTAGCTTTCAATGCCCTTTATGTGGGTGATGATTTTGAAACTTGCAACGGCTAAACTAACACTATTATACTCATCGTCATCTTTCAATGCCCTTTATGTGGGTGATGATTTTGAAACTAAGAACAGCCAAACCACACACTTATACTTTATATTTTACTTTCAATGCCCTTTATGTGGGTGATGATTTTGAAACTTGGGAGTCGCTTCCTGCTGAGCAGCGTTCAGAACTTCCTTTCAATGCCCTTTATGTGGGTGATGATTTTGAAACTGGGACAAAAATACAAGGATACATACGCGTAAGTGGAGTCTTTCAATGCCCTTTATGTGGGTGATGATTTTGAAACTACTAAACTTAGAAGCGATAAACAATGGAAACAAATTATCCTTTCAATGCCCTTTATGTGGGTGATGATTTTGAAACTGCCAACGGTTGTTGATGATGAAAGTGAGGGGGAGTCTGCTTTCAATGCCCTTTATGTGGGTGATGATTTTGAAACTCCATTGCACAAGTTCTGTCTCTGATGCCGCCCTGAAACTTTCAATGCCCTTTATGTGGGTGATGATTTTGAAACCAAACGTATAATCGCCCTAATGGGAGATTTACCTCGCGTCTTTCAATGCCCTTTATGTGGGTGATGATTTTGAAACCTAATCCGGAAAAATATCAAAGATACTTTGCCTACACCTTTCAATGCCCTTTATGTGGGTGATGATTTTGAAACAACAGCCAAAAACGCTGGTATGACTGCGAGGATGATATCTTTCAATGCCCTTTATGTGGGTGATGATTTTGAAACTAGAAGTATTTTGCACACGACAAGACATCGCAAGAATGGCTTTCAATGCCCTTTATGTGGGTGATGATTTTGAAACTTAACAGAAAACGAAAGAATCATAATAAAAAGATACATCTTTCAATGCCCTTTATGTGGGTGATGATTTTGAAACTCGCGTTTGCTTGTTCCTGCTCCGGTTACGGCTTTGCCTTTCAATGCCCTTTATGTGGGTGATGATTTTGAAACGACAGTATCATCCTTAAACACAGCCCTCGGTTTATTGTTCTTTCAATGCCCTTTATGTGGGTGATGATTTTGAAACGTATAGTGAGATTGTGCAACAAGAAAAAAGTCAAATCTTTCAATGCCCTTTATGTGGGTGATGATTTTGAAACTGGGTTATCTTACTATTGCTCTTCTAGTGTTTAGTATTACTTTCAATGCCCTTTATGTGGGTGATGATTTTGAAACATTTCGGTTTTTCGTGAATATCTGCAGATTAGCATAGCCTTTCAATGCCCTTTATGTGGGTGATGATTTTGAAACTTTTGATTGTTGCTTAATAAAAAAGAATCTGTCTATGTACTTTCAATGCCCTTTATGTGGGTGATGATTTTGAAACGGTAATACGGCTTTGTTGTTTAGGTTGTTTGGTACTGTCTTTCAATGCCCTTTATGTGGGTGATGATTTTGAAACGCTATTACAGAATTACGTTGGCACAGGGGTCAAGAACTCTTTCAATGCCCTTTATGTGGGTGATGATTTTGAAACTCGTGACATGTACTTAGTAGACCTGTTTAACACAGTTTGCTTTCAATGCCCTTTATGTGGGTGATGATTTTGAAACTTGAGCAAGGATATAAGCCGATTATCGATAATAAATTTACTTTCAATGCCCTTTATGTGGGTGATGATTTTGAAACTTATGCTGATGCGCGGAAAGTTATCAAAAAGTTAGATGCTTTCAATGCCCTTTATGTGGGTGATGATTTTGAAACGTAAGTATATTAGCAATGCTGACCTTAGCTGTAGGACTTTCAATGCCCTTTATGTGGGTGATGATTTTGAAACTACAGCATTCACACCGCGAGAACGTCCAGTGATACATTTCTTTCAATGCCCTTTATGTGGGTGATGATTTTGAAACTAACAATAAAAAAAGTTTGAAGTGCCAACCAAAAAAATGTCTTTCAATGCCCTTTATGTGGGTGATGATTTTGAAACATATACCAGACCCCCCCTTATTTTTTGTCTTAATTGTTTTCTTTCAATGCCCTTTATGTGGGTGATGATTTTGAAACCCTACACTTAATCTTGACGAATCTTCATTCGGAATGGCCCTTTCAATGCCCTTTATGTGGGTGATGATTTTGAAACCCAGCAAACTTTGTTTACACTGACAAGTAGATCCTTTCTTTCAATGCCCTTTATGTGGGTGATGATTTTGAAACCTATCACTGCTTATTCCTGTTCCTGATACAGTTTGCCCCTTTCAATGCCCTTTATGTGGGTGATGATTTTGAAACAAACGCGCCAAAGTGTTAGCCGTAGAAAAAACCGACTCCTTTCAATGCCCTTTATGTGGGTGATGATTTTGAAACTAAATTATAAAATTTGTGCTAGTAAAACATTAGGGGATTACTTTCAATGCCCTTTATGTGGGTGATGATTTTGAAACTTACACGGAAGCAAATACAAGTAAGCTATAAAGAAGCTTTCAATGCCCTTTATGTGGGTGATGATTTTGAAACCCAGAACCTGAATCAACACCTGAACCCGACGAGGAAGACTTTCAATGCCCTTTATGTGGGTGATGATTTTGAAACCCGCATTCACACCGATGGAACGTGCAGTGATACACTTCTTTCAATGCCCTTTATGTGGGTGATGATTTTGAAACGAATAAGCAGTGATAGTTTTAGCGTATTTATCCCAGTCTTTCAATGCCCTTTATGTGGGTGATGATTTTGAAACCAACCACAAACACAAGTAGAAAAAGACGAATACGATATCTTTCAATGCCCTTTATGTGGGTGATGATTTTGAAACCGCCATAGACAACGAAATATGCATGCCCTGGATAGCCGTCTTTCAATGCCCTTTATGTGGGTGATGATTTTGAAACCTTTTTCTATCCGGTTAAGAGTGTCAAAGTATTGATCTTTCAATGCCCTTTATGTGGGTGATGATTTTGAAACGTTTGGGTGGTGACGCACAAACCACACGCCCAAACCTATGCTTTCAATGCCCTTTATGTGGGTGATGATTTTGAAACTCTCAGCACTACCAACCCAACCACACAAAAGCCTACCCCTTTCAATGCCCTTTATGTGGGTGATGATTTTGAAACCCGGCATGACACCAGAAGAAGCTCAAATAGCACTTTCTTTCAATGCCCTTTATGTGGGTGATGATTTTGAAACTTTAATCATAGATTTTATTTTAACAGCATTTAATTTTATCTTTCAATGCCCTTTATGTGGGTGATGATTTTGAAACCATCGACGGTTCAATATCTTTAAACTTAGGTAGTAGTCTTTCAATGCCCTTTATGTGGGTGATGATTTTGAAACTATGAGGGGTTGTTTAATGTGTATATCGATAAATTTTTCTTTCAATGCCCTTTATGTGGGTGATGATTTTGAAACCCGATTTTGTTTTTGCTTATTTTTGTTATTAAAGCCTATGTTAAGCCCGTTTTTAAACATAGGCTCGATTATTATTGAAATAACGAGTGGTTTATAAATATAATCGGGTAGAGTATACTAGAAGGTAGGATGAAATGTATTTTCTGTCTGATATTGAGCAGAAACAGCTTCTTTATCATCTGTTACCAACGGCTAGGGCTACTGGTGTTAGTAAAGAGTTGCGGGGGTGGAATTGGCATCAACCGCCTTTGAAACCATATTTTGATGATGTAAAGTTGCCTATGTATCAAATTAGTTCCAAATATTGTCCCACGAGTCGGGATATTTATTTGCGTAATGTTGAAAGAAAGTTTTGTCCGCCTAATGCGCGCATGGCTGTAGGTAAATTGTTTCATGGTATTGTTAGTGATTGTTTGCAGAGTGTTCGTCAGCGTCAGAATTTGAGTTTTGATGCATGGTGGCAGAAGGTTCGGTGGCAGGAAATTGGTGTAAGTCCAGAAAATGTGGTTGACAGTTGCAGGCAGGTTTGGGATTTTACTCGTAAAATGTGTGATGCTCAGTTAGCTGAGTTTTCGTGTAGTCAGCCATATGCAAATGAAATGGATTTGTTGAGCACAGCGGTTCCTTTTTTGGTTGAGCATAAGCTTTCGGGGGAGTTGTTGGGGCTTAGTGATATTTTGAGTGTGGATTGTTTTGATTATCTTAGGACGATTATGTTTGATCTTAAAGTGACCAGTGGAAAAGAGGATTGGCATAGGCTTTATTCATTAGGTTATGCTCTTGTGTTTGAGAGTATTCATGAGGTGCCTGTGGATATTTGTTGTACTGTTTATTTGAATGTTGAGAATGATAGAATTAGTGTTCAGAAGGATTTGTTTTTTGCTAATGATGAGTTACGGCAGTGGTGGCTTGAAGAGCGAGATAAAAAAATGGAAATTATGGCAAGGCAGAAAGATCCGGGTAAACCTGAGAGCGCGCAGTGTAAGGAGTATTGTCAATATTACAAAATTTGTTATAGTTAAAGGAGACTGATGTTTTTGAGTCTGTTTTTGGATGATTTCGGGCTTTTTATAGGTAAGAAGGGGAACAGGTTTTGTGTAAAGAAGAATGGAGATATCGTTAGAGAGGTAGTGGCAGATGATGTTGAGTCTATAATTTGTTGTTCTTCTGGTGTTTCTTTTTCATCTAGTGCGTTAGAGTTAGCTGTTGAGCATAAGATACAAGTTGTTTTTGCCAAGTATCGTGGTTGGCCGTATGCAGTTTTAATGCCCGCAGATTTGACAGGGTCTGTGCGTGCGCGACGGGAACAGTTTTTGGCATATAACGATGAGCGTAGTGTTGTTTTAGCTAAGAAGTTTATTGCAGGAAAGCTGGTTAATCAAGCGAATTTTTTAAAGTTAATGGCTAAGAATCGGCGACAAAGTGATTCAAAATTATCTGAGAAATTATATGACTCAGGTAGATTAATTGATGATATAAATGATAAAATTAGTAGAGAGAAAGGCGATAACATTGATGCTAAACGGCAACAAATCATGAATTTGGAGGCGGAAGCGGCACGGCATTATTGGAGTTGTGTTCAGCAGATTTTACCTGATGAGTTAGAGTTTACAGGGCGGATTACGCGGGGTGCGACTGATCCGTTTAATGCTATGTTAAATTTTGGTTATCAGACTATTTTGTTTTCTGAAGTTTGGAAAGCTGTTAGTTATGCAGGTTTAGATTTTTATGCAGGATATTTACATGCGGATCGTTCAGGAAAACCATCACTGGTTTTAGATATGATGGAAGAGTTTCGTCAGCAACTTGTAGATAGAACACTAATTGGTTTAATGACTAAAAATGTTGTAAAACCAAATGAAATCATAGCTGTCGATGTAGATACTGAGGGACGAGTTTTAAGTAAAAATGTTATAAAAATATTGTTAGATAGCCTGCGTGAACGTTTGGACAGCGAGGTAACATTTAACGGTGAGAAGAGATCACTTAAGAGCTTTATCTATGCGCAACCGCGTAACATGGTCCGGTTCTTACTAAAAGAAGCAGACTATAGTCCATTTTGTTTAGGATGGTAAATACCTTGCGTTACGTGATAATTTATGATATTTCGGATGACACTTTACGCAATCATGTTGCTGAAACGCTCAAAGACTATGGATTACAGCGTATTCAATACAGCGGGTTTATGGGTGACCTTCGACGTGACAAACTAAACAGCCTCCTTGTAGACCTAAACAACTTGATTACAGACTTAGAGGAAAATGTACAATTATTTCCCATGTGCGATAACTGCTTAAAAAACAAAAAAATAGTAGGCAAACCCAAAAAATACGAATACAAAGAAAAAAAAGACAAAGTCATATACTTCTAAAAAAGGACAAAAGAAGGAAAGAGCAACTATATGAAAACAAATGGGATCAAAGAAAACGTTTGGTTAAAAAACCAACAAAAAATACGCTCCTCAGACGTCTCCGAATACTTCATCTCCGTAACAGACATTAAACACTACATCTACTGCCCAAGACTAATCTATTTTGATCACGTTTTACATGCAACACCCATTTTTGGTTCCCAACAAAAAGAAGGCAAAGAAGCCCATGAAGAACAAATAACAAAAGAACTAAAACGCAAAGACGCCATATACTACTCTACAGAATTCATAGGCGCAGAAAAATATCTATCCACTCCGTTTTGCTCAGACACCTTAGGCATACAAGGCAACGTCGACCTAATAATCCACACAACCCGAAACGAATACATCCCCGTTGAATACAAAAACATGAACAGCAATAACGGTAAAATCTGCATGGATCACAAATACCAATTAGTCGCCTACGCCCTACTTATAGAAGAAAACACAAACACCACAGTAAAACAAGGCATTATAAACTATCTCCCCGAAAAACTAACCATACAATTCGACATAACACCCACCATGAAAACCCACGTCAAACGAGTTATAGGACACATAAAAAGAATAATCCAAACAGAAACATTACCACCTATACGAGTATCAGGTTATAAATGCAAAGGTGGATGCGGACACAAGCAAACATGTCTACTGTGTTAAACGCTACCCATTGAAATCAATAAACCAAATGTAGAAAAGTCTTAAAAGGAATTGTCGTACTATTACATTAAGGATAGTTATGGCAGCGTTAAACGAGATTACAGACGAACAAATGTACAGTTTGTTACAAAGTTTTGCTGAGAAAAGAGAATGGCATTTAAAATTTGCCAAATTCAATAAACACTCTCATCAATCACTTCTCGCACATAGTTTAAATGTTGCTTCAATCTCCTTATCCTTGCTTGAGTTCTTAGAAAACAAACAACTGGTTCAGCAAGATAAACAGTTACACCTACAGTTATTTTTAACTGGATTTCTACATGATTGTGTAAAGGAAACAGAGGTTTATCAAAACGCAGTAAAACAATTCTTAGATAAAAATGGTCCAGAACCACTTGATTTTGGGCATCAACATGAAAAAGATATTCGCTCTATTACAGAAACCTTCAAAAAGTATATTTGTAAAAAAGCAGAGTTTAATGAGGAAATTTTAGAAGAAGCCATTTGGAGCATTACCCACCTGGGAAAACGTGAGAATGCAGCATCAATTTCTCAAACATTTAAAAAAGCCCCTTCAAAAAAATCACTCATTTGTACAGAAATTGTTCATTTCTCAGATATTTTAGCATCTAAATACAGTGTAGAAAAAGCGGCTCATACTATCTTAGAAGGTGAGACGCTCTCAAAACTATCTTTAACCTTTTCGAAAGTTAATGAAGTGCGAGGAGTTCTTACACATTTCTTACATAACGCTTTGGAAGAAGAATATGAAAAACAAGGATTTAAAGCGTTATTATGGTTCCCTGATGGAACGGTTTACATAGGACTAAAAGAAAACACTAAATCAGCAGATATGACAAATATAACCGAAGCAATAGCCAAAAAAATGAAGCAGACCTTATCTGAAAGTCATGCAAGAGACATGGCAAAAGCAGCCTTTGGAGGACTAACTCAAAGAGTTATTTGTGCTCCAGAATTTTTGTTTATGAACGATAAAACAATTCATTCATTTTGGCAATTTATATTATCACAAAAGTTTTCTAAACCTAATAGCAAAAGCGATAAACTTGAAGAAATGGAAAAAAAATTTTGTTATGCACTATCGAGCCAATTAAAAACTGAAAGCAAAGAATCAAAACGTATACACTTAGCTCGTTTCAATGCAGATTACAACCTGCTTATAGTACTATACGCCGTCCGTAAGGAACTAATTGACAACATAAGTGATAACAAAAAAGAGATCGAACATGAGACTACCAAAAAAATCAATGCAGTTCTTGCGGCTCAACTAGATTTGTCCCAAGAATCGATGAATGATTGGCCTGAAATAGCGCTTCAAACAAAAACAGATAAACGAATACCTGTTGCGCTATCCTTTTGGAAAAGTCCACACTATACCAATGTAGCAATATGGCGAATTAAGCTATCAAACGCTTTAGAGAAATCAACATTAGAAATTGCAAAAATATGGCGGGCCGCCATCCCAGATCAGTTTGAAAAAATCGCAAATATGCTTATCAATGATATCACAGCACCTATTAACCCTGATATTATCGTTAAAGAAACAAAAGAACTTAAAGAAGTGACTACTAAGGGAAAAACTAACCATGGAACGATAAGCTGTCAGAAATGTGGTGGAGCCGCAATTATTGAAGCTCAGGCTAAGCTTTTCGGTAGCTCAGAAATCTATCATGATAACTTGGTTGCTGGCTCTCGTGTAGGTGGAGGAAATAAACTAAAGGTTTGTGAACTATGCGAGTTCGAGGAGAAACTACGCCTGATGCTAACAGGTGGAAATAAGGGTTACACCAACAGTTTCTACATCCAACCTCAATTATCGCTATCTAGACGGCAACAAATTCAATGGCAAACAACCATTAACAAGATTGAATACAACCATGGAATGACACCAGCCTTATTAAGGCCCAAGCAATGGGCTGAGGCTATATTAAGCGGTCAAGAACTTTTCAACTTGGATAATGTAACTTATAACTATTTATCACAAAATGATAAACTCAGAGCTATTAACGAGATAGCGGAACAACAAAATTTAGAAGATGACTTATCTGCGATGATTTGCCCTTCACTTGATGCTAAAAACGGTGAAGAAATACTCGCTCTTTTAAATGAAGGCAAAACAAAATTAACAGAAGACTACCAGCGGGAAGTTGACAAAGTACTTAATCAGATTGAACCATTGTATATATCGCCTAACTTTATACTGTTGTTAACAAGAGGCACAGTAGCATCTAAAGAAGAACAGGTATCAGTGACAGAAATTAAATGGACATACCTTCGTTTTCTTCTTGCAAGGATGTTCCACGCAAATGTACAATCTGAAACATCTATAAACCTCAATCATAGTTTGGGCTATACAACGCTACCAACTTATTTGAATTTGAGACCGCTATCGGAAAAATTAGGTGCCAAAAACGGATGGATCGCCATCCCAAATATTGAAGATGTCATTAAAAAACTGTCAGCACTTATATTAATCGATAAAGAGCTATCAGTAATAAAGGCTGACTATGGTAAAGCAACACTTCTACGATTGCTAAACGAAGAGCCAGGACGAGTATTAAATAGAGCTATGGTAAGACACAAAGGACCATTATCTAAAAAGCTTATAAATAGCGTAGAGGTATGGTATTGTCGATAGGTCGCTTGGAAGGTTATGCGTAAAATATTGTTAATGGAAACAAGGGAAACAGATGAAGTTTGGCCTACTAAGAGAATAGAAGAAACACAAGCCCAACTCTACTCCTACTTGGACGATTTTATCCCAGATAAGTGGTTGTACTCAAAACATGCAATAATGGGACCAGTGGGTAAACTATTAGGTATTATTGCGGCAGCTAAATTTGGAGACAATGTCGACCCCTATGTTGGATACATAACCAACATCCATGACCAACAAAGTAAAAAACGTTTGACCCTTGGCGGTATGGTAAACCTGAAAAACGCGATTACTACTTTATTGGCAATTAAAAAAGAAGTCTCAGAAAGAGCTTTCTTGAAAATTCTAAGTAGCGTAGATTACGCAGTCTATTATTTGAAAGTTAAAGAAATAAGCACACGTTCAGAAGCAAAGAAAATGGAGAAACAAAACAATGAGTAACTCAGATAAACTTAATGGTGAGGAAATAATGGCAACCATTAAGAAGGAAATGGTTGCCAATATTCCGATCTTAAGAACACCAAAAACTGTTCAGATATTATTAATCAGGCAGACACATGATTACGCCGTCCTAAGAACTGAGGAAACAAGAGAGATTAACATTGTAGTAACTCCAACCTCTATAGCCAATCCCCAACAGAAAGCAAGAGTTGCTTTTCTTGCATCCAAACAAAAAGCACCAGAAACACGAGAGTTTGCTTCATTAGTTAAAGAATATTATAGAAAATTTGAGCTATCAACCGATTCAAAAAACCAGATTCTTAATTGTGAGATTAAAGATAAACTTTGCCGTGCTTGCCCGAGATGCACCCTTTTTGGGGCAGTAGTAACCGATCAAAAAGACTCTCCATACAAGAGATGGAACATAAAACACCGAATTGAATACAGCAGTGCATTCTCACTTGAACCATATGAACGGATTAGCGAAAATATCACTTTTAACGCTGTAACAGAGTCAACGCAATTAACAGAGCAAGCACTAGGTATAACTGAAAATGTTTCACCGATGGTCAATTTTCCTAGCATAATTTCAATAAACTCACCAACTTGGCAAGAACTAGTTTTAATAATCAAAAACTTGCTACGCTGCAAGAGTTACGGTGCAGAGGGTAGAACAAAGGGAGATACAATAAATTATATTACAGGGATGATATTTGCAAACGAAGAAGTTCTAACATCTTTAGAGTATGTGCTTGAACTTGAAGTTGCCGAAAAGAACAAAAACGCAATTGAACAAGCGTATAGTATTTCCGAGAAATATGCTAAAATGGCAGCACTTAAAGATGACATTAAAATTTTAAATCCGAGTGAACTAGAATTATTCATTGACAGCGTTCAAAGCCTACAGTTATCAAAAGAATTTGTTTTAAGTGCATTTGAAGATTCTCTTAAATTTGCAAAAACTGTTAATGATATGGTCTAAAATGACTATACGGGAAAGAGTAGAAGCACTAACTGGCAGTTGGCCATATATCTATAAGTGTCAGTTAGTCGCTCATGACTATCTTTTCTTCTCAAGCAGAGGCTTTAGAGACACAAAAGTTTCAGACTATATTGGGAACTACGCGTTGATGTACGCAATTAATCGCAATGTAGCTCAAATTCAAAGAAATGCTGCAGGAACAACACCCTTTTACGATCAAGATATGAAAAAAGTCAGGATTTATACAACACCAGCATTTGCATCAACAGACCCAAAGGTGCCAATGGCAATAAATAACTGGATACCTTGGGAAAATCAACAACCAACTTATATAACATTCAATAGTGTAAACACCATAACACAATCAACAGAAAATAGTCGGCTTAATCTTCCTCAAATAGGCAGAAAATCAAAATTTCCGCCTCTTAATAGTTTTCAATTCTTCGCTATAGGCGCAAATCCTTCAGGGCTTATTAGGCTGGGAAAAAAACAGGTGCCTTGCAGAGTATTTGCAGAACAATTATATATTAGAGAGCTTTCCTCAAAGATCTTTCACCCAGATCATCCAATAAATATGGATGACTTGAAAGAAATACAACCATCAGCAATCAAAAGTGGTCAATTAATCAAACAAAATACGGCAATACTTGTTAACGCACACATAGATGCTGAACATTATATATGCACAGACAACACTAATAAGACATATAACGTGTTAAAACCAGATACTTACAAATATCCTGATGTGTCATTTGCTCAATGAGTATTCAAATACAACCGTTGAAGTTACCCCTCTCAGATAAAACAGAGGATAACTTTGGCAAAATTCGTTTAAGGCTCTATCAAGCACAGTTAAGGCAGTGTGAGAGCCAAACAATACTCCTAAATGCACCTACAGGTAGTGGAAAAACACTCGCCTATTTGATTAGAGCAATTGGCACCCATGGAGAACAAGCAAAGTTCGGAACAACAATAATCGTTTATCCTACAAATTCGTTGATATATGATCAAGCTCGCGCATTATCAGGCCTAGTTAGACAATTAGGCAAAACAGTCAACGTTGTATTTGAAAGAGACAACACTATTGTAGAACAAAACGAAAAAAATGCAGATGTTGACCTTTTTGTACTTAATGGAGAAACACTAACTACAATAGCACAAGAATCAAAAACTTCTGAAGGTATAGCAATAATCAAACAACTTTGCAAATATTCAGCGAAAACTAGAATTTTCCTAACAAACCCTGAGATATTATATTTAATGTTTCTCTATCGATTTAAAAAAAATGAAGACCTCATTCAGCTTCTACTTGACAAACAACCACCAAATCTTTTAATATTTGACGAATTCCATCTTTATCACGGATATTCTTTGGCATCAGTATCATACATGCTATCGTATATTGAAAACTACTTTGACCAAATAATATTTAGCAGTGCTACACCAATCAATATCGAATCAATCATAGATAAAAAAACCACTACTATAGTTGCTAAACATTCAAGTGAAGGCAAAATAGTCAAACAGCCTATGTTTCTAAGATTTTACAGCACACAAAACATACTTAACGTATCAGACATCACAAAACTTAAAATGTTAATTAACGAACTATATGAAAAAAATAAAAATTTACCACAAACGGTCAAGGTACTTGTAATATTAAATAGCGTTATCACATGTGTCAAACTTGTTGATGCCCTAGAAAAGGATTACCCCCGACTAGTTACACCGATTCATGGGCTCGTTCCATCTGACGCAAGACCAAAGGATATTTCTGAATTTAAACCAATTGTAGTTGGAACGAGTGCAATAGAAGTAGGAATTGATTTCGATGCTTGTTCATTAATTTTTGAGGCACATAATTCTTCCACATTTTTACAGCGTATTGGAAGAGGAGCAAGGCATAGCTCATGTGACGCTATTGCGTTTATTCCAGCATTAGTTTACCCCGAGTTAACAAAGGAGCTGCCAGAGGGAACAACTACAACCCATACAAAATTTGAGTCCTGTATTAGAAATATTTTACCTGATTTGCCGTCTTACTCTGATTTTCCTACAAGTATCGAAGCAGCACCAATAATGCTTGCAATATTGCTTAATTGGACAAGACAACGCACAGCAGGAAATAAAAAACTAAACAGTGGGCAGATATTGGCAGAAACAAGATTACAACTCGAAAAAGGAGCTATCAATCTGCCTAAACATCTGAACATATCAAAAGAAGAAATCGTTATGTTGTGCCAACAAGCACATAAATATGGAATACCTAAGATGGCAGAAAAATTGTCCTGTAGAAGCTCTATGGACTCGATACCAGCAATATTCAGAATTAAAAATTCAAACGGTGTCAAATTTGATTACATATCAATTATTGATCTACCTAGAGTGGATTTCAGCATCAAAACGAAAGAGACAATAGAAAAGGAAAAGATAACCATACCATGGAAAATGAGACTAAATCGAGATTTTGTCGAGGTAAAAGGGGTCAAAGATGGACAGGAGAAAGTCAAGCTGGCTATCGCTCATGGAAGATTCAATGAGATACCTGAACCGCTCACTCAATTTCACGTAATTGCTGACAACCAAGATGTGGCAGATAAAATAAAAGAGATAATAAAAGGACAACCCGCTTTTCTTTTAGATGATAAAGAAGATTGGCGACTACCAGGGTTCTATACAACAAACTCAGGGTATCTTACTATAGGTGGAGACGCATTTTTAGCGCAATACATTTACTACAATAGGCGCAATAACTCAGATAACATACTGTAAAAGGTCAAATGTTTATAATACAATAAACAGCTTTTTCCCAGAACTCAGACAACAATCTGACTATTTGTTAACCGACCACAGTTTTGCTTGTCCGTATGCTGCTGTTTTGTTTCCACCTATATTGGCGTATTCTGCGTATTTGGCTAGCATGTGTGTGGTTTTGTTGTATGGGTTTTCTTTGTCATCTAGTTTGTATGTTATGGTACCTATGAATCCTGTGGCTTTTTTGTTGCGTCCGTTTGCTTGTTTTGTTTGTAGTTCGTATCTGGTTACGCCTACGTTTTTTTGTAGCCATTCTTTGTATGTGGTGTATTCTTCTTTGGTGAAGGTTTTATCATCGCTGAATTTGTTCCAGCATTTCATTAGACTGCAGAATACTTTTGTGGGGTCGGGGAACATCCATCGGTAGTTGCTGTGGAGGTTTGTTAGGTATGTGGGGGTTTTAAATTCTAGAGTTAGGCGGTCGATTGGTTGGGCTTCTTTTTGTAGGTCAACATAGCTTTTGCAGTTTATGTTCAGGGAAGATATGTGGCAGGGTGTGTCAAAAATTAGGGCCGTGTTTTGTTTTTGGAAGAAATTTAGAAGGTATGTGGAGTATTCGTCTTTTAAAAATCGAAAGCCTACTTTGCAGGGGAATTGAGGATCTAAGGTATAGCCGTTTTCGGTTCGGCTGCTGCTTCTAAAGCGTAGAGGTGTTACGCTGTATGGTTTAGATATATCAAGTTCGTGTAATACTGCTGAGGCGGCAGGATCAACTAGTTGAATAAAATGCAATAATAAGCCTCGCGCAATATATCCAGTGAAAAAGGGCATAACCACAGATTTTTCTGCAAGCATTTCTAACGTTATTTCAATTGGCATGTTTTCAGCTCTTCCCATAGATGGGATTAAATTTTAAAGTTATATAATGTTATATTTTGCATGGAGAGTTAAAAACTTTTTTTAAGAGTAACTATGGATTTAGAGATTAATGTTTACGTGTTTTTGGTTTCTTCGTTTGTTATATTGTTGTCTTATTTTGGTGTTTTGTCTAACGAGCTTTTGGGCTGCGTTGGGGTTGTTTTTTGGTGGTTGTTTGGATAGGTTTTTATTGTGCTTGTGAAGTTATTGTTTTTTATTGTTGTTGTTTGGGGCTCTCGGCTAGCTTGGTCTAGGCTTGTAGACTTGGGCTCTATAGACTCCGGTTCAAATCCGGGGAGCCCCACCATAAATTTTAGGTTTTTACC
>Ga0123354_10008904_pt1 | contig 15312 bp, 17 predicted proteins | sample TergutLab28metaG_2_FD_97872 | JGI IMG/M metagenome (GOLD analysis project Ga0123354, IMG submission 97872) | Labiotermes labralis P4 segment gut microbial communities from Petit-Saut dam, French Guiana - Lab288 P4 | ecosystem: Host-associated > Arthropoda: Insects > Digestive system > Gut ...
AATTTTAGATCGTAAATTTATAACATGGCTTAAAAAACAAGGTCATGAAGCTACGCTTTATCTCTTTTTAATTTATTATTAACCACATCGATTCTTCGAATTCCTAATTCCTAATTCCTAATTTATAATTGCTTTTATGAGGCAACGCATTATCCGCTGGTATCCGGCAAAAGTGAAACATACGGCAGAAAAAAACATTCACAGGTTTTTAGAGCAAGCGGGAATAGAGCATTACATTCCCTTGCAAGACGGTAAATCAGCTGTTCCCGGATTGATATTCGTTCACACCGATTACGCTCGTGCATTATCGCTCAGGGAAGAATCGGGAAATGTGATTTCCTATCTGCCGGACAGCATCAATCAAGGTTTCCAAGTGGTATCCGATACAGAGATGCAGCAGTTTCTTTTCCTGCAACGCTTGGCAGGGAAGTTCTTTCTGCCCGACCCGAAGAATCTGAAGGGAGGCGAAAAAGTTCGAGTCACAGGTGGCGAGTTTGCGGGGATCGAAGGAGAACTATACAGACTGAGGGGACATAAACGAGTGGTAGTCAGGCTGGGAAATATGCTGTCGGTGGCTATGAGCGAGTATATCGCCAAAGAACATCTGGAGAAAATTAGTGGTTAGTGGTTAATGATTAGTGGTTAGTATTTGCCTGTTACTATTAACTATTTACGGGTTACTATTTTCCGGCTACTACTTACCGGTTTTGCATTGAGAACGCAGTTTACGCAGATGAGACGAATGACCACGGATTTTTTTAACAACAACATGATCCCGTATGAGTCGTATATGACTAAGAGGACGTTGTTTTATCCTGCTCTCGAAGAGAGCCAACCTAACTAAGCAGTATGCTAAGCATACTGTACTGCAAACGAATAAACTATACCCTGCCTGCGTAGCAGGCAAACAAGAAGAACTTCGATATAAACAGAGCGCCTATGATGCCGGCAGCGAATCTGTCAATGCAGGCTTGAACTGCAATCCCTTGAAAATAATATGAAAACACTTATTACCGGCTCGGCGGGTTTTATCAGCTTTCATTTGGTCAAGAAGAGATTGTTGGAAGAAGGAAACGAAATAGTAGGTTTGGATAATATCGATATCTTGATTTACGAATTGTCACAGGCACACACATGGCTCCTAAGATAAAAGTTGTCGAAGCAGTCAATGTGATTGAAAACTCACAGCGTGATATCAACATAGCATTTATCATCGAACTGAAAAAGATTTTTGACCGCATGGACATTGATACGAACGCAGTGTTTGAAACTATCGGCACCTAAGTGACTTTCGTAATTTCAAGCTCGGTTTAGTGGACAGACACTGCATCTGTGTTGACCCTTATTATTTAGCGCAAAATGCACAAGAATATGGCTTCAATCCATAAATCATTCTTGTGTGACAACGCATGAACGATAAATACGAGTGAATATGTAGATTCGCAAATAATTAAACAAATGATTAAGAATCCGGAAGAGCTGAAACAGGAATATGGATTGGACATCCTAGCGGAAATGCCAACAAGAAAATTTGATGCGCTAGTGGTGGCGGTGAGGCATAGGGAGTTTGAAAAGATGTAGATAAAGGGAAAAGGCTGTGAATTATGAACCCCAAGTATTGTAGACTTGATTCTTCATCTTCCTATTCGGGGCGAAAGGCGAAGGGTAAAAAAATTATTATCAATCCTCAATTTAAAGACACGCTCTGAATGAGAGATTATCAATAACGATGAGCAACGCCATAGAAGGAAATCATATATAAATCATAACTCAACAAATTGCCTTCAGAAAACAACAAAAAAATAGTAAAAAATACACTCGTTCTCTATTTCCGACAATTAATAACGATGGTTGTAGTCTTATTCACATCCCGAGTCGTCCTGCAAACGCTTGGGGTTACGGATTACGGAATAAACAATGTGGTTGGCGGCGTGGTAATGATGTTTGGATTCGTAAGTGGTACACTTATGAGCATAACGCAAAGATTTATTTCTGTTGAGCTTGGGAAAAGTGCTGATATAGCGGTTTTGGGAAAAATATATTCTACAAGTATGATTTTACATATTGCAGCCGCCGTTGTTGTTGTTATTCTGGCCGAAACAGTAGGAGTATGGTTTTTGAATAATAAACTCATAATCCCAATTGAGAGAATGGAGGCAGCTAATTGTGTGTATCAATTTGCCGTTTTCGGTTTTGTGCTGTCACTTTTAAACGCACCGCTTATGGCACTTGTAATTTCTCATGAAGATATGCATATATATGGGTATATGGGAATTTTCGATGTTATTGCAAAGCTTCTCACGGTTTATCTGTTGGTGATTATAAATGCCGATAAACTTATATTTATGGCTTTTTTTGGCTTTGTGGTTACTTGTGTTGTTTGGTTTTTTTATTTCTTTTATTGTCGATGGAAGTACAAATATGCAAGATTTAAGTTGATTTATGAAAAGGCGTTGATAAAGGAATTAAGTGAGTTTGGCGGATATATGTTCGGCTCTAATGTTTTTGCAATATTGCTAACTCAAGGCATAAATATAATGTTAAATATATTTTTTGGACCTGCCATAAATGCTGCTAAAGGATTGGCTAGCTCTGTTAATATTGCATTGCAATCATTTGGTAACAATTTTAGACAAGCTATAGTTCCGCAAATAACAATGTCTTATGCTGCAAACGAAACTGCAACTATGTGGAATCTGGTTGAACGCGGAACCCGAATGTCATATTTTTTATTTTCAGTGTTTTCTGTACCTGTTTTATTGAAAACCGAATTTGTTTTGAAACTATGGTTAGGAAATGTTCCTGAATACACGGCAATATTTGTCAGGTTGATGATTTTAGACGCGTTGTTATCTGGAACTACATTTGCCTTATCAAACGTTGCTATTGCTTCCGGAAAATTAAAAATTTGGGTTTATATGGGATATGTATTCAGTGTTATTATACTTTTACTTTCTTATTTAAGCGGTAGAATGGGTTATTCACCTCAATATATTCTTGCAATTTCACCGTTTTCAAAAATTTTGTTTTTGCCGATTTATATTGTATGCGCAAAAAAACTATTTAAACTTTCGATCAGTTTTTTTACTCAAAAAGCACTTATTCCCATCTTTTTTGTTTCTGTTGTATCTTTTTTACCTTTTTATTTTGCAAATAAACTACTTTACGAGTCATTTCTTAATTCTTTAATAATAATAACAACGAGTATGTTATGGACAAGTATTGTTATTATGCATATTGGTCTAAGAAAAAATGAGCGCGCAAAAGTGTTTGTTTTTGTCAAGCGAAAATTTTGCATAAACAAAAGCTAAAAAGCGTCTTGCACCAAAATAATATATTCATTAGATTTTTAAAATATAAAGTAAATATGGAAAAGAAAAAGATGTTTATCTTAAAAAAAACAATACAAAATATTTTACCATATTATTTGGCAAAAAAATATTTTTTATGTGAAGATAACAAAGGAAAGAAGCCAATTACTTTTTTTATGTTGAATAATTTAAATTTTGTTCAGCTATATGCAGGCGATGTTCCTATAAACGATTTAAATCGAAAAAAAATTGGTTTATCATTAACACAGAATGACGAAAATCATATTAAATTCGATATTACCGAATTGCATTCTCTAAATGACAATTCGGTTGATACATATCAAGTAGAAGATGTTTTCGAGCACATAGAATACGATAAATTGGAATTTGTTGTAAAAGATATTTATAGAATACTTAAACCAAATGGTCTTTTTAGACTATCTATTCCTGATTATAGGTGTGATATTCTTTACAACAGGTCTATTAAAGATAATTATGGAAATATAATTTTCGATCCCGAGGGGGGTGGTAGATACTGCAAGAAAACCAAAAAAGTTATTGATGGTGGACACGTTTGGTTACCTACCATTGAGAAAGTGAAAAGTTTATTGATGAAGGCGCCTTTTTCAAAGATAGATTATTTGCACTATTATGACGAAAATGGTAAACCACATTATAATAAAATTGACTATGCAAAGGGTTATATAGCAAGAACGCCAGACCACGATGAAAGAGTTAAATATCCTTATAGACCGCTTTCAATAGTTGTAGATTGTTACAAATAATAATATGTAGATTTTTAATAATAGGAAAGGAAAAAAGGTTTTATGTTAGGAAAAATAAAAGGTTTAATAGGGAAACTTTTTTATACAAAAGAAATTCTTGATAAAACAAAAGCAACTTATCACGGTGTTATGTTTGCACAAGCGATACAGGATTGTTTATGGCTTAAAAATAAAGGGTTCTCGTTTGGTGATTTTGGATGGGCAATGGATGCTCTTGCATTACATAACATGTTTCGCATATTAGAAGATGTGAAACCAAAAAACATTTTGGAATTCGGGCTTGGTCAAAGTTCAAAAATGGTTCATCAATATGCCGAATACCAGAAAGCAAATGCTTTAACTGTCGAACATGATAAAGATTGGATAGACTACATCAAAACTCATGCGCCACAAATAAATTTTAATATTTGTCAGGCAAATTTGGAAAAAATAGAAGTGAACGGTATAGAAACTTATTCCTATAAAAATATCGCACAAATATTTATGTCTGCAAAAATTGGGAAAAATGGTGGAAACCTAGTAATATTAGATGGATATTCCAACAAACACTATTCTCGTCCGCAAGTTTTGGATTTTGTTTCAGAACTCGGAGAGGACTTTTGTATTTTTATGCATGATTCCGAGAGGACCGGCGAACAGGAAACTTTAGTGCTTTTATACGAAAAATTAAATCAAAGCGGCGTGGAGTTCTTGAAGAGAGATTATGATTCGACTAAGAGACATACCATTATATGTAGCAAAAGTTGGAAATTTTTAACAAGTATTTAGCAAGTGAAAGACGTGTCTATGAAAAATTTAGCCCCTATTGTTCTTTTTGTTTACAACCGACCATGGCATACGGAAAAAACTTTGACTGCTTTGTCTGAAAATGGTTTGGCAAGTAATTCTGTTTTATATATTTATGCTGACGGTTCAAAACCAAATGCAACAGATGAACAATTGGAGAAAATAAATCAAGTTCGAAACTTGATTAAAAGTAAGCTATGGTGTAAGGAAGTACATATTGTAGAATCAGATAAAAACAAAGGTTTGGCAAATTCCATAATTGATGGTGTCACAAAAATCGTAAATCAATACGGAAAAATTATTGTTTTGGAGGATGATATATATACTTCGAAAGGCTATTTGAAGTATATGAACGATGCTTTAGATATTTATGAAAATGAAATAAAAGTTGCAGGTGTTTCAGGCTCTAATTTCGATATCAATTCAAAAGATAACTCTTTTTTTTTAAGGCAAGAGAGTAGTTGGGGGTGGGCTACTTGGAAACGAGCTTGGGATACAATTGATTTTGATATTGATTCCTTGATAGATGCGTTTGATAATCAGAAATTAATACAAGAATTTAATGCCAATAATACTTATCCTTTTTATCAAATGTTGCTTAACCAAAAAGCAGGGAAAGTGGATTCTTGGGCAATAAGATTTTATGCTTCAAATTTTTTAAATGGGTTGTTATTTTTGTATCCACATTATGCAATGGCATATAATATTGGAACCGATGAAGGAACTCATTATTCAGGAGGCGAAAAAGTTAAAATAGAAAAAATAAAATTATTGCAGAACATTAATATAAAAAAGATAAATATTTTTGTCAAAAAAAGAAATGAAAAGGCTTACCAAAATTTTCACAGAGAAAATAAGAGAAAATCAAAAATAAAATCATTAAAAAGAATACTCAAAAGTATTTACAATAAATTCAAATTGTGAATGTAGAATATCTCATAAATGATTGTCTTAAAAGTTGAAATATATGGAAATTCAAAATAGTTCAATTTGTAAAATTTGTGGCAATATAGCAACGGTTAAATTTAATGCTAAAATTTTGAATAAATACGATGTTTCGTTTTACAAATGCGGATTTTGTGAATTTATTCAAACTGATGACCCTTATTGGCTGGACGAAGCGTATCATTCGGCAACGAACGGTTTAGATACAGGATATATTCAAAGGAATGAAATAAACAGAGAGGTTGTTTCAAATTTTATAACAAAAGTATCCCCCATTATAAATTCAGAGGGGAAATTTTTAGATTATGGTGGAGGGTATGGTATATTTACAAGAATGATGCGGGACAAAGGATTTGATTTTTACTTGTATGACGAATATGCAGAAAACATATTTGCTAAGCATTTTTATATCAATGACATATGTAATCAAAAAGTAGAAATGTTAACTGCTTTTGAGGTTTTTGAACATTTGCCGGAACCTATTGATGAAGTAAAGAAAATGTTAAGTTATTCGGACACCATATTTTTTACAACAGAATTACAACCTCAGGGTAAGGATATTACAAATGTTGATGATTGGTGGTATTTTGCGCCTGATGGCGGACAACATATTTCATTTTTTACCCATAAAGCATTGGAAATTATTGCAAAAAAATTTAATTTGAATTTTTATACAAACAATCATCAGTTTCATATTTTAACCCGAAAGGTGTTTGATATGGACATTTTAATAAATATATCCGAAAAAAGATCACTGGCAGAGCGTATTGTAAGACGATTTTGGAGGAAGTCTTCAAAAAGTCTACCTACAAGAGATTCTTTAATTTGGAAAGATTTTTTATATGTAAAATCAATATTAGCAAAAAAAAATGATTAAAATACCTGTATATCAACCCGATTTGTCGGGAAATGAAAAAAAATATGTAGCCGATTGTCTTGATTCAACTTGGATTTCTTCAAAAGGAAAGTATATTGATTTGTTTGAAAAGGCTTTTGCAGATTACGCAAACATACAGTATGGAGTAGCGGTTTGTAATGGTACGGTTGCATTGCATGTTGCGTTAGAAGCATTAGATTTAGGTCGAGGCGATGAAGTTATTGTTCCTACTTTTACATATATTGCTTCTGTCAATGCTATTACATACACAGGAGCACTACCTGTATTTGTGGATTCTCTGCTTGATACCTGGCAAATGAATCCCGATGATGTACAGAAAAAAATTACACTAAAAACGAAAGCTATTATGGCAGTCCATTTATATGGACATCCCTGTGATATGGCTGCATTGACGAAAATTGCTAAGGATAATAATATTTTTTTGATTGAAGATTGCGCTGAAGCAATAGGCTCCAAATTCGAAGGTAAACATGTTGGTAGATTTGGAGATATTGCGGCATTTAGTTTTTTCGGAAACAAAACCATAACTACAGGCGAAGGAGGAATGGTGCTTACTGATAACAAGGATTTGTATGAAAAAGTTGTTCATCTTAAAGGGCAAGGATTAGCAAAAAATCGTCAATATTGGCATGATGCGATAGGTTACAATTATAGAATGACAAATATTTGTGCCGCTATTGGTTTGGCACAGTTAGAACAAATTGATAAGTTTGTAGAGAGAAAATTAGAAATTGCTAAAAGATATAGAAAAGCATTTGAAAGTACAAAAATACAATTTCACGAACAAAAAGAAAATGTATTGCATACTTATTGGATGTGTTCTATCCTGATTGAAGACGCAGCAAAAAGAGATGAATTAAGAGAATATCTTGCTGAAAAAGGGATAGAAACACGCCCATTGTTTTTTCCTGTTCATTTGATGCCGATTTATTCTCAATTGGCAAAATCGGAATATTCTGTTGCAGAAAATATTGCAATGAGAGGAATAAACTTACCAAGTTATCCTGCTCTAAAAAATGACGAAATTGATTATATATGCGAAATAATACTTCAATTTTTTAGTAAATGAGAATTGTTAATGTAACATTAGACAACAATATTGATTTCTTAAAAGAATTCATTTCAAAAATTGGAATTGAGACTAAATCGTTTAGATATTATAATTCTCGTCCTCTTTCAGTAATAAAGAATCATTTAGCCACTTTATTGTTTATTGATGATGAAAAGCCTATTGCTTATGGTCATTTGGACAGAGAAAAAGAAAATATTTGGCTTGGAATATGTGTCTTGCATGAATTCTCAGGTAAAGGATATGGGGAAAAAATGATGAATGAGTTAATTAAAATAGCAAAAAAGTTAAATATTCTGCAAATAGTTTTGACTGTAGATAAGGATAATTTTGTGGCTATAAATCTATACGAAAAGATGAACTTCTTTAAAATTGGAGAAGATGCTTGTTACTATAAATATCAATATAATTTATAGAAATGAATATTTTATACTACATTCCAAATTTATCCCAAGAGTGGGGTGGAGTTAGGCAATATGCTAAAGGTGTTTTGGAAATAGTCGCAAAAGACACTACGCACAAATATTTCATTTATCATAACAATGATGACCCTGAAATAATGAAAATTTTGTCATGTTATTCTCATTTGATACAAATAAAAGATAATGATATAATTTTTCCGCTTCGACTAACCGGAAGCATTATTCGGTTTGCTAAATATTGGAATTTATTTTACGAAAATCTACATATTGGTAAATTTATTATGATACCTACTTTTATTGACGTTCTTTGTGAACAATATTCAATAGACATAATACATTGTCCTTATCAATATATTCCCCATACCCTCAAGGCAAAACTTATTACTACGTTACATGATGTACAGGAATTACATTTTCCCGATTTTTTTACCCTTCGGACAAGAGCAGCTAGAGCAGTAATTTATAGAGATTATTTGTTTCGCGCAGATAAAGTTATTGTTAGTTACAATCATGTGAAAACCGATTTGATTAATTATTTTCAAATCTCTGAAAATAAGATTGATATACTGTTAATAAAAATGAATGATTTATGGATTAATCATTTTACAGAAGATAAAGTAATCAACATTAAAAACATTACCGGAGGGGATGATTTTTTGTTATATCCTGCAAATACTTGGAAGCATAAAAATCATTTAAATTTAGTAAAGGCAATAGCATTATTACGAAATGAGTTCAATTTAAGTGTAAAAATTATTTGTACCGGCAATAAAACTGAACATTTTAAAAAAATTAACAACTTGATAAAAGAATTAAATTTAGAAAAACAAATTATTTTTACTGGCATTGTTTCTGAGCAGATTTTGTATTCATTATATAAATCTTGTAAAGCAGTTATAGTTCCAAGCTTATATGAAGCAGGGAGTTTTCCTTTATATGAAAGTATTCTGTTGAACATTCCGGTTATATGTTCTAATATTACCTCTTTACCTGAAACAATAAATAATGAAGAGTGTTTATTTAATCCATTCATTATTGAAGATATTGCTTTTAAAATAAAAGAGGTATGGGTGGGTAACGATTTTAGAAATAGGATAAAAGCAAATCTGAAAATAGCATCAAATGATATTAATAATAATAACCCTTTGCCTATCTTGCAAAATATTTATTCGTCATTGATAGAATTAAATTAATCTTATATTAAAAATATCATTTTCAATTGTTAAAGTGTTTAGGGGCTTATATATAGAATGTTATAATGTTGATACCCAGTTTATAAATGAATGAAGAACGATGAAGAAAATAGCATTAATAACGGGAATTAATGGTCAGGACGGTTCTTATCTGGCTGAATTTCTTTTAGAAAAAGATTATGAGGTACATGGAATAATCCGCCGGAGTTCAACTTTTAACAGGCAAAGAATTGATCATCTTCATATCGAAAGCCTGTTGGACGATATGCATAAAAAGAGTTTGATTGAAATGTATTATGGTGATATGACCGATTCTTCCAGTCTTATTCGTTTGATTAAAATGATTCAACCTGATGAAGTATATAATTTGGCTGCACAATCACATGTAAAGATTTCGTTCGACATTCCCGAATATACGGCAGAAACGGATGGCTTAGGCGCTTTACGTTTGTTGGAAGCGATAAGGATTTGCGAATTAGAGCAAAAAACGCGATTGTATCAAGCCTCTACTTCCGAATTGTATGGGAAAGTTCAGGAAGTCCCACAAAATGAAAATACACCTTTTTATCCCCGCTCTCCGTATGCAGTATCCAAACAATTTGGATATTGGATTACTAAAAATTACAGAGAAGCGTACAATATGTTTGCCGTTAATGGTATTCTTTTTAACCATGAAAGTGAGCGTCGTGGAGAAAATTTTGTTACACGTAAAATTACACTTTCGGCAGCTCGCATAGCCAAATCTTATCAACGAAAATTGTATCTGGGGAATCTGGATGCGCTTCGCGATTGGGGTTACGCTAAGGATTATGTAGAGTGTATGTGGTTGATGCTTCAACACGATACTCCGGAAGATTTTATAATTGCAACCGGAGAAATGCATAGTGTTCGTGAATTTTGTGAATTAGCGTTTAAAGAAGTAGGAATTCACATTAGCTGGATGGGAAAAGGAATGAATGAAAAAGGTTTCGATAAAAAAAACGGCAACATAATTATCGAGGTTGACCCTGCTTATTTTCGCCCTACGGAAGTCGAACAACTTTGCGGTAATCCAGAAAAAGCTAAAAAGCTATTAGGGTGGGATCCAAGAAAAACTTCATTTGAAGAACTTGTAACAAAGATGGTTCGCTATGATTTTGAAAATGTCAAAAAATAAATGACCCTTATCATAATCGCCAATCTAAACAACGCCAAAGGTTTACGAAAGACCATTGATAGCGTGATTTCTTAATAAATGAATCCTAAAATATCCGTAATAACTGTAGTTTATAATGGAGTTTCCACTATAGAACAATGCATAGTTAGCGTTATTAATCAAACATATAAAAATAAAGAATATATTATTATTGATGGAGGTAGTACAGATGGAACGCTCGATATTATAAAAAAATATGAAGAAAAAATCACTTACTGGATTAGCGAACCTGATAAAGGAGTATATGACGCTATGAATAGAGGAATCTCTATTGCAAAAGGTGATTATCTTTATTTTTTAGGTTCGGATGATTTTGTTTTTGAACCCAATTCTTTTGAAAAACTAATTAATTATTGTAATAAATACTACGATCTTATTTTTTCAAAAATAAAATACATTGAAGGGAGAAATGTAAAATCTACACTTGGAATCAAAACATTGTTGCATAACACAGTGCATCATCAATCTGCGCTTTATAATGCAAAACTTTTCACTAATTTCAGATACGATACTAACTATATGTTAATATCTGATTATGAATTAAATCTACTTATATACAAAGGCAAGAAGAAGTATCGATTCGCCAATATAACTTTAGCTCAATGCTCTGATGGCGGAATGAGTCGTAAACAAATAAAAAAGGCAATTGAAGAAACGAATCTAATTCGTGAAAAAGTAATAGGTAAGTCTATTTCTTTACGATTGATATATGGATGTAAATATTTATTCATAAAATTGAAAAATAAATGTTGTTCGATGTAAATAATTATAACACTATATTCCTATTTTGTGCTTTCATAATTGTGGCTTTAATGTTATTACTTTTGCTTAGAAAAAAATGTACAACACTTCTTGATCCGTTAAGTCTCCATATTATTTGGATATCTGGTCATATAGCTTTTTTGTTGGCATTTATTCTAAAAAATGGATTTGAAATACTTCCCTGTTTTTTCTTAATAAATTTGCTAATTTATATTAGAGTGCTAATGGCATATCCTGTTCTTAATAGGTCTTCAATAATTAATAGTAGCATTCAAATTTTGAAAGTTAAAAGAACCAAAATATTTTTTTTGTATTTGATAACGCTCATCCTTAATTTTATCTCTAGGATCAACCTATTTAAATATATGATATCACATCCAAGTATGGAATCGTGGTTTCAATACCGGTTTATAGAGCTTCTAGGAAGAGATCCGTTATTACGTATATTATTAATTGGATCTTCTATTTATTTTTATTTTTTCTCTTTTATTCTTTTATTTTTTATTAAGAAACATAGGATTCTAGTAATTTCAATGATTCTATTTATGTTGATACTTGGTATAATATCAGGAGGGCGCTCATCACTTTTAGCAATACTTATATTTTTGGGGATGTTTTTATTTTACTTTGATTTAACAAAAAAATATGCTAAACGAATTAATCTTTGGGGGATATTGGGTTTGATTAGTGCTTTATTAGTTGCTGCTTTCGTTTCGTCAAAATATTCTCAAGGTGATACAATACAAGATGGTATTACAATGGTGGTTAACCGAGTAGCAGCTGTAGCTGATGGATTAGAGTATTATATGAAATATGATGGTTATGAAAACATCAAATCTGGCTTGCATGCATATTTTTTATCAATTTTTGGAATTTATTTGCATATTCTTGGCGGATTTGAATATAAGAATGTCGGAACTCAGCTTACAGAATTAGTAATTGGTAACGTTTCTTATGCTCAAGGTGCAAATTATACATTTTTACTTCAAATAATGGTAATTGGATATTACGTATTTATAATTTATACGCCTTTGATTGCTTATTTTGCAATGAAATTAAGATATAATATTCCTAATCAACTTAAACGATTACCTCTCAGTTATTTTCTTTCTTCATCTTGTTTTCTCATTGTTACTGATATAGAATATGGGATATTGGTATTAGTATCTGGCATTCTTTTTTATATTTTATTTTTATACCCTGTTTTAAATTTTAATTTTAAGAATAGATAATGATTTCTGTTTGCATCCCTACATTTAATGGTGAAAAATATATAAAGGAACAATTGGAATCTATACTTTGCCAATTATCGGAATTAGATGAAGTAATAATCTCTGATGACTCCTCAACGGATAAAACATTGGCAATTATTGAAAAGTTTAAAGATAATAAAATAAAGGTTTTATCAAAGAATAAATTCAAAAGCCCAATTTTCAATTTAGAAAATGCACTAAAACATGCAAAGGGTGATTTCATATTTTTATCTGATCAAGACGACATTTGGATGCCGGATAAGGTGAAAAAATTTAAGTCAGAATTATTGCATAATGATTTATGTGTGAGTGATTGTATGATTATTGATGCATTTGGTAATATTATTGAAAAATCTTTTTTTGAAACACAAAAATCAGATTATGGTTTTTGGAAAAATCTAATAAAAAATACATATATAGGTTGTTGTATGGCATTTCGAAAAGATATATTGACATATATTTTACCATTTCCATCAAATATTCCTATGCACGATAGTTGGATAGGGCTAAATGTAGAGTTAAGAGGAAAGGTATTATTTATGAATGAAAGATTGGTAATGTATCGCAGGCATAGTCTTAATGTATCACAAACAGCAAATTTAAATGGAAGTAAATTTTCTTTAAGACATAAGTTATATTATCGTATGGTTTTATTTTTTTTATTAATTTTTAGATATTTTAAAATTATATGATAACAGCTTCTATAGTGATATATAAAACAGAAATTAATGAATTAAAGACCATTTTGCAATCTATTATATATAGCATTATTGATATTATTTATATTGTAGACAACTCTCCTGCAAATGTTTTGAAAGAATCTATACAAGCTTTTTCTCCCCAAATTATTTATATTCCCAATCATTCAAATCCAGGTTTTGGGACTTCACACAATATTGCCATCCAAAAGGAATTACGATATTTATTTATATTGATTTATAAATTTTGAACCATCTTTTGTTTTTAATGGATTATTACCATCTATTTTTCGTTCTAAAAGTATAGAAAATAATAATTTTGAATTAATAAATGATGCGCTAAATGTTTCTACTATGTATCCTCAATATCTTAATTCATTTGGCTTTATCGGAAGTTTATTGTTTTTTTTACTTTATGGAATGTTTGTTCTCTATATATATATGAAATTCAAGACAAATAATAATGCAAAATGGTTATTTTTGATATCGGCGTTGACAAGTTTTTTAATTTTTTCTATTTTCAACGATTTTTTGTTACGTATATTTTCGTTATTTCAATTATTGCTTCATTATTATATAGGAGTATCTAAACCTATACCTATACATTCAATTAACTAATTTATATACCGTCTTCTGCTGTATTATTTGCTGCTTTCAATGAGAAAAATGAATAAAGAACAAATATTAACTCAAAAAAATGTGAATATTCATCTATATGTTAATATAGATGCTTCAACAGACCAATACAGATCAGATTCTTGATTGTTTAACTCAAAGATATTCAAACTTAACCGTTTTTAATAGTAGAAAAGATTTAGAAGTGCAGCTCTCAATTTCTAATATCTCATTTTAACTTTTCCCCTTAAAATCCCATTTTTAAATAATGATACCTATAACAGCGTCTTTGGTTCTATTTCATAATTCCAAAGATGAAATAAGAAAAGTAATCAATTCCGTAGAAACAAGTAGTATATCAGAATTGTATGTAATTGATCATTCTGAAGATAATTCATTTCAACAATATGTTGAGAATTTATCCGATAAGGTAATATATATTCATTCTGCTAACAAAGGTTATGGAGCCGGACATAATGTCGCGTTAAAAACAATATCAGAAAAAAATCATTCAAAATATCACGTTGTGTTGAATCCTGATATTAATTTTGATGGTAGGATAATTGATCAATTAGCGGACTATTTTGATGACAACAGGACTATAGGCTTGCTCATGCCTAAAGTGTTTTATCCCAATGGGAAGTTACAATTATTATGTAAATTACTACCAACACCTAAAGATATCCTTATAAGACAATTTTTACCGGAAGCAATAAGGAAAAGAAACGATAAAAAATTTACGTTACAAGAAAGCGGATATAATAAAATTATGAATATACCATGGCTTTCAGGATGTTTTATGTTTTTTCGAGTAGAAGCCTTATTGAAAGTTGGTTTTTTTGATGAAAGATATTTTATGCACTTTGAAGATACTGATATTTCCAGGAGAATACATGAGTATTACCAAACAGTCTATTATCCTCATGTTAGTATTATTCACGCTCACAGGGCAGAGCATAAAAAAAGTCTTAAAGTGCTAAGAATCGCTTTTATTAGTGCAGTAAAATATTTTAATAAATGGGGATGGTTTTACGATAAAAAAAGAAAAGAAATGAATTATTGTACTTTAAAAGAATTAAAATTAATCTAATTTTTATCTGATCTCCTCTTTGGAAAACTATTCGCTTATTCGTCACAACAACAGCAAAAATCGGAACAGCTTGTAAGTTCCTTTTTGATTCGGAACGGCTGCAAAAACTCACCGAAAATTACGTGGTCTCCAACCGGAAAATGAAACAGACGATCGGAATCGAAACTCTTCCCGTCAATGCAAAAGAAGGATTGTTGAAAACCTTGAAAACTTTTGAATAATATTTCGTTTTAAACAGCAATACCATGCTTGAATATTTGGTAGTAACTTTGCTATTATTTTTGGCAATG
>Ga0123354_10008905_pt1 | contig 15311 bp, 8 predicted proteins | sample TergutLab28metaG_2_FD_97872 | JGI IMG/M metagenome (GOLD analysis project Ga0123354, IMG submission 97872) | Labiotermes labralis P4 segment gut microbial communities from Petit-Saut dam, French Guiana - Lab288 P4 | ecosystem: Host-associated > Arthropoda: Insects > Digestive system > Gut ...
AAAGGAAGCGGACGCTTGTGAGTACGGTAATGAACCTTCGGGTTCCATAAAATGTGGGGAATTTCTTGACTAGCTGCAAACCAGTTAGCTTTTCAAGAAGGACTCTGCACCATGTAGTAAGTAAGTAAGTATTATCTGACACGTTGTTGAAAAATTTCCGACAGTTTACAGCACATTGAAGATTGGCCAACCTATGATTTCGAACTGCCCTTAATAACATTACCAACATCAGCGTTTATAATTCCGTTACAAACCATACACAGCACAAGAATGTGCAGCATTCCTACTTCGAGGTAACTCAACTTCGTACTCTGCCGAGCAAACTGAGGACTTCCTTAGTTTAGTCAATATCTGTAGGGAACATAATGCAAATTAAGCGAAGAACGTTTTCTTCCACGTTATTTAAAATTAATTATTCACGCATTATCCGAGCACTGGAATCTGCAAGTTTTAGTCTGAGCTTCGTAAATACAAACAGTCATTAAGTACAGCGCAAAAAGAAGTACCTGAAATTTAAAACACGCTGAGATATGAATTGCTGAGTAGTTCCAGCAATAAATGACGATTTAATTCACTGCTGCATATTCACAAGAGAATTACCAGTAATTCAATCGTCTCTCCTTCATTTCCATGGACATTTATCTTCTCGATACACAGATCGCTAGCTTTCTGCTCTAAATTAACAAACGTACCCATAAATATGTCTTTTGTATGCAATATATTCATAGGTACTACCTTTTTTGCGTCAGCCTCCTGTAAAATGGGTACCGGGTCTTTCCCGGGGGTAAAGTGCGGCCAGGGCGTGCTGCTCACCACTCACCCCCTTCTAGTGCCGCGGTCATGGAACAGTAGAGCTATACCTCTACCCACCCTCTGGGCCACACCGGGCCTGTAACGGCATCACTTTACCTTTTTTTACCTTTATACCTAGAAGGAAAGACTCGTACATCATTAATATAGAGAGGAAATGTATCTCCGAATGTAATGGTCACGTGCATAGCAGAGCAGCTTCGTATCTGGGAGGTTCAAGGTTTAAATCTTAGTCCGGATACAAATTATTCTGAAAAGTTCTTTGTGTGGTCGCCTTCGGACTCTCAAAACGAGGACAGGTGTAATACGTAAAATTAGGCCTTGACTTCTTCCTCCCACACGCTCTACACAACATGATTCGTCAATTATCCCACGTCACGATGCTGAGTACTGTCCAGTACACACAGGGTCGTTCGATAAACCATAACCCTCAAAAGGAACATCGTTTATTCTAAATAAATATTCATTCAAACGGGACAGCTTAAACGAATATTTCCACAGATGTTCAAAAACCTTCATAGGAGATACTTAATTTGGTTACATCTATTGCCACAGTACATTTTAGATTACATAATATTGTCACATTTCGTGGCAATTCGTTAATTCTTGTTACATGTATGTCTTCGAAAATTGTGAAGTAAAAAGACACATATAATAATTAGCATTGATTTCATAAATGAATTTATTGTGAAATTACTCTACAGCACTTTCAATTTAATTACATCGATTCAAGTATACTCTTCTTGTTCCAAACACCACAGCATTGATTTATCCTATACTCTGCCGGTCGTCTGTGGTACTGGCAACAGACGGTAGACGCCGAGATGGTGCTGCCTATAGCGGCGAGTTCATGAAGCAAAACAACGACAGGGGTATTATTAATATCTCCAAAAACTTACAAAGAATTTTGTGGCACGAGTGAAATCCAGAGGCAAGGAAGACTGCACAGCGGAGTGCTTGTGTTGAGTATCGCTTCTGCTGCATTTATCGTCATACGGCAATTCCAGGTCTTTCCATAGATCATGCTCTTAGTCGCGCCGCCTGTGACCACGGAAGCTTGGGTTCAACACCAGGCTAGTCCATGTGGGGTTTCTGGAGGACACAGTGGTATTGGAACAGGTTTTTCTCCGAATCCTTCACTTTTACCCAGTCAGTGATATTCTTCACAGGCTTTATACAAATTCATCTATTACGGACGCTATGTAGTTTAGCAACTGGCAATGCCGTTGATATTCAGCGACATTTGGCCTGAGGAAGAGCAATTAGCACCTTCTTCGTTACTTTAAAAAAATACCTTCTAAAATCGCCCTCTTTAGAAAAACTATAGTTGTTAATTTTCACAGGGGCAATTTTTTCACATGCATGTTGCATGTACTCATGATTACTGTTATCGTATTCCAAGGTTTTATGAGAGGGGTTGGTTCATAAGGCCTAAATGGAATAAGACGTGCTCCACAGAATGCCCTCTTAAATGCAAGCCGGAAGGGGAGGGCTTGAAGAACACTACTGTATCAACAACAGGCATTTTTACAGTAGGAATTAAATGCCTGATTGTAAATCGGGATGCAGTTATACACGACCTACTAAAACGTATGCTACCGCTTTGGTGTCCTAATACAGGGTGGACCAAAAGTAGGTATACAGTAATTAACTACATACTGTGTACCTACTTTTGGCCCATCCTGTATTTTCCCTATTTCAGCCTGTGTTAAGAATGAAAAAGACGTGAAGCTAGTAACTAACTACAGAAGAAGCAATTTTTTGAGAAAGTGATAGCTAACCTTTAGGGTTGCAAGTTTTTTCGGCTGTTACTTTCAATACCACGTTCGAAACAATTAGTCAAGGGATCGTAACTCCAGCCACATGAATCCAACCCATCCCGAAAATAGTTGCAGTGTTTTCCTCCAGAATGACTGTACCAGCAAGCACAAGGCTCCACGGCCCCAAATGCAACAATGTGGTTATACGCCACCGTGAAAGCCTCAAACCTCATACAGACAAAATTACATTTTATATTTCAGTTGTATGCGTCCAGATAGCAGATGGACGACAATGTATTCCGAGGTGAGCGCTATCATGTATGTCCCGTACGTTTGATGTGTTCAGTTTTCATTACTAAAATTATGCATAAACGGTCAATATTGATTTTTTACATTAAGCTGCTTGTCCCCGGAACTGTGCCACCTCTAGACTTAACTCTTCTTTACCTCGACACCGAACAAAGGGCGTTATCATCTACGGCCTGGATGCTAGTTATACAGGAAACAATCTTTTCCATGCCTGCAATTGAAACTCTCTCACCCGTTATCCACCTGCAACCTAGTCAGAACACTGACCGAGATACCCAGCTCCCCCTTCCACCTACATTGTCGTCTAAACAGCAGCGACAGCACAGACAAACCACATCTGAGTTGGATCTGATTCCAAGTTATGTCCCCACAATCGTGTCTGCATCTGGTCACTGGTCACTACGGCCAGCAAGACAGAATAATACAATATACGAAGCAGGGATATGAAGAGCTATTGAGAGATGCGGGGTGTTCAGGCACGTTCCGCGTTTATGCGCTTCGCCTTTCCCATACATATGTGCATATATATAACAATTCAGTAAGGCTGATTGTACTCCATGATTCTACACACAGAGGGGCCTAACGTGTACGCTTAAGTGGACCATGTACTGACTTACATTCGGAGGGTTCCAGATTCGAATATAGGCCAGAATTCCGATCGTCCTGATAGTGGACTTTTGTGGTTTTCTTCAGGCTGTTAGACAGACAATGCGACAGTGAGTCTACATCAGTTAGACTACACATATTTCCTTCTACACACTGAGAAATTTATTACTCAAAAACCATCCCATATTTGGACACCGTACATTATATGTTACATTCTACGTCGTTAAACCTATCGTCGAATATAAATAAATAAATAAACAAAAACAAGTTTTATAAACTGAGGAGAAATCACATTTAAAATCTTAGATTTGTAAATTTATAACAAATAGCTACATACTGAATACTGGACTTCATAAGCTACATGTAGCTGTTCTGGTATAACATTTACCCGCCTTGTACGGTAGTCAAAGTTTCCTTAACTTTTTTGATATATTATTACCCTACTCTTCAGTACATTAGGAAATAAAACAACAGGATACACAATATTCCATTTATTTAATATGGATCCAATATTTAGGACGAAAGAGGCTGGTTCGATAGTAAATAAATGCAATATAGCGCACCCTGTTTGTTAATTTTCCTCGTTCCTTGGGCCCTCTCTTCAGCTGGTGGAATTTCGTCAGTGCCCTCAGAACTAATATTCTCTTGTACTTTATGGCTTTTTTACGAGACTGTCTGCAGCTCAGCCTAATTAGAAAAGGAGCAGATGATGGTGAGTGATTAATGAGTTGGAAAGTATGCGGTAGGAAGCCACAATGATCTAAGTTGACATAAGCCCACTATATACAGATATGCACAGAAAGACCCAGGAAATCGATAAAATTCTCATTCATAGTAGCTGGTCTTCATGAGAGTTTGTGAATTCAACTTGCTTAACATAAAACAAGAGGCAAACAAAACAGATCGCGGTGTCCCGTAGCAGCGGGATTTTTACGAACAATTTTAATATTATCTGACATATTAACCTATATCAGTTGTCGTAAATCACTGGGGCTTCCCGACTAAAGTAAAATACTCAGTTCCCACAAGATTTTGTGTGCTAAATGCCTTGCCCATCACGTGTATACGCTACATCTTCCCAGATATTGCCGACAAAGAGATCTACAATGACAGAATTCAGGTCCAAACTTCTGTTACCGTAAACAAATTATTTTAGAATAAGATGCCAACACTTCTACCCTGAAAACGGATGCAGCGATGGCATTCAAAATATTTGACATTTTTAGTAGATTTCATGGCGTCACACCACGAAAGGATTTTTTCTTCACAGATCCATAATGTTAATTTTAACCTATGTGACATCGTCCCGTTGTATTGTACCAGCCGAAACATGTGGCAGAATTGAATAAAAACCAAATACGAGTATATGACATCTACGTAGCTGTGTTTTTGGGAAATTATAAAATAAGCACTTGTTAAATTTTAATCGAGCAAACTCAGTACTCAAACGTAGTGCGAAATTCTTTATCGAATAATGCACATTTCAGTAGGAGCAGACAGAATTAGAAATAAATCATACGACACTTTTCCTCCGACGAAGTTGCAATATTACTGCCTTATTGCACACAAACCCAGGACTGCCGCAAAATTGATGGCATTGTGTACAGTAATGATATAATGAGTTATCGATTGCGGTGTTACATACAGTAATGAATTCTGGCAAAGCTCAAGGGCTCCGTACTGAACTGTGCACACCAGTAAGAGGATGTGAACTGTGAGACTGGATTAAAGGGCGCGGCCAATTTTGGACTGCCAAATTGAACATTTTTGGAATGGTACTACTCTAGCAAGTGCAAGAGACATTTCTAGGAAATGTTACGTAAAATAAAACCACCCAATTTTTCGACGTTGTATATTTAATGACGCAACATTCAAATTCACTGCGCCATGAGGTCGGTGTTTTCATGCCCGGTTTAAAAATGAACCGCTAAACACAATGTGCAGAGAAATTGGGCAGTCCTTTAAAGGTGAAACAAAATTCAAACGGTACTCATTTTTCCGTCAGATATAGTGAAAATAAAAAAAGATTTTGTTTTAAAATTTCAAATAAAAACTGTTTCAAAAATTAAGATTTTTGAAATTCATTTTTTAAATAACAAAGTAAGTAATTACGGGTATAACGGGGAATTTTGGGAAAGGCAGCAGTTGCTTAGCTACTGAAGAAATTTCCTGCATTTTACAGCACCCGAACATATATTACAAGAATCTTATGTTTATTGGACCGTGCATCATCTTGATAGTTGAATAAGGAGAGACAAACTTGATGTCTCTTGCTTTATTATTTCATTATTTACTGCTCAACATGTTTCGGATGTTAATACATCCATCCTCAGGAGCTTGAGACTTATTTGTTGAGTTATTTCATGGGTTGTATTGTTCTGGTACGATGCGTGTTGGTGTTACGTTGTGGTTTGGCTGGTGTGGTGTGGTATCCGGATACAGGCTGAAGCACTAGTGCTTCAGCCTGCAGAATCATGTTAACTCTCAACAATAATTTTCTGTTTCAAATTGCTTTTTCTCCTTAATTTTGCATTCGAATCTCGTGACAAACTTTTCACATGATATACCTACTCTATTTCCTCACAGTAACTCATCATCACCTTAACTTGAAGCCAGCACGATCAAAAAGAATAACATCAGAGACTTCTACGTAATATACAGGGCATTTCATAACGTACGAGTACTCCAGGATTTAAAAAAATATATTATTGAAAACCGTAGGACACGCATTTACGAAACCTGTACAGATAGGAGGAACAAATCAAAATTTTCTTTCCCCCGGAAAGTTGTTTTTTTTAAAATCATAGTTCACATTTCTACCGCAAGGCGATGCGAGTGTATGTAGTGAGAAAATGGCCACTACGGAGGAGAAGTCGTTTTGTGTGTTAAAATGTCACACTAGTAAGTCTGTGGTTACTGTGCAATGTGCATTTCGTGCAAAATACGCAAATTGCCACGTGACCTCGCTGACCTAAAGGCACGGATCATTGCACCAGTGAAGAATATCGATGCACCCATTTTAATGCGTGTGTGGCAAGAACTTGAATATCGTATCGATGTGTTCCGTGTCACCCGTGGTGCACACATCGAAGTTCTGTAGTTGTCAAATTTTTTTTTTCAGTTTTCTGTGTCTGTGAACAATTCCATTAAGGTAGGTCCTTTGGTTTTCTTGTTATAAATGTTTGTAATCACGGAGAACATTATGAAACGCCCTGTATATTATGTCCTGTCGGCAACAAACCCTACTTTCCTTAACTGCTGGTATGATATCCTTATGTATAAAGAACCCTGTCTCTAATTCATGCTTTTCGTTATGTTTTGCACAAAAAAAATTAAGATTTTCTGCTAGTTCAGTGCCAACTTTTTTTCATCTGGCATCCTACAATCCAGTCAAATATAGCCCATAATTATACTAATCTTTTTCAAAGGTTTTGAAACAACCAGACCCATTGAGTATCTGCACATTTAAAGTTCCAAATATCACTCATTCAATGCTCGGCATTCTCTTCAGTGTGCAAATCGACGACACCCATGTTGCCGTATGGATATAATGAAATTAAAGCGTCATTTATGAACGCTGAAGTGCAAAGTAATGAATAATTCTGGCATCATTATTACAGATTTTAGTGCCTTGATTGTCGGAGTAAATTATTCTAATCTTACTCATGCAACAGCATGATGTCTGAACAAAGATATTAAATACACAAAAGGAAAAATGACTTTCTTATTTCCACCAGAAGTGTATACCAATCACACAAAATTAGTATTTTCACGTCATAGAAAACTCCACGGATGGGAGTGATCAGTGTGCCTGAGGAGCACACAGCAATTCAGCTAGTTACAGTTGCCCTAAATTCTAACACTCACCATATTTATGATTCGTTTCACTTTTATCCCTCACTCTACTACCGACACGGTCTCCCGACTGTCATTAAGTCAGTGTATCCGATTCCATATAGCACACATTACAGACATTCCGTTTCACGAAAAGTTATCCATCTTTTGCGGAAAACAAATCTCCATTACTTACTTACTTACTTACTTACTTACTCACTCCATGGTGCAGAATCTTTCTTGAGAAGCTAACTGGTTTGCAGCTAGTCAAGAAATTCCCCGCATTTCACGGAACCCGAAGGTTCATTACCGCACTTACAAGCGTCCGCCAAATATCTCTATCCTGGGCCCGCCCAATCCAGTCCATATACCCACATCCCACCTCCTGGAGATCCATCCTAATATTATCCACCCATCTACGCCTAGGTCCCCCAGTGGTCTCTTTCCCTCCGGTTTCCCCACCAAAACCCTATACGCCCTCTTCTCCTCACCCATACGCGCCACATGCCCAGCCCATCTCATTCTTCTAGCAACAAATCTTCACTACCATTTTTTAAGAGCCCCATACATTTGTGATCTTGTTTTATGCACTTGTTACAAAGAAGGCACTTAAATTTTAACAAAAAATACTTCCAGCGTAATTTCCAAGAATACAACATTCAATGTAATGTAGTGACGTAAACCACTCTTAAGAAAAGTGTTCCTGATGCACGCAAAATTTCCATTTCTTTGACATGCAAAGTAGAGAAACTGTCTTGATACGAGTGTTGCTTGCTAGTTTTATTCCCTTAAAATAAAAGCTGAAATCTTAGGGAAGGGTTGCGTTGCTAAATTTAGTAGTAGTCTTCCTAAACTTCTGAGCGAAAGAATCACAATGATCCGTCATCAAGGATAAAACTGATAACTATCTGTTGCCACGGTGACAAAACAACTTTGGGAACATAAGTTGCAAGTACGTTACGAAAATATTCCAAACAGTTGTGGAAGATCTGTATAAGAGTGGGTTATACACACGACTTCTAAGAATTATTATTGTTAAGGGTTAGAAGATTCAATGGGAAAGTTTCATATTTATAGTTATAGTTTCCATAAATACACATTTAATTGATCCAAAGCTATACGTTTTAGACCTTCAAGGATACTATGAAATCAAAAATTCATTTCATGTACACACAATGAACTTCAAATTCTCTGAGACGGAACAGAAGTCCATTAGATGTGAGGAGTTAATTTACCAGCCGAGGAACTGTTATAACCTTCTTAAGAAACGCTCCGATCTACGAAGTCAGATAGTTAGATAATCAGTCAATCAGACTTTATATTTCCGTATAATTATACACAAATTACGCAAGAGCGAGGAGTCGAAGCAAAAACATATGTGGCAACTCGTGCGGAGATTCAGTGAAGACTCAAAAGTGATGATCCTAGTATCATTGTGAGAGAATATAGGTTTAGGATGATCGTGGGCATTAAACAGTCTGTGGACACTTTAGGTCTTATTTTAGAAAACTGTAAACTTTCGTCCTATTCAAGAACCCTGAAAATCCGACTATACAGAACCGAAACACTGGACTGTCTACCATGTTAGAGTGAAGAGTTGCTTGTTTAAACTATAATAATTGACTAACAAATGCACAATCTTTGTAGTTACACAGTTCTATTATATTCAGTGTGTACACCGATTATTTCCCTTAAAGGCATTATCTGACATCTCTTTGAAGTGGAGACGGAAGTTCTTTCTGTAAGATACAAACTGAGCTTTATGTAAAATTTAGATCAGTTATGTTCTTTGCTCCGTTGCATTCTAAACAGAGCTGCTTTCCAGTTGCTGTATCCTGTTTCCTTCCCATAGCTCTACTTCTACATCTCTGTACTGAAGGACTAAAGGCCACTACCTGGATAATCTGTCAGAACAGCGTTGGAGAAAAAAGAAGATAGACAGGCAGATAGGACAGCCGGTCTGTAAGAAGCCAGGATTTAAACTCGGATTCCCAAAACTACTAAGCATGAACATTTTTACATGTACGATAAGTATATTTCTTTTTCTAAAAAAAAAAGTTTGTATTGGATAGCAGATACACCAAAATATCATGCACTAAACTTCACTTATGAAACTGGATTGTGGGAGGAGAAACATACAAGAAGATCCGCATAAATAAAAACGATTAATCAAATAATAATGGACTGCATACCGCATTTTGCACAGAGTACCAGGACTGTAAGATTACCTGCACTAAAATACAAGCGCATAAGACAAGCTAGGTTACACAACTGAAACGGTTTCTTCTTTTATTACATGGCTTCAACGCACTCCTGTGCTCTGCTGCGCGTATTTATAATGACGCCATTTCACATCACACATTAACTTGCCTTCTGCCCCACACTCATCTCATATGTAACGACATGTGACTTATTTATTAATCTGTCCAGGTACGGGCAGTGTGGCATAAACTAAGGCCACGTCTTGTACAAATTAAGAGTGATGCTAGCTCGGTCAGAATAGTGCTCAGGCAATGGTCTCCACAACCAGAGGACTAGGGTTAGATTTCTAGCAAGGGTAAAATTTTTCTGTCCTTCATATTGTCCATAACGGCACGCGGACCCACATAGCTACTATTTATTCCGTAGTGGGAACTCTCTCTTCGGCGACAGAGCGACCTGGGGATGAAGCTGCCCTCTCATTTCAGTACAGAGATACGATTAAATACATCCGAAGCAACCACTTCATTGCTCAAACATCTAAATGGTGTGACGCTGAATTAAGCACAAGAAAAATTCAATATTCTACCTGACTTTCTTACACGCTAAGCAACTTAGATTCAGAGTGGCGTAAGAGAATTATACTTGCAAAGTCCAGGCTTTTAATTCCGAAAATTAACACTTCGTAAGTGCCTCCAAACACACGATTACAGATCGTTACATCTATAACGACCGGTATGGTTATTACTACCTTTATATCAGTGTTCAGTTTACAGTAAATTACGTACATGAAATAAAGCAAATATAAAGAAACCCATAGGTTATTTCTATACGTAATTAAATCGGTTTTAAACAAGGCGTTTTTAATGTAACATAAGTTAAAAAAAAACTTGTATGAGTCTAACACAACTCGTTCTACTGACGTAAGGGAAGTCTAATATAGCTACACGCTTCAGCTTAAAATAGAAATCTTCAAAGGAAAAATTTAGACACTTACCAAGGAAATTATCATGACAATGGTGCTCTAATTCTAGAACAAGTTAAAGGCTCGTCGTCAAACGTAATGTCAACCATTTTTGTCTGATGTTGGTACAAAACCATTTTGTAGAACACGCAATACTTAAGTTAACGTTTAATAATGTTCAATGCTGCGTTACCATTTCATTAATTGTAACAAAATTTCTCACTGGTGACGTCACTCCTCTCACACAAAACCGAGTGCTGTTCCGGACTGCGATCACTAGGAGATGACAAACGAAGGAATGCGCTTCAGATGGAAACTCTAGAATTCACGACGCGCACGAGAGAAATCTACCACTGGAAACGTAATAAAAGTAGCTTTGTGCCATCAACCTTGTCTCTAAAATGTGCGGAGCCTGACACAACCATGAAACCCGTTTCCAAGGTCTGAAAATGTAATATTCGGCCGAGGATTTCTGTGGCCCTTCTTCGTCTCCAGCTTATCATTTAGCATATGTTAGGATCAAATTTTGTCTGATTGTTGTACTTATGTTCATTACTTACTGTGTTTGTCCGTGTGTAACAATGGTCTATAATCGACAAGACGCAATGACTATTTTAGAGGTACTATGGCGTATATTAGCTACACATGTTGCCAAGTCCCTTCTCTGTATTAGCGAGTCCTGACTTTAAATTATTACAACACTTGGATCGTGTTTTGATGGTCAGACACAGGAAATTTGCCTGGAAATTGTTAACAACCATCTGTTCAAGGAAGGTAGATTTATTTACCTGGATATCTACTTATTAGTTTTAGCACTGAGCTAAGGCTGATACGGGCATTGCGGATTACTCTGGGCCTATGGTACCACTGTTCGATGACTGAGGGGTGCAGAGCATTAGTGAAATGATAATCGGCAGTGGAAGACTGAGGTTTCGGGATAGTACACTTTTGTCCGCCACAAATCCCATATGCATTACAGTGGGATTCCATATGATGTTTCGGTAAAGAAGCTGCCGACAATAGATGGAATTAAAGCACGACAGTTCGGTACTTATTTTAAGTAAGCAACTATAATTGATTACTCAAGAAATAACGACCTAGCTCACCAAATCCATTACGTAAAGGTGTTTTTGCAAACCTAAGAGTTGGTAAACTACTCAGGAGTGTCACCGTCATGAAAGTACATGACTGCGTGCGCAAAGGACTGCTGGTTACTTACTTACCAGTTAATAAACTCATTCAAGGTTACACATCCGGTCAACCTTTCACAGGCCTACAAATTTCCCACAGTCAAATTTTTATAAACGATACACAAATTCTACCACTGGCTTTTTTTTTTATATATACATGGGTCCGTGCATCGTGAATCGAATATAATAACTGTCCAATAAGATGCGAACTATTCAGATTATTACATTTCTCTAGGCAGCTCTACATGTTTCGTGTGTTGACACCCATCATCAGCAGCTCGTACAACTGTAATTACAGCTTCTGGCACTGGTCAACTGCAATGAGTAAAATACGCTGCTACTAATACTACTATATAATTAGTATTACTAGCAGCGTATTGTATTCATTACAGTTAATCAATACCAGAAGCTGTAATTACAGTTGTACGAGCTGCTGATGATGGGTGTCAACAACCGAAACACGTAGAGCTGCCTGAAGAAATGTAATAAACTGAATAAGTCGCATCTTGTTGGACAGTTATTATATTCTACCACTGGCACAATAAAATACTCTCGCTCTGTCTGTAACCTGCATTAGTGTACAAAATGTAAACATGGTTACAGACGTCTGAGATACGACAACGTGTGAACTGCTATATAATGGATCTTATATTTATTGGACCGTGCATCATCTTGATAGTTGAATAAGGAGAGACAAACTTGATGTCACTTGCTTTATTATTTCATTACTTAATGCTCAACATGTCTCGGATGTTAATACATCCATCCTCAGGAGCTTGCGACTTATTTGCTGGGGTTATTTCATGGGTTGTATTGCTCTGGTTCGAAATGTGTTGGTGTTACGTTGTGGTATGGCTGGGGTGGTGTGGTATCCGGATGTATTAACATCCGAAACATGTTGATAATTAAGTAATGAAATAATAAAACAAGTGACATCAAGCTTGTCTCTCCTTATTCAACAATGGTATACAATGCTTCGACGTATTTTACTAGCTCCACCCTCATGATGGTGGTAGAAGAAGACCGAAATTTTAGTGCCATCACACTAAATATCTTCACATACCTTCGGCACTCGTCGAATTGAGAACTTCCAACTTTGCGGTTCTTATAGTGTTTGAGTCATGGGCTATTTAACGGATCTGTCGATAATAAGCAGCGTTGTGACCATAAAATGTGATACAAACAGTGCTAACACTGTGAGAGCAAGTGACCCTCGCAACTGACGTTTAGTCGTCAAGCGTTATAATCTCCGGAAATCGAGCTGTAGCTTAACTAACGTGTTCAGAAAATTTCGTACATTTTTCTTATTAACTCTCCAACGCCCAGGGATACAAGTAACTACATAAGCTATTAACCGATATTTATCTCACGAAGCACATTTGTGATTTCAGTATTGTGATCTTACAAAACATAACGTTTACCTATCTAAGCAGCATTAATTGTTAGGTTTTGTAATGAAGACGCACAGCTTTCCATATGCTGTAGAAATCTCAGTTTTGTATGTTTAGATTAATTTCACGCTTCATACTTCGGGCAGATTATCATAATACCAACGACCGTTGCTATGCGGCAACTTCTGCACGGCAGATTGGGAAGTAGTCTAAACAATGTGCTGCAGGAATTATCTGCAGTTCGCAGTTGATGCCACCTACTGGAATCTTTATTTTGTTACAATACAGCTAACATCTGAAGGCAACACAATACATTCATAAATTATTACAATAAATTTGAAAAAAATAACGAAAACGACATACTTAAAACATCAATTCCGTCAGCATCTCTCTAATTCTTAACACGAAAGTTCAGCACAGCTAATTGTGTACACAGAAAGCCTACCACTGGACAGGATCCTCAGTCAGCTTCAGCCGTTTCCTGGCAACAAACATCTTGGTCTTAAACAGAACCTAAAGAATTGTTTTGCACGTGACTCTTATTGTACTATCGGCCTTGTAAGCTAACGTTCTCCAAGAAAAATCAATTAAGAATCTATTTGTGTAAAGTATCTCTCCGCTAAGATATACTGTACAGAATCATGAGCGTTACGATAGAGAAAATACATAAAATAAAGTAAAATGGTCCTAAAGTAAAACCTAAGAAAACTATAAACAGAAGGCAAATAAAGTAAAGTATGCCGGAGGATTGCGATTTGAAAGAAACCAAGATAAACACAAAATGCATGAGAGTTCTAAATTATAGAAGGAAGATATTAAATTGAGTATAGTACTGTGGAGAAAGAAACATGAAATGTAAGTAAAATAAACATAGAAAACAAGAGTATATGCACAAAAATAATAGTAACAATAATAATGGTGTACTAAGATAAACACAAGAACGTAAAGAAAGATAAATCGAGTACATTTCAGAACAAAATTACAGAGCAGAAAATACACAGTAAGAAAATCAACGCAAACACAGGAGTCCCATAGCCGAGTTCAAAGTCAGCAAAACTTCGCCGTGTAACATCTGTCACTTTTGCGATTGGTATAGCAGGTTAAACTGACAATTAAAACTGTAATGAACCTCAACGCATCAATCATCCAAAGATGACGACAGCAAATGACGCGAGTCTAGCGATAAAATGCTAATCAGCTAACTTAACGCGTGTTGTGTGTACCGTGATTAAATTACACGTGTCTGTCATGTTGCAACTCGGCTTGCTATATATAACAGGAACTTTTCTAAATTAATTTCAGTAACCACTCAAAGCACAGTGTTAATTATGCGTACAGCTACTTGGGCTTTAAGAAGCCCTGCTTACTACTAACAATACATTCTTGTGTATTTAATGACTGTCAAAAAACAACGACCATTTCTCTAATCAGCATTAAACTGTTAGTCTTCGCAGTGGAAATGTAGTGTGTTTACTGGAGGCAAGTTTTGTATTCCTAAATAAAGTTTGACGAATTTTATGCTCCAAAAGGTTTGAGTACCTGCTCTCAACAAAAGGCGATTTCCTTCGTTTCTAGCATCGTCCAATGTCAGATACTTTCCAACAAACATATTCGTTACTTGAAGATATATGCGCTGATATAAGAATGTATTTTCTTTCCTACAGAGGTAAGATGTTGCAGCACTTCGTTTTTTACAAGTGAGACACCAGGTACGGATCTAAACTGCACTGCTTCTTTGTTTTTCGTACTTTTCTCAATATTTTCTCAAACAATACATAACGTTAGGAACACAATGTTATTCATTGTCCGGCTTGTAAAGTTAGCTTATATACAATTAGTAAAGCTACATGTTTCACCCCTTGGGGTCATCTTCAGGCTTATAAAATATGAATCATACAAGGTACGTCTGAAGTAGTTACCTACGGGATCCCATGGTTTACAGTACGCTAGCTATAAAATATATGTTAAAAAATTAGTTAAAATACAGGCGAAGGACATATGATCGTGGTGAACAAGTGGATCGATGTTGTATGTGTGTGATACATACGACACCCCCTAGATGGAAGACAAGTACACGCACACACAAAACGGACTGGACACGGAGATCACCACAGATACAAAGGAGAGAGAGCACACACAACCCATAACGAAAGCCCACCAGCAGTAGACATCGGATATGGACAAACAGTAACAAGAGACCCACATAGGACAGCAGCGAGCAGACATACTTGAGCTGCACACCCCAGGA
>Ga0123354_10008908_pt1 | contig 15310 bp, 14 predicted proteins | sample TergutLab28metaG_2_FD_97872 | JGI IMG/M metagenome (GOLD analysis project Ga0123354, IMG submission 97872) | Labiotermes labralis P4 segment gut microbial communities from Petit-Saut dam, French Guiana - Lab288 P4 | ecosystem: Host-associated > Arthropoda: Insects > Digestive system > Gut ...
ATATATAGCTTGCACCTTGCCCTTGACGTAAATAATTATTTTTCAGAATATTTTGTAATTCAAAAAAAGGTTGTAACTTTGAACCCGAAATGGATGCAGAATAAGCTAAGTCAAACATGCCAAAAAAAGAGGCAAAATTTTGGGGCTAATTCGTAGCAGTTTTCAAGAATAAAAATATAATATTCTGATATTAAAGAACAAAGGAGAGTAGGTTCATAATCCTGTCTCTCCGCTGATAAGCTTTAAAAAGCGATATGTCACATATTGGCTTAGTAAAAATGCCGCATTTGAATAAATAATGAAGTAATTTTGTAACTTGATTTATTTTTTATCGGCACTTTTTGGTAGTTGAGAAACACAACCAATCAAATATGCAAGGTCTTGAGTTGCATTATTAAACGATTCTTCAGGTTCTTTTTGAATGTCATTTTCCATATAGCCATATTTTGTAGCTACAAAATTAATACATTTCTTTTCAAATAAAAATGACGATATTTGTATCGTCAAATTATTAATATTTTGTTTTATGCTTACAAGAATGCAAGTCTTTGATACGCTTGAGAAAATGCCTGAACAATTCTCGATTGACCAGCTTTTTGATAAATTACTTTTTATCAATAAAGTAGAAATCGGCTTAGCTCAATCCGAAAACGGACAGGTTAATACTAAAGAACAAGCTCAATCAGATAAATTAAAAATAAAAAAAAAGTTATCCAGAATCTACTCAAAATCGTTTGGTCAAAATGGTTAACGAAATGCTTGAAACTCCTTATAAAGGTATGGGAAAACCTGAACCATTAAAATATGAATTAACAGGTATGTGGTCTCGCCGTCTAAAACCCACTATCCAAGGGATTCGGGAAGGACGCGACGAACTGTTGGAAAAGGCGATTGCAATTATATATAAGGGTAAGTAAATAGACACGGTTGAACTGCTATCAAGCTCCAATTCCTGATAAAACACCATTTATTTTTTATTAGTATTGAATGAAATTAAAATATTATCACTAAATTTGTCGATTCAAAATAAGACAAATTGTCAGTTAAAAAATAAAGCGATATGGAACAAGAACAAAATAACAATAACATTCAGATTGAATTAAGCGATGAAATCGCACAGGGAATTTATTCTAATTTAGCGATAATCTCCCATTCCTCTTCCGAGTTTGTAGTGGATTTTGTCCGTATGCTACCGGGCGTACCTAAAGCAAAAGTGCAATCCCGCATCATCCTAACGCCAGAACATGCTAAGCGTCTGATGTTGGCTTTAGTAGATAATGTAAAAAAATATGAAGCGCAAAACGGCGAAATAAAGTTAATGGGAATGGGATTTGTTCCGCCCGTAATCGGACCGATTGGAGAAGCTTAAAAATTAATTAGGAATTAAGAATTAGGAATTATTTGTCATTGCAATGGCGAATACGATACAATAAAATAAAACAAGAGTGAAAGTAATGAAATTCGGCGGAACTTCTGTAGGCTCCGCAGCAAGTATTTTAAAAGTAAAAGAGATTGTTGAAGCGGTTAAAGAACCGGTTATCGTTGTCGTTTCCGCTATGGGCGGAATCACCGACCAATTGTTGAATACTTCCCGCTTAGCCTCGCAAGGCGATTGTACGTATGAAAAAGAATACGGTCAAATTCTCAGTCGGCACATCGAAACAACGCAAGCGGTTATTTCCGATCCGGCGAAACGAAACGATGTGCTAAAACAAATCATTTCTCTGCTGGAGGAATTGGAAAATATATTCAAGGGCGTGTTTCTGGTGCGCGACCTTTCTCAAAAAACGTCCGACATTATTCTTAGTTACGGCGAGCGCTTAAGTTCCCTGATTCTTTCCAATGTGATAGCAGGCGCTCGATTGTTTGACTCACGCGAATTTATCAAAACAGAAAAACAGTTCAAAAAGCATATTGTCGATTTTAATCAGACGAATCAATTAATAAAAGAAATGTTTAAAAAAATACCGGCTATCTCTGTAGTTCCCGGATTTATTTCCGAGGATATACATACAGGGAATACCGGTAATTTAGGACGTGGCGGTTCCGATTATACCGCGTCTATCCTTGCGGCGGCTCTCGATGCTACGATTCTTGAAATCTGGACGGATGTCGATGGATTTATGACTGCCGATCCTAAAGTGATTTCAAGCGCTTACGTCATTCAGGAATTGAGTTACATTGAAGCGATGGAATTATCGAATTTCGGCGCTAAAGTAATTTATCCGCCAACTATTTTTCCTGTTTATCACAAGGATATACCGATATTAATCAAAAATACATTCAACCCTGATGCGCCGGGAACTTCCATTTCTAAGAATAAGACCGAAGGCAATAAATCGATCAAAGGAATATCGTCGATCGACGATACTTGCCTGATTACGGTTCAAGGTTTGGGAATGGTTGGAGTGATTGGAGTAAACTATCGAATTTTCAAAGCGCTTTCCAAAGTTGGAATCAGCGTGTTTATGGTTTCTCAGGCTTCGTCGGAAAACACAACATCTTTCGCGGTTAAAAACGAAGATGCTGATTTGTCGGTAGATGTTCTGACGGAAGAATTTCGATTGGAATTAAGCCAAGGCGAAATCAATGACATCAAATCAGAGAAGAACTTAGCAACCGTAGCTATTGTCGGCGAAAACATGAAACGGACGCCCGGTATTGCCGGGCAATTGTTTGGAACGCTCGGACGCAGTGGAATCAGTGTAATCGCCTGCGCACAGGGAGCTTCCGAAACTAATATATCGTTTGTCATTGACAGCCGTTATTTGCGGAAAGCCCTGAACTCCATTCACGATTCATTTTTCTTGTCGCAATATCAGGCATTGAACATATTTGTAACCGGAATAGGAACTGTCGGCGGTCACTTGTTGGAGCAAATCAAGCAGCAGCAAGAAACGCTGATGCTCCAGAATGGATTGAAATTGAATGTTGTGGGAATTGCTGATATAGACAATATGATTCTGAACCGAAGAGGAATTAATCTGGATAACTATAAGGAAACGTTACGAAAAGAAGGCGTATCGACCACTCCGGAAGCGCTTCTGGAAGAAATTCTGAATATGAATATTTTCAATCCCGTGTTTGTCGATTGTACGGCAAGTCCTCAAATTTCGGCTCTTTACGGCGATTTTCTTTCCAATAACATATCGGTAGTTGCCGCCAATAAAATCGCCGCTTCCTCCGAATACGACAATTATCATTTCCTGAAAGAAACCGCTCGAAAAAAAGGCGTCAAATTTTTATTTGAAACCAACGTCGGTGCAGGTTTGCCGATTATCAACACGATGAACGCGTTGATTAACAGTGGCGATAAAATAGTTAAACTGCAAGCGGTTTTGTCGGGGACTGTGAATTTCATTTTCAATACGATTTCGGCAGAAATTCCCTTAAGTAAAGCCATTTGGATGGCAAAAGAAGCCCGTTTTTCAGAACCCGATCCGCGCATTGATTTAAGCGGAATGGATGTTATCCGGAAATTGGTTATACTTACGCGGGAAGCCGGTTACGAAGTCAGTCAACCGGACGTTGAAAAAAATCTGTTTATTCCTGATCGATACTTTCAAGGTTCTTTGGACGATTTTTGGAAAACCATACCGGAAATGGATGCCGAATTTGAAGAAAAACGTAAAAAATTAGAAGCGGAAGGAAAACGCTACCGCTTCGTTGCTGAAATGGATTGTGGAAAATGCCGTTTGGGATTGCAGGCGGTGGACAGAAGTCATCCGTTTTATGATCTGGAAGGAAGTAATAATATCATTATGATAACAACAGAACGATACGACGAATTTCCGATGATTATCAAAGGATATGGAGCCGGAGCTTCCGTCACGGCAGCCGGTGTCTTTGCAGACATTATCAGCATTGCGAATATACGATAATATGGGTAAAATTGATATACAGGCAGTCAAGCAACGATTTGGTATTATTGGAAACAGCCCGTTACTGGAACGTGAAATCGAGAAAGCGCTTTTAATCGCTCCGACCGATTTAACGGTGTTGATTATAGGAGAAAGCGGTGTAGGAAAAGAAGTTTTTCCCCAGATTATTCATCAGAACAGTTATCGAAAACACGGTCCCTACATTGCGGTTAATTGCGGCGCAATTCCGGAAGGAACGATCGATTCGGAACTTTTCGGTCATGAGAAAGGTTCTTTTACAGGCGCGTTAGCCGATCGGAAAGGCTATTTTGAAGTTGCGGACAAGGGAACTATTTTCTTGGATGAAGTCGGAGAATTACCGCTGGCTACTCAAGCGCGTTTATTGCGGGTATTGGAATACGGAGAATTTATTAAAGTCGGTTCGTCCAAAGTACAAAAAACAGATGTCCGGATTGTTGCCGCTACGAATATGGATTTGATAAAAGCCATTCGCAACGGCAAATTCAGAGAAGATTTATACTACCGCTTGAATACGGTTCCAACGTTTATCCCGCCTTTGCGCGACCGGAAAGAAGATATCTTTTTATTGTTTAAGAAATTTTCAATCGACTTCGCCGAAAAATACAGGATGCCGCCGATTCAACTAACGGATGAAGCCAAATTAGTTTTGAGCAATTACCGTTGGCCAGGCAACATTCGAGAATTAAAAAACATCACCGAGCGAATGTCGATAATAGAGCAGGAGCGGGAAATTAGCGTAGATGTATTGAAAACTTATTTAGTGAATCCCGACATCGGACTTCCGGCTTTGATGCAACCGGATGCCGATAAACCTTTTTTCAATAGCGAACGGGAAATCATGTATCAGATTCTTTTTGATATGAAGAAAGATATCAATGATTTAAAGAAATTGGTTCCGGAATGGAGTAAGAATCAACCCTCCGTTTCGGAAATGCCTCATATTTCTTATGCATCCAAAACGGGTTCATCGAATATTCCGGAAAAGATTATTGAAGAAGAACCGGTTCCATACGCCGACGAATATTCGGAAGAAGAATGGAAAGCGCAGGCGGAATCGACGACGCAGTCGCTGGCTGAAGTTGAAAAAGAAATGATTATAAAGGCGCTGGCGCGGCATGGAGGCAAACGGAGAAACGCCGCCCAAGATTTGAAAATATCCGAACGGACATTGTATCGAAAAATTAAAGAATATGGCTTGGAATAAGTTAATGATTGTTTGTGTTTTGTTTTTTCTCACTTCATGCTCCATTTCATATAAGTTCGAAGGAGGGAGCGTGAATTACGACTTAACAAAAACCATTCATATTTCCGATTTCCCTAACCGGACGCCTTTTTATTCGCCACTGTCCTCCATGTTTAATTTGGCTTTGAGAAAGCGCTTTATCGAACAGACCCGTTTAAAAGAAGTCAGTTCTAATGCAGATATCGAAATAGAGGGTGAGATTAGCAACTTTGATGTGGCGAATACGGCGGTTAAAAGTAATGCCTACGCCTCCCAAGCCCGCCTGACCATTACGGTTCATGTGCAATACACAAACAACAAGGAGCAGGGTAAAAATGTTGACCAATCATTTTCTTCCTCTAAGGAATTTCCGGCGACACAATCGATCGATGATGTGCAAGACCAATTGATACCGCAGATTATCAGCGATATTGTGGATATGATTTATAATTCAACAGTCGCAAACTGGTAAAACCTAAATAAAGGACATCATGCAACACAAACAAATCATCGGCTTAATGAATGGAAATATTCCTTTAACAAAAAAAACAGTATCGTATTTATCGGATGTAATTGAGAAATATCCTTATTTTCAAGCGGCGCATATCCTCCATACTTTAAATTTATTACAGTTGAAAGACGCCCATTTTTTGATTGATTTGCGAAAGACGGCTATTTATGCGCCCGACCGTAAACAGCTTTTCTTCCGGATTGAAGATGTTTTCTTTGATCCGAAACTAATGGATGCGCTGAACAATGAAACGCTTTCGTCCGATTCTCCATTTGAATTAATTGATACTTTTTTATTGGGAAATACTGAAGAGAACGCCGACCGGCAAAAAGACGAAATAGAATCCTTACCGATTTCTACCGATTATGCTTCTTATTTGCTTTCCAACGAAACGGAAAATGGAGAAGCGCCTCCCTTACAGCATCAGGACGCAATAGATAAATTTTTGGAAAAAGACGCAGTTTCGCCTTTAAAGATAAATCTTGAACAAACCGATGTACAAGAAGAAGAGGAATCTTCGGAATCCCTTTCGGAATCAACAAGTGATGATAGTTTTTTTTCCGAAACGCTGGCTAAAATCTATGTCAAACAGAAAAAATATGATAAGGCTTTAGAGATTATTCGTAAATTAAATTTGATTTATCCGGAAAAAAATCGTTACTTTGCAGATCAAATTAGGTTTTTAGAAAAATTAATTATTAATACAAACAAAATTAAATAAAAAAATGTACTTATTGATTTCAATTTTAGCAGTTATTATTTCCATTGTTTTGGTTTTTTTCGTAGTCATCCAAAATTCAAAAGGAGGCGGATTGGCTGCAGGTTTTTCAGGTTCCAACCAAGTGATGGGTGTTCGTAAAACAACTGATTTTCTTGAAAAGGCAACATGGACGCTTGCCGGTTTAATTGTAGTTTGCAGTATTGCCGCTTCGTATTTTATGACAAGTAATACAGGAGCTACTAACGATTCTTCCATCAAAGAAGATATTCAAAATGCGCTTCCTCTCCAGCAAAATCAAAATGCAGTTCCTGATTTTGGAACTCCCGTTCCTGCTGCTACCAATGGAACTGGAACCCCGGCTGCTGCTCCCGCTAAAGGACAAGAAAGCAAACAGACAACGACGCCGCCGCCTGCAGCGCCGGCGCCATCCAAATAATTTTTAGTGTCGTTTGTTTTTTTGTTGAATAACCTTCACAAGTATCCAAACTGCGCTGTAGGCGATTAACACGAAAAGACCATCGCCAATCGGCGCAGTTTGTCCTACACCCCCACTAACTTCCGGTCTATTGATGTCGGTACTTGAACTTGCTTTGAACAAGCCAAAACTGAAATTGTTATCGGTGAAGAGCGATGTATTTTCCGACATTCCTACGAAAGAGTTTTCGTTGCTTGTTCCTTGTCCGCTGAATAATCCTACTTCTTTGTTTCCTGCGTTGATTGTAAACATAAAAGTAAATAAATAGATTATTATTAGTATTGTTTTTATCATAATTCTTAATTGATTTTTACGATTTTTACTTGATTTTCCGTTCTCACTTTGATAATTAACGGAGATGCACCGGGATTTCTCTGCAAGGAATAATACTTCGCCCCTGATGCGCTTTCATATAATTTCCTTCCATGCAAATCATAAACAGTCACTTGCTTTACAGGGTCGGACTCAGACGACAAAACGTAAATCCCGTTTAAATCGCCATACACTTTCAGATTGTCCGGAGAGTTAACTTCCGGCAAAGAGGTTGTCGTGTTATCGAAACGTAGTGAAAATCGTCCGTTCCGGATACCGGTTTCATTCTGATTAAAAGTATAGGTATAACTTGCTATTCCCGTCAAATTAATGATCTTGTTTTCTAAAGCGTCGATAAATTCTATTTTCGAAGCTTTGGTGTAATGATCCATACCGGTGAAAGTTAACCGTATTTCTCCGGCTTGTCCGGTTTTAACGCCTAATGGCACGATAACTTCCCCGTTGTTTTGAATGAAATTAATGTCAACCGGTATTTCTCCCGCCAATGAATATATTTCCGGAACATAATTATAAGGAGTAAATAATTTCCGGACATCTTCTCCTCGCACAAAATCATTGCTTGCCTTTTCCTTATATCCTATCAACGCATACGAAACAGCGTATTTGTTTTCGGATTGGATGCGCAAGATATTTTCTTCTTTTTCTTCTCGAGCGCTTCTCAAATTGAATGAGGAAGTCGCCGGACGAGCGGTTGAAATTTTTGTTACGTCAAAGCGGACATCTCCTCCCCTATAGGTTAGGAAGAACCCTTGTAGCGGAGATACATAAAGTGAATTATCCAAAGCATTTGACGAAGTAATCCCTGAGGCTGCCGTATCGACGCTAAAAGAGACAAACGTAGTTCCATTCCAGATTTTGTACTCCGGATCAATTGAAGTGGCGTTGTCTTTACAAAACTCAATCATATTAATCGAAGACATGTAGGGATTACCAACTAAAAATTCGTTCCCGTCACTCAAATTATCAACCGGATGATAAATCGGATTTTGAAATACCCAAGTATTATCGATTAAAGAATCCGGAGTAAAGCGGTAATTGCTGCTATCCCGTTTAAAGACTTCTGTTTTAGGAAAAATCATATTGAGGTCCGCCGGATTGCTTACGCCATCGCCAAAATAGAAAAACGTACTATTTTGAGATATTGGATCATATACCTGTGTGCGATGGGCAAACAGGGCTGTAGAATCAGCAAAGAAAGGTAATTCTATAATCCCGTTTGTTTTCAGAATGCCATAACTTTCTCCCATCCGGTTTTGAGGCAAATAATCAGATTCGTTATACTGACCATAAAAGCCGATTTCTTCACAACCGGCATCGTCGCCGGTATCGTTCCCTGCTCCATACATGAAGAAAGCAAAACCGTGGGTGGAATTTCTTGCTAAAGGCTCAACCATACTATTGTAGGTGTTTGTCCAGTTTCCGACAGAATAATTCTGATTGTCCTTGTTAACAGGTCCGAACTTTTTTAAGAATGTAAGCGGGAATCCTCCGAAACCAAGGTCTCCGGAAACAATATTTTTCAACGGAGAAGCAAGCATATACCATCGTTCCCTATCCAAAGGAAAGGCGGAATTAGCGGCGGAATACAACATCCGGTCGGAGGTTGAACTACTTCTTATTAAATAGTTTATATCTGATTCCCCTGTTATCTGTTCCGTTTGCGCCAACCCAAAATTGTATTGGATGTGCGCCTTTTTGTAGGTCAGGATGTCGGGACGTTCCATTTCGGCGCCTTGTATGAAGTAAATATTATTACATTCGGCATCGGTTGTCAACTTCGGATAATACAGGCTATTGCCGGGAATATATACATTATTGCATGCTGTCGGCACAACGGCAGGCGTCCAGTTGGCATTGTTGTTCCAATCATACCTGTCGCTTTCGTTGGGAGCGTTGGGCGTCCAGATGATAGGATTTCCGCCTACATAGAAATGCGTGGTATTAATCCTGTCTGTTGAAATCATATCAACCGTATAAAAGCCATCCGGTAAGTTAAGCGTGAGATCCCCGGAGCCTTTTTCCTCGTCATTTATTTTCCATACAATTTGATTTTTTATGCTGTCGGGATAAGCTTTGAAAGTAAAGCTGGAAACATCGCAAAAATTCTTCCAGTTAACGTCGATATAATTAGAATCATTAACAGTAAAACCTGCCGTCAAATCCCTGTATCTTGAGCCTACAACGTAACGATAATTGGTGTAGGATCCACGTCCGTAAGCCAATGCCATTAATCCGTCGGGATTATAAATGATACAATTCTTGTTCAAGTGAATAAAAGTATTGGAGGAAGTGATGACATTGCTTGCCCCAAAATAATAATACCCGATAGAATAGCCGCTGCCGCCAACATCATCCGCCACCCAATAAAAATCGGATAAATTTTTTACCAACTGATAGGCGTCTCCGTTAATCGATATCGTTGTTTTGTCTTTGCTTGCCGTAGGAACAATAATTGTAACATAATGATCCATTTTCATAAACACATACTTTCCGTCAAAATCAAGCGGGCTTACAAATATTTCGTAAGCTCGCTGCTCTATTGGAGGCAACCATGACATCGCCGGTTGCGACATTGAGCCTCCACCTGTTGGAGGATTTTCAAAAGAACAAATGCTCACCGGATTATCCGAAGTGATATAACAACCTCTGCTGCCCCAATTATTGTTTGCGTCAATTATTATATCCTGATGTCTATTATAGGGTGATGATGCGTTGATAGTATAAGAAATTGGCGTACTACTGTTTGAATGTTGCACAGTAACATTAGTAGGAATATCTTTAGCAAAAATTCTGAAATAACCCGTCTTAACATCATTATCATTCGTTGGCGCAACAAACTTTTTACCCCATTGGCTAACCGGCATTAATTGTTCGAAGGTATAATTACTCATGCTAACGCCACCTGTTGTTATCACCCCCGTCGTATTTGAATTAAAGAAACCGATCGGTTTATCAGATACAACATGCGTTCCATACGAACTAATATTTGTATAATAGTAATGATAAACCCCGCCGGCATTCAGCGTAATTTTTGTGTTAAGCGATATCACAGGGTTTTGAATAGTAACGGTGGTGCTGTCTTCTTTCGCAATCAATAAAAATCCGTTGCAGTTATTAATATCAGTAGGTGAATTATAATAAGGGGAAATACCGTGATTATAATATTCCTTTCCCCAGCTTTCTACGGGCCAAACAAAGCTTGCTTCCACCGAATGATTAGCGGCATTCATCACTACCAATGTTATCTGCTCGTCGGATGTTACATGGATGGATTTCTTGTTTGTATCTAATTTTGCCGAATAAGCTGCTATCTCTTGCGCCGCCGTCAAAGTGTAATCGAAAATCGTTCCGGAAGGAACAGTAAAAGTTGTATCAAGAGAATTATTTTCCGTAAACGACAGATTCACTTTCGCCTCAGCAAGAGCGCTTACTCGCAATTTCAATTCAACATTGGCAGGAGTAGCTTCTTGGTGATTTTTTCCGAATGCGACAAAGAAATCCGTTCCCGAATTACATAATTGGGTAGATGGTTGGGCAAATGAACGAGTCGAAACGATAAATATAAAAACTAATAACGAAAGCGTTTTTCCTATAAATTTGCGTTTTGATAATATCATAATTCTATTTTTTTTGTTATATAATTTCATTTCATATATGTAAAAGTATCAATATGTAAGTATTTTCGGGCAAAATTAAAGGTATTAGCCCGCTTATACAAGAAAAAATTAAAATAAATAAAACTAATTCTGTCGTGTATTTTTATGACTGGAGAATGATTTATTTTCAAATTTATATTTTTTCATAAAATAAAATCATTATTTGATTTGTGGATTTTTATGCCAAATGATATTTGTCCGATAATAAAAATTGATGTGTCATTTCAATTAAGTAATGTAGTCGTAGTGTCAAAAGAAGGAGTTTTTCAATTTCCAAAATAATTCACTACCTTTGTTTCCAAATTCAACTCAATTGGTATGAAGATTTTATTTATCGGCGGCACCGGAACGATTAGCGCTGCTATATCAAAATTATTAATTGTACAAGGGCATGATTTATACCTTCTAAATCGAGGGCAACGAAACGAAACGCTTCCCGAAGGAGCGCATTGTTTGATTGCAGACATAAATGATGAAGCAAAAGTAGCCGGATTAATCAAGAACTTGAATTTCGATTGTGTTGCTGATTTTATTGCTTTTGTTCCGGAACATTTGCAACGGGATTACCGTTTATTTAAGAATAAAACGAAACAGTTTATCTTTATCAGCTCGGCTTCGGTCTATCAGAAACCTTTGTCCGATTATAGGGTTACGGAAGCAACGCCATTGGCGAATCCTTATTGGCAATATGCAAGAGACAAAATCGCTTGTGAAGATTATTTGGTGAAACTCTATCGCGAAGAAGGTTTTCCGATTACTATTGTTCGCCCGAGTTATACTTACGACGAACGGAAAGCGCCTCTGGGCGTTCATGGACGAAACGGCACTTGGTCGGTCGTAAAAAGAATATTAGACGGTAAACCGGTGATTATTCAAGGCGACGGAACTTCTTTATGGACGATGACGCATACGAGCGATTTTGCAAAAGGTTTCGTTGGATTAATCGGAAATATTCATGCATACGGCGAAGCTGTTCATATCACGTCGGATGAAACACTTACTTGGAATCAAATTTATCAGTGCATTGCCTCCGCAGTGAACAAGCCTTTAGTTGCGGTTCATATTTCTTCCGAGTTTCTCGCATCGGCAGGCTCCTATGATTTTTACGGAGGATTGTTGGGAGATAAAGCCGTTTCGGTTGTTTTCGATACTTCCAAACTAAAGCGATTAGTACCGAGATTTGTCGCAGAAAAACGCTTTGATCAGGGAATCAAAGAAACAATCGACTACATACTTGCTCATCCGGAATATCAATTGGAGGATGAAGAATTTGATTGTTGGAGCGATGAAATCATCGTTTTTCTTTCGTCATTGCGAAGACGAAACAGCAAAGAAATCACTTCTTAACGCTGAATCGCTTCGGCGAGCGACCTTGCAAGGGCGACTACATAAAAATAACTTAACACTAAATATTAATAAAAATGATGCAATACAATACGCAAGAAAAGCGCTTAGCGTTGCCGGAATACGGCAGGAATATTCAGAACATGGTTAATTACTGCGTTTCGATTCCCGAAAAGGAAGAAAGAACACGATGTGCCAATGCCATTGTTTCTATCATGGGAAATATGTTTCCTCACTTACGGGATGTCAACGATTTCAAACATATCCTCTGGGATCATTTGGCTATCATGTCTGATTTCGCTCTTGATATTGATTATCCGTATGAAGTGGTGAAACGGGAAGATTTGTATGTTAAGCCTCAAAAATTACCTTATTCTCAAGGTAAAATAGCTTATAAACATTATGGTAAGATACTTGAAAATATGATTAAGAAAGCGACCGAGCTTGAGGCTGGCGAACAAAAGGACTATCTTGTTTCACTTTTGGCTAATCACATGAAAAAATCATTTCTGACATGGAATAAAGAGAGCGTTGACGACCGGAAAATATTTAAAGATCTGGATGAGCTTTCGGAAGGGAAAATCAAAATGGATGAAGAAGTCCATAAGTTAACCGAATCGAAGGATATCTTGATGAAAAAGAATAAAAATCTAAGTCGCAGACAACAAAACAAGTAAAATGGCAACATTTATTATTGAAGGCAAGCATAAACTATCCGGAGATATTGTTCCGCAAGGAGCTAAAAATGAAGCTCTGCAAGTTATATGCGCCACTTTGTTAACTTCAGAAAAGGTGACCATCCACAACATTCCGGACATTCTGGATGTAAATAATCTGATCGTCCTGTTGAAAGAAATAGGAGTGAAAGTCGATCGCGCCTACCCCGGAACATATACGTTTCAAGCCGATGATATCAATCTGGATTATCTTCAAACCGAAGAATTTCTGAAAAAAAGCGCCGTATTGCGAGGCTCCGTCATGCTGATAGGACCTTTTGTCGCCCGTTTTGGCGAAGCAATGATTCCCAAGCCGGGCGGCGATAAAATCGGACGCCGCCGGTTAGACACGCATTTTCTTGGAATCCAAAAATTGGGAGCCGATTTCGTCTTCGATATCGACCGCCATGTTTACAAAGTAAAGGCAGAACGATTGAGAGGCGCTTATATGTTATTGGACGAAGCTTCCGTAACGGGTACCGCCAACATTCTGATGGCATCCGTATTGGCAGAAGGAAAAACAACCATCTACAACGCCGCTTGTGAACCCTATTTACAACAACTGTCTAAAATGTTGGTTGCCATGGGCGCCCGCATTGAAGGCATTGCATCCAATTTGCTGCGTATCGAAGGCGTTGAACATTTGCATGGATGCGAACACACTATTTTGCCGGATATGATTGAAGTTGGAAGTTTTATCGGTATGGCGGCTATGACGCAATCGGGAATCCGCATCAAAAATGTTTCTTATGATGATTTGGGCGTTATTCCCGACGCTTTTCGCAAATTCGGAATCACCGTTGATAAGGAAGGAGACGACATTATTGTGCCGGCTCAGGAATCGTACTCGATAGAAACATTTATTGATGGTTCGATTATGACTATCGCCGATGCTCCGTGGCCCGGATTAACCCCCGACTTGCTGAGCGTTTTTCTCGTTGTCGCAACGCAGGCAAACGGAAGTGTGCTGATTCACCAGAAAATGTTTGAAAGTCGCCTGTTTTTTGTGGATAAATTGATTGATATGGGAGCGCAGATTATTTTGTGCGATCCGCATCGGGCGACCGTCATTGGCGCCAATCGCCGGTATTGTCTCCGGGCGGCAAATATGGTTTCGCCCGACATTCGCGCCGGAATTGCTTTGCTGATTGCAGCCATGAGCGCTGAAGGCACCAGCCGGATTCATAACATCGACCAAATCGATCGCGGCTATCAGGAGATTGACAAACGATTAAATGCGTTGGGCGCACGAATCACACGGATATGAATGACTGAATAATTGAATAATTGAATAATTGAATAATTGAGTAATTGAGTAATTGAAGGGGGGATGATTAATCGGGATGAATTGGTTCTTATAGGGCAATTTAGAAAACCGCATGGTACACAGGGCGAAATTGCTTTTTCGTTTGCGGAGAGGATTGCTGATCAAGTCCGCAATCCCCTAACTGAATCATGCTCCTTTTTCATTTGTGAAATCGACGGAATTTTTGTTCCTTTCCATATTGAAAGCTACCGGTCTATTTCCGATTCGTCAGCATATATTCAATTAAAAACAATTGATTCCGAAAGAAAAGCCCGCGAACTCTCGCATAAGGAGGTCTTTTTGCATAAAAGACAGTATAAGGAAGAGATTCCGGATGACTCTTTTACTTGGGATTCTTTCATCGGATATGCTTTAGTCGATGAACAACTCGGAAAAATCGGCGTTATTGTTGAGGTTGACAAAACCACTATGAACACATTATTTATTGTTGAAAGAGGAAATGACGAAATTTTAATTCCGGCAGTAGAAGATTTCATTCTCCGAGTGGATGAAAACCAAGAAGAATTAATCGTTGTATTGCCGGAAGGTTTGGTGGAATAGAGCTATGCTCCCGTCCGGATTTATGAATTCCTCAAGTTTTTGCCGGTAAACCATAAATTTCATATACTCATACAATTATTTCTGCTAACCAAATAATCTATGTCCATTATTTTGAAGATTAAAACCAATATCCAATTCCAATATTAAATCCTATTTGCGTCAATTTATTGTCAAAGATAGATGAAGATTCTGATGACGAATTTTTAGTGAAGAGTATATTGCTCTGTACCTGTGGGGTAATTGAAAGCGACAATCCTGAATTGAACATGTATTCAGCCCCAATACCGAAAAATCCTCCAAGTCCCCAAGTATATCCTTGGGTTGGATGATAGTTAATACTAATTCCTGCATTGGCATAAAAGTATTTCCCAATGAAATATCGTATTCCTAAAGGAACGGAATAAATGCCAAATGAATCGTCATACTGATACGAAGAATAAGTAGTGTCACTAAGAAAACCTCTCCATTTTTAAATTTTGATTTTTACCGTCGACCTTGTCCATACAATAATCTCGGAAGATTTTCATTTTTCTGAACGATTATTTGTCGTAAAGCGGGAAAAG
>Ga0123354_10008909_pt1 | contig 15310 bp, 9 predicted proteins | sample TergutLab28metaG_2_FD_97872 | JGI IMG/M metagenome (GOLD analysis project Ga0123354, IMG submission 97872) | Labiotermes labralis P4 segment gut microbial communities from Petit-Saut dam, French Guiana - Lab288 P4 | ecosystem: Host-associated > Arthropoda: Insects > Digestive system > Gut ...
AGCATAAATGGACGGATTAGCAAGGTGGGATCGGCCCACTTTCATTTCGAGCAATGTGATCACTAATTTCGTTTTGGTGAAATACAACACAAACGTGAGTTTTCTGCACTTACGGCGCCATTTTCTGTACTTCTCGGCCACTCACGCAACGAACGACGCGTGCATCTCACGCTTTAACCTTTTGACGCCTAATGTCAAATATAGTGGTCGTACCGCACCGCCAACCTCTAAAGTTGGATTTTATATATTTATTCAACAAATATAGGTACTGAATATTTTAAACATGGTATATACTCTCCGCTTTTTTCTCTTCAAAATGCAGTTTGTTTCATAATTCTAACTTATTTGGTTCCTGTCGTATTCACATTTTATATACAGGGTGTACTAAAATTAAAAAAATAATTCCGGCGTCTAAAGGTTAAACAAGCGCTGCGGTAAGATCTTTACTCTTCATGGATGTTACGTTGCGTCGATTGGTAGATTCTTGGACACCCTGAAGATGAGACCGAGAGGTTGCCCGAAACGTCAGCAACTACAAATCAACGCTGCGTAACATGCCAGAAGAGCGAGCTCTCATTGATACCGCGGTGGAGGCCCGAAATCACGTAAGAGTAAAGGTGATTTTATTCTCAGGTGTGGAATGTGTAACTGGTGGCTCGCGGGCCGCATGCAGCTCGTCTGGTCCTTGGGGCGATCCGCGCAACTTTTCAAAACACGCCGCGAATACGGCTCTAAGATAACGATCTATAACCGGAACCGTTCGTTAATCGGTTATCAAACTGCTTAGCGGCACTCCGCCTGCCATTTCATACTTTTATGTCAGTAATATCTCGAGTAAATGCGAATAGCATTATAATCTGCCAGATTTACAATGACTATTTGCAGACCCACGACAGGCGGCGGGATGGTGGTGTGAAGCCAGCCACCTGCCCCTCCCCCCCTCCCCCCGCACTAGACTTTAAAAAAAGTTTCATCCCAAACACAAACGCGATCAGCATCTTGGTCAACAAATTCCATAAAAAATATTATTCAACGGCTTGACGTGGATCTGCGAACTTTTCCGAAACTACCCACATATGCCCAGGCATGGATCTGTAACTTTCAAACGGGTACGCTATAAAACAATGTTAAATTAAGGGTCCAGTCTAGCGCGGACCAACCAATGAATGCCACTAAAGAATTAGGAACAGCCTAAAACAGACTTTTGTAAAACCATCACTAAATTCATATTAAATTCATTTAATCATTTCATATAATATTATTTCATTCAATGCCTAAGAATGAATTCCAAAAAAAATATTACATTCAGTACTCATGATCTACAATGTACTTAATTTATTGTCGACCATAACTGATACACGTAAAAGCACACATTTTATCGTGTGAGAAAAAATGAAGCAACTGGTTACAAAACACTACATGCGGCGCACCGATGACTTTGGTCTGAAAGCATCACGCGACATGAGTCGAGCAGTCCAGTGTCCATCGATAGGCTACCTTAACACATACACACACATTATTCAGCAAGTACCACCAGATGCATGACGCAATGCAATCCTGCTCACTGTGGTCCAGCAGTTCGAAGTGATCACGCCCACCACTGAACACACGTCATTAACGAAACCTTTTTATCAAGTTCTAGTCGTTTTGCCTCTTTCACCCTTACATGACCAACACGACACACATCGTTAAAAGCATGACATAAATTTTCGTATGTGAGAACGACGGTATAATCTGTCCAGTCAATTTTCAACTTAACGGCTGGCTACTCGATGGGTTTTAAGAAGCACATTAGGTTCACGCTTTCATGTAGGACTACGTTACTAGGACAATACGACGGGCGTACTGCCAACAGGTCTAGCCCAATACACGGTGATCTGACACGTTAATGGATGGTAACAAAATCTATTAGTCGTAGCTTCACTTACCACCAGCTTCTCTCATATCATGCTGTCAGCCTACACGAAACGTTCACTGCACTACCACGATGCGCCGTGCCCACGAACATGCCAAAGAACACACCGCACATCAGGCGTCATGGACCAGACCCACATGGGGAACGAACGGCTGACATGAACTTTATATGGAAGGCACCAAGTGTGGAAAACTGCGTTTCAGACACGCCGATTTCACAGATGGCCGGATGGAATCTCGACAGAACACCCCGGCTACCGCAACAAGTTTTGCGTGCTTTATACCTCTGGCTGTTCATGTCAATTCCGTCTCCTCTTACACCCCATCTATACAGAACAAACGCTTAATAAAATGTATGGCTGTAAGTTTAATATTAAGGTAATTATAGACTATTTAAAAGGTAAATCAGTCCCATTACAGACCCGAGGTGCCCAGAGGGTTCCAGGAAGTTAGGGTTCCCAGATTACGTGACAACGGCACAGGATGGTGGTAATGTTGTCAGCCTTACGCACCGGCCGCTTTTTACCCCCAGGAAATACTCCTGGTACTCATTTCTTTTAGAGGCTTAGTCGACCCCAGGGCCATAGTGCGATCGGAAGGGTTATGTCAATAAAAAATACCAATGACACTATCTGAAATCGAACCAGCGACCTTCCGATTTGTAGCACAGCACTGTGCTACCGCGGTCCCCAAATTAGAGACGATTTACTGGCTCTTTTATCGCTGACCTGAGCACCGCAGCTGTCACGGTATGTCGCCGCCCATAGCTTTGGTCGCGATACCCAAGGGTTTCTGTATAAACATCCAGGCTTAAAAATGTGGTTGGATCCAAGGATAAGAAGTTCTTTTTTTCCATGATATATGGGAATAAATAATTTCGTCCCGTCTCAAATATTCCAAGTTATTTAAAACCTCATGTACATCAACTGCCTTTTGACTTTGTGTCTATGTAGGGTAAAGGTTAGAGCTATACCAACGCATGTCATAAAGGCATAAGGAGACAACAGGTACGATCACTCATTCTTAACGTCGGCAATGACAGTGGTGGTGGTCATCTTCACGCCACAGCCGCTTTACCGTCCGGAAAAGTGGTTCCGGTACCCACTGAGTATGGTCCCCAGGGTCCATTTGGACATTCTTGATTAACAAATCCTTTGCCCCTGCCGGTAATCTGTCTACACATGACCCTACCCTTCTGTTGTTCCGCCCACAGCCTACACAACACCTACACAGTAACCCGGGTCCTCTTATACACAGTATAGTCAATGTTATCATGCTGACGAAAGCGTTCATTCTTCAGCCCGGGATCTTCGTAAAATACCGGGCTGCTGTACTAAAATATTAACGTGCATTGTTATTATTATTATTATTATCATAATCATCATAATAATCATAAACGTAAGTTTCGATTTTGACATTCAGAGGACCATGCAGCATGATATATTCTTATAATAAAACCAACGAGATGCACTAATTTCTCAAATTTATTTTTAGAATGGAACTCTTACAAGTTTCCGACAGGTTTTCTGTCCATCATCAGGAGTCTAGCACTGTTTACACAGCAATGTTGTATGTCATACAGGTTTTGCTGACTGCTTGCTAGTGTGATCAGGACGGAACATTCTTATCCCGCTAGCAAGCAGTCAGCAAAACTTAACCGCCGTGGCAACTAATGACGGCCTGATGCTGTGCAATGTAAATAATCTCTAGGCAGCCACATAAAAATAAATGCTTGCGTCATAGCCTTCTACGACAACTGAAACCGCACCAGTTTTGAGAAATATAAATCTGATCCGCAAAATTCTTCCCTATTTCGAAGCGTTTGCGATCGAACGCTGGTTTACGACAGTGCCCAGCAACTACACAGACCTACTGCGTATAGAGAGACAAGTGAGCACGAAGGGAAAAGTGTTGGGCCTTCAGTTGAAAGCTGATGATGTTTTAAAAAGTTTCTTGCATTTGCTTTTTGTCGGTACACTGTTCTCAACGAGTACTCTACATTAATCCTAACTGCAAAGCGTCACTTTCATAGTGGCTCAGAGGGCAGCATCTGTCACGTGATTTCCCGTCGGATGCAAGCTGTCAATGCGATTGGGTTGCTCGAGGAGATGATAAAAGGGGCACTCCGTATTAACCGCGCAAAACTGAAACAGTAAACTACAAAGGAGCCCCACGGTTAGACAAGAGAACGTACACTGCGGGTGCTGTGTCCGATGAGAAAGTCGTTTAGCGTCAACACATCTACATTTAAACAGTGAAAATGGTATGTTTCGACACAGCGTTTGGGTTATCATCATAGCACTCATAACCACTGCGCTGGAGCACTGTACATTTGTATGGATAACACGTATTATTAGTGTGAAACTGATCTCCAGAATGTTTTGATGAGGGAAGTGATGATAACTCGAAAGCAGGGTCGAAACATGTACTGTTTAAATTCCGTTGTTTCGATGCTATATGACAGTCACTCATTTGACACATTTGTTGTTACGCAATGGGATGCTGCGTGCCAAGATTATACACAGCAGGTCAAAACGGCAATTGGCCTATGCCTTGAAGACACTGAGTTAACGTCAACACTACCTACAAGCGCCTGGACTCGAAAAACAAACATCTGGATAAGGCCTTTTCATGTTCATGCATTTAGAAGCGGCATCACACGACTCAAACAGTCCACCTTCGATCGCGACATGAAGACGGACACAGGACGGTACCGCACGGTTATTATCACGTTTCTACCAGGCGGAAAACAGGAAGAGACACAGATCAATGAACGGACGGATTTTTTAAGTCCCACTTCAAACAATACCCGAAGGCAACGGTACGAAACCGTATACTACCAGATTACCGAGAAAAAAAAAACCGTAAATGCATCTGCTTCGGCTTTGCTCCGAATAAAAGTGAATCGGAATGAGGAATAAATGTTTCAGGGCACCGTTAATTTATAAATAAAATAAGCATGGTGTATTCATTTTCTATCACCGTCCGCCGCCGGGTATCCAATTATCCTCCTTTCCTTCTCTTCCTCACCAACACTTCTTTTACCCTTACTTTCCACCTCCTACATTTTTGGCATTCTTTTGGTAACAAATGGTCACGTTACACTGTTAACGTAACAAGACTTCTATCGGTGCCAGGAAGGACCCCTTGATATCGTGAAGGGCAAGGTTTCCCAAACTTTTTTGCTCGCTCGCCCCTTTTGGCTTAAAAAAACCACGGATACTCACAACCTCGCTCACATAAATAGGGTGACCGGATGATAGGTAACAAAAATAAAAACATTATATCTCATAAATGATTTCAGATAGATACTAATACACACCAGTAGCATACGTAACAATGCAATGTATGATTTGACATTCAATTAAAATGACTGTCCATCGATTTGTGGTTCAAGAAATGTCCGAATTACATATTCTAAAGGTCATGCATATAACATATCGTCACTTAAAGAAATTCGATTATTTTTAACAAAATATTATTCTTTGATTAAAAAAAAAAAGTAACCTTCAAAGTAGCCGTTACAGAAATGGATCCACGGATCCCCTGCGAACTGCTCGCGGATCCCTTGGAATCCGTCGAGCACACTCTGGTAACCACTGGTGCAAGGCCAGTGTAGGCTCCTTTACAACGTACGGAAGCTCACTCACTGAAGTGTCAACTTTCCACCTGTCTGTTATGTAACTGCCTCAGTCCTGTTCCTTACTAACGCCTTCACTTGCAGCAATTACAAGAGAACACAAGCGTTATACATCCAAGCGTTCTTTTTTTGAGGTGTGCCATCCCCGTTGTGTGTAGTAACCATTAGGTGGGGTAACTACAGTCGATAACACAACTGATGGCCGAAACACGTAGTTTTTATGTATAATAAAACATCATTATTATACATAGATTAGTTGTGTTATTGACTGTAGTTACCCCACCTAATAATCCAAGCGTTCACCTGACATCAAACAGACTCTACGCACAGATCCACGAACAGCTGCTGGGTGAGTCTTCAATAATTTTCCTAGAAGAAGGAAATGTCAATACTCCAACCTCCCCAGTTCTTAAGGTCAGTTCCCTTTCTGGGAAATTAAAACAAATTAATTTTTGCTCTCACTTCAGTCGTGTGCGAACTTCTTGTAACACAGGTGGAAAAAGCAATGACAAAAGCCTGTGACAGGTCAAAGAGTTTCTCAGTGCACAATACGGAATCACCCCTCAAGTACTGTATTTTTCAGCAAGCAGGCAATACTTATGGACAATAAAACCTGTCTTCAAAGAAGCCCCGAAATGACAGTAAGAACCTGCTGTCTAAATAACTTCTGAGAACACTGTAATACACTTAGGTCCATATCACCATTACCACCACCTCCCTTTTAGACTTACGTACTAACATCAGTACAGACTGTTGGAGACTGCTGGTAACAAAAGGTAAATTCACCCTACAACAGGCCACGAAGGCCTTGGGGTGCGGGGAGTTAAGTTATAGCTATACCCTTTCTTTAACCTTGGTGCTGGATGGGATGGGTGGTCGAAGCCACGCCCCCCGCTTTACCCCCGGGAAAGAGCCGGTACCCATTGTACAGAGGCTGGGTAGGCCTCAAGGTCGGTCTGGACGAGTGCGGAAAATCTCGCCCCCGTCGGGATTCGTTCCCAGGACCGTCCAACTGTTGGTAATAGTTTCAAGTACAAAAACTCTGACATAGGGTACGTCAAAAGCTAGTCACGGACTTGCCCTCAAATAAAACACAAATGTGTCTGGTCAATCGCCGTCAAATTGCCTGAGATATGCCTTGACCGGAAGCACTGACATATCCGTAATTTTTATCTCTGTCTCATTACATCACCTACAACTAAACCGGGGTTTACTAGTTGCGTCCCGCGGTCACTTTTCAGCTAGATCTCCTTGTCATTCAGGGCTTCCCCAAGTTTCGTTTCAAAAATATTTTTGCTGACAAAATGGAACGATGGTGTTGAACTGACAAAAAATGTAAATGTTACATAAAGTGTAATGAGAGTCCAGAGATTTTCGGGGGGATGGGGGGGGGGATGTGATGCACAACCATGATGTAGACAGTGAAGCCTGCTTAAACCGACGACAGATATTGAATAATTCTGTCAAAAGGAAAGCAATGGAGGACTTGTGTGAAAGACCGCGCAAACTGATACACAAAGAACTGCGAAGCCAGTACTTGGATACTGTCACTTATAAAGACGTAAGGAACATTAGCAGGAACATGCACAAAGTGCGCTCCTCCCACCTGCTTCCTCTCCCAAGAGATAATGAAGAAACTCATGAAGCATTAATTGCTGTACAAGTGTTAACAAGTTCGACAGAAAAAAAAACTATTGTAATGTTTTCTTGCAAAAACAACTTACAGTTTTTTAGCTCCACTGATGGACTTTAGGTTGACGGGACATTCAAATCAGCACCGAAGTTTTTCCACCTACTATTTACAACTCATGGACTCACTATGTGAAACTTGCATTTTTCTTACCGTCCAAAAACATCCAACGTTCAATGAGGATATATTCAGATATACGGTATCAGAAGATGCTAAACTAGGTGTGAATGTTTTCCGAACAACTGTTTATGCTGACTTCGAAACCGCCATTCATAACGCAGTGACAACAGTGTGGTCAGGCTTGGAAGTTAAAGCATGTAGCTTCCATTTAGAACAGAGCTGGTGGCGGGAAATACAATCTTTGGGACTCAACAAGCAGTATGGAATGAAGGACTCTGAGGTAAGTCATTTCTTGAAGAAAATATTCGGACTGTCGCTTTTACCACCGGCGGAAAAGTCTGCGACGGTTTTGCGTTGGAATTTTTATCCAATCTTCCGAACGACAAGAGAGTGGAACAGTTTTGCGACTACCTGCTAGACAGTTATATTGATGCAGACTCCAGTATTCCTCCGCCTGTTTGGTCCGAATGTTCTGCATCATCGAGGACTATAAAAGCATGTGAGTTATTCCATGCCCACCTCAACGCACTATTTTACAGTGCGCATCATAAAATTTTTGTTCTTGTATACGCACTGCAAAAAAAAAACACAGAATGAGACGTATATCAAAATGAGAAGTGTCACTACACGAAGATTTAAAAAGTCAGCTACATTCAAAAAAGAGGATTAATCTCCTCAAAAATTGGACAGTATAGGGTTAACCTGATTTCAAGAATCGGATTTGTTTCACCAGCGTCTTATAAATTTCTACCAAACACACACTGGTAGTTCCTTATTGCTGGCATTTACGCTGCCACTTGCCACTTCTGTAACTGTGCATGTTACTGCACAAAATATAACAGATACTACGCATGTCAAACCACAGTGAGCTAACAGATCTGAGTTCGGAAGTTACACAGTTTAAAAATAAATATAAATTCATTATACTAAATATTACCTTGATGCCGCAAATAAAGGAAGCATTTGTTGGATCCAACGTAAATACAAACTCTACATTACAATATCCATTTGAGTTCTGCTCTGATGTCTCACTTATAGGCATAATATTTTCAAGAAAGTATAATCTTTTATTTGTGCTTACTTTAATAATTTCAGATCTAACGTTTGTTTTCTTGCTGCTCTCATTATTGGTATCTGTTCAACCTGATATTTGGAAGATCGTTTTTCGTATCATGAGTGAAAACAACTTTTCACACAAAAAAGTGCTATAAATTATCAAACATATTTAAAGAACCAATTGAATAATTTCTCGACAGGAAACAACAGTATGTTAATGAAATATCATACAGGCGATTCTGCAGAATGGATAATAATTATATGAGCACGGTTCGGGTGTCAGGTGCTTGGTACTCCGAGACTTAACTGCATTAAAACTCCCTCCGGACAAAGTGTTTTCATCCGACCACAACAATAACTTGAAATGGGCGATATTAGGAACTTAATGTGCCTGTCATCTTCCCCGAAAAGATTTTTTAATTGGGCTTAAACATTGGACAGTAACAACTGTATTGTCGATATCAATCAAGAATTCTGTATGTGTGCATGTAATTGTGTATAAAGCAAAGTACAATAAAAGTGTGTAAGAACCTTCAAATTGTTGGACATTTTGTATACCCATATCTTTCGATGCACCTGATACAGTTCCTTATTAACCGCGGGACGCAACTCGTCATCGTTGGGGTTGACAACTCGGGACGCAACTGATACAATTTCTTGACCGCGGGACGCAACTCGTACTTCCCCAACTAAACAGTAATTGGCTATTATGAAACCACAAAAAACTCAAGTTTCTTATACCAGTGGATCTTAACCTGTAATGGATCATGGACCGGAACAAACACAGTGACATATCCGAGTGCTACTCTCTCTGCCTGATATTTCACAGTAAGCAGAACAGCCTACAATTACAATGTTTACTATCGCGTCTTAACATGTTTACTGACAATTTCAAACTTACATCTTTACTGGAATAAAATCACCTACATACAACACGGTGCCTTATGAAATAACAAACTGGCATACCCACTGCAAAGATTCTGCTGTTCAGACTCGGTGCCGTTTCCCATTTGTGACAAACACAACCATCTAACCCAGAATGCAGTGTGCTTATTATCATCGGACATATGACTGACCTCCACGCAAGCGAGAGAACGCTTCATCCTGTAAGAAACATGAAAAAGAATCACTAGAAATCAAATAGAAACTCGTCGCTTATAATAAACTTTTAAACAAAACGCTGGGAATTTCTGAACACGCCTAAACTAATTTGCGGTATACGCTGGTCTATAGAATCCGAGTTAAACCCTCTACCAAACAGAATGAAGAACATCTCTACTGCACAAAATTTAGTCATGCGTAATGACTGCTGTGTCAGTCTGAAGTGGCCTTGCTGCGGTCGCTAACCTATCTTCCGCATCCTCGCAACGCACGTGCGGCGCGGACAAACACCAAGTTCGCGATGTAAGGAAGAAATAGTCAAGGAGTTCAAAATACGCCTGCCCCTACGTTGGTCTGTTCAGGGTGGCCGTTCTTGGCTCAGTTTCCATCTCAAACTCTCGCAGTCCTGGGCTTCCGCAACAATTACAGTCTCCCTTCGATGATTTACTCATATGGTCAAGCAATTTCCTATTATCTTGGAACCAAAAGGCTCACAGCCATGATCACACGAGCCAAGCGAACCCAACTAACTTCTCGTCCTATCATCCAAGATCTACTTCAATACAATCTTCCTACCTTTACGATTAGAAATCTCAAGTAAATACTAGAGGCTTCCTAATTAAAAATTGTGTTCTCATGTCATCCATGCATGCGACATGTCTCCCCCATTTCAGGTTTGTTGTTTTGATGAACCTAAGAATACCGAAAGAGGCGAAGAGCCACGATTAAAGAAACACATCTCCATTTCAATGCCACATGTTCTTTCGTATAAATATAGATACCATATAACATGAATAATATAAGAACGGTGTTTCGTACGTCTACTGTTTTAAAAACCTTACTGATTACATATCACACTCAAACTATTCGAGAAGGAATGTCGTCTATGGACTGCCTAATCCTGTATCAGTATTACAGCAGCAGGAGGAAACAACTAACTCCACGATGCAGAGTGCTGCTTTAGTAGCTAACAGTTCCTTTGCTATTCAAGAAGTTAACCGCATTTTATGACACCCGAAAGTACATGCCGTAATCACTGAAGAGCCCGTCGATTTACCCTCTGAATTCAGTCCACGACCTGCCACCCTATTTCGTTTCACTATTATCTTGCCATGTTAGTCTGGTTCTTCAAAGTTGTCTCTTTCCTTTCGGTTTCCCGACGAAATCCGTGCACGCACTGCATGTTTCCCTCCAATACCCCTCCCGCTCATCTCATCCTCCTTCATTTGGACACCCTAATAACATTTGGCCAGAGGCACATAAATCACAAATTTCCCCACTATGCGATTTCCTGTCGCCTCCTGTTACTTCCTCCATCTTAATGCCCGTAGCATCTGAGCCCGTGTTCTTCCTTTAACGTAAAAGGCATAACGTTTCACAAAATATAAAACCAAAACAAAACATGTAAGTTACATTTCAATTCAGACCCTGCACTCTTTGTAACTGAAAAAAATGTTACACCGTCGTTAGACACTTAAGCTTAACATGTCACAATCATCTCCATTGTAGTTGTATCATGCATACGATATACGATATATTTGCAGTTAACAAACATATCGTAACATTTTTTTTTTCAGTTACAAAGAGTGCAGGGTCTGAAGTGGGTTGACACCAGACCTAAGACCATCGCCAAGGAAAACATTTAATAAAATCGACATGAGTGGAACTAATAAAAAATGTTTGGGTAGCATAGCACTACAACAGTATGTCACAGGGTCTCCCTCATCGCTCCCCCGAGAGCGGCAGCTATCGGGCGACGTCTCAGTGTATGTTGGGATCCAACGACATAAACCTACCTTCCACGGAAGAAACGATACTTCTTACATTGTAACAATCAAAATTTGGGAGATATGCAAACGGTGTGAAAAAAGTATCGTGTCTACCATAATAAGGCTCTGAAGAATATCAGTAAACGTTCGCAGACAAAGACATTACAATGTACGTTAACAGCTATCTCACGCTTTTCGAGCATCCCACCTGTCACAACTTCACGAAATTACAGGTTAAAACGTTCTACAGACCAGGCACCTGGTGTGGTCATCCGCGTGCACACCACGAAGGCTTGGCGGACAGGCGGTTTATCTCCACACACTCTTAGCGCTGCACTAGATGGACGTGAAATGGTAGGCTGGGTAGGCCCCACTGCCGTTTTGGACGTTTCGGGGAAGAGAATGTCCCCTGTCAGGAATCGAACGCAGATTTCGTGGTCGTCCAGCTTGTAGCCTAATCACTATACAGAATACGCTAACCCAACGTGGAGGCGGGAGGAATTTCAACTCCTGCTAAACAGCATTAATGAGAAAGAAACTTCGGAGTCTTTGAATAGAATGTCAATGCTAGGAATAAAGTTGGAAGACATGGTTAATGGTGAAGAAAAACTGGGATGAAAGAACGTACACAGAAGGAAGGGAAGAAAAAAACAAAATGAAGCAGGGCAGCAAGTTATATTTTATAACAAAATATGCGGGAAGTATTTTGCAGATATAGGCCTGCCACCATTATGGCACAATATAGAATTCGTTCATTTGGTTAACAGCGTGTGACGGATAACGACGACACAAACTGCACATAAAAACACACAGTGTTTCTGGAGACAAATACTGAGAAACGTATGGGCTGCCACAGACAAACGGTTGGTCTCCACACCGATAAAATGATGAAGTAGAAATCATAACTATTAAAACTGATTTCAACAGCTGAATAGATTTTTTAAAGTCTTCATGAAACAACTATTTTACTTTGGCGTTTTAGGCACGTTCGCAAAATTGCAACTATTAGCTTCGTCACAGCGTCTGTCTCTCTCCGTCCGTCCGCATGGAACAACTCGGCTCTCAATGAACGGATTGTCATGAAATTTCTTATGAGTATTTCGATAATCTGCCGAAAAAATTCAATTTTAATTGAAATCTGACGCGGATAACGGGTACTTTGCCTGAAGACCCCATGTACATTTATGATAACTAGCCCAGTCCTCCTTAAAATGCAAAATGTTTCAGAAAAAGGTCGTGGAGAATATCAAAACACATATTTTATGTTCAATAAAGCTTTTCCCGAGACTCGTGCCATTTATGAGACACTGTGGAAAAATACGGTACAGCCAGACGCCACAGATGACGCAATATGGCGCATGTGCATTGCATGCTGGGCAACTACGGCCACAGATACACAGAATATGGAATACCTATTGCTCTTTCATGGCAAGAGTAGTTACTCGAACGCGCCTCAATGTTACATTTATAAGTACATTGCCTTTCCCGAATAGGACTAGTTATTCTGTTGTTACTAGCACACCTGTATAGAGTAACACTTCGTGACAGCGTTAGAGTGAAGCGGGCTTCCTACATTAGAGATGTGTGTTGGGGACATTTACTGTGAAAACTGTTTAGTTGCTAAAGGCGTCGAGCGTGTAGAAAAGTAATTACAGGCACTTTAATGTTCATTATATTTATCGATGAAATCATACGAGTTTCATATGGGAATTTGAAGAAACTGGTCCTGTGTTAAATAATCTGAAAGGTGGCGCTAAATGCAAGTGAAGTGTAAGAACTGATGAAACCGTGCTACGAGCGGAAGAAGAATATTCCAAAAAAGACCAAGTTGTTCAATTTCTCTCCTCTCTGAAGAACCTGACACTATTAGCTACTACTTACTACACGACCAAATTCTCAGACAGCATTTACAGATGCATCCTTACAAGATACAAGTTTTTCAACGATGAATGAACACGGCAAAGTTGATCCATGTGCTGTCTTCGCTCAGGGGAATCCTTGTATTGTGAGCAACATTTGCTTTACAGATGAGGGCCATTCGTATTCGAATGGAATCGTTAAGTAACAAAGTCAAATATGGAGAACAGAAAATTCAAACCTTTATGAAGAAGATCCACTTCATCCAATGAAGTGTAAAGTTTGAAGTACTTTGTCCGCTGCTGTTGCTGTGGACCCAGTATCCCTAAGAGGATAATGTAAACTGTGAACGTCATTTGGCATTTCTGGATGAGAACTATATTCCGAGTTTACAAGGCATGAATGGAGTGTGATTCAAACGAAATGTTTCTTTAACAAGGTGGAGCAAGGCCACACATTACCAATGCAATTCTGGACATGTTAAAACACTGTTGTATTCTTTCTTTTGGGTGATTCCCCAGCGTCTGAATTTGATGTACCGACATTTCGTAACACTCTGTTCCATCTTCATAGGCGGTGTAAACAGGAAGAATGCTTACTCCGCATATGAAGATGGAACAGTGTTCCGAAACGTCGGAATATAAAATTCAGAAGTCTGAAAATCACCCAAAAGAAAGAATACAACATTCAGAACACGGCGAACGTTTGAAATCAAGAGTCTTTTAAACCCTCCCTTCTTTTTCTAGTAACTGCAAGCCGATAACTTGTTCGAATGAAGAAGGGAGGTGGCCTTCATCAATGTCAGTATTTCCATGCTGTTCACTTACGTTCAACACCAGCTTCGAGTTAATTCAGCACGGTTTCTTCAAATTTTCGTACTCAACTCATTAAACCGATTCTTGAAATATTATATTATAATTTAAAATGTCGACTGAATTTCTTAGCACAGCACAACACCACACAAGTGCGCACCGAGAAGTTTTCACTGGAAGGGGGAGGGAGGCTGATCCTGAGGCTATACATAATTTACGTTTGATTTTGAGAATGTGTTTTAAAAAGCATGTCTCAAGTGTAACTGTAACACAGGCATACCACTGCTTGCAACTGCATGTATACACATACATATAACTAAGTGTTCCATGCCTCCCTCACCTAACTTAAATCACAAGGTCCAATACTCGTTTTTAAATTTCATCTACGACATTCTAAGTTACTGTATTTTTCAGAATTCTAGTGTACTAGTCATAATGCAATTTCAATGGTCGATTTCGGCTGAGGGTAAATAACTATAACGTTTTATATCATCGCCCATACCTATTGTGTTTATTTTTTTTGGGGGGGGGGAGGCTGAAGTCCAACAATACACTCCCCTTTGATGCGACCCTGCTCTCAGAAATTTGATAAACCTGTTCACCAACAACACCTGTACCGTACGGCGCGCCATCTTCACAACAAATGGTATTATGGCTTCGCTTCGCGACGGCCCAGTCAACTGCCCTATAATAAGCTGGAGAGGAAGAAAAAAAATCCTTTCGTGAAAGGACCTTGCATATAAGTAGAGGTATTTCGACTCTAATGCCACTGATTCACAAAGAGGCTGCACAATATTTGGAACTATCGATATATTTGTGTTCGACGCGTTACGAAAAAAATGCGTCCATTAGCTTAGCTGTCTGCCCGTCCGCAAGAAGCAGATCGCGAACAGCTGGGCCAACATTTATAGCACATGGTGCTCGACGGTTATACTAAAAACTGAAGCTTATCTTCTTGTACGTGACGCCGTGTAGTTTGGGAATGTGCCCCTACTTGCTCAGGGTGGCAGTCTGAACTTCCACTTTCTCATCCCTCTTGTTCTTGAAGACACCGCCAGCAAGTTCATCCAAAACGCTGGCACCTAGCAACCAAGCTACACGTCACATCCCGGTTGGCACCAAAATTCAAAGCCGCAAAGGTAAGAACAAAATAATCTAACAATTACTAAACTTTATCCACCAATTTCATTCTTTATTAAATTCGGACAAAAACCGACACTTTACACGAGTTTCCGGGCGCCATCTCGTAACTCAATAAATTCGCTGAGGGGGGGGGGGGGAAGTGGGAAAAAAATTTTTTTTTTACCGAACACCTTCTTTAATCCTATTTAAGGTACGGGCACAATTTAAA
>Ga0123354_10008911_pt1 | contig 15308 bp, 7 predicted proteins | sample TergutLab28metaG_2_FD_97872 | JGI IMG/M metagenome (GOLD analysis project Ga0123354, IMG submission 97872) | Labiotermes labralis P4 segment gut microbial communities from Petit-Saut dam, French Guiana - Lab288 P4 | ecosystem: Host-associated > Arthropoda: Insects > Digestive system > Gut ...
GTGTGTGTGTATGGTGTGTGTGTGTGTGGTGTGGTGTGTGTGGTGTGGTGTGGTGTGGTGTGGTGTGTGTGTGTGTGTGTGTGTGTGTGTGTGTGTGTGTGTGCCAGGAGACACCAATTACCGAATTTGGAACAGTATGACTTCATTCCCTATAAACAAACATATCATTACGATGTAAAAATAAGTCAAACTTGTTCCAAGCTTGCAGCGAAAATTTGTGTTTGAAATATAATAATAATAATAATAATAATAATAATAATAAACTTCAGCAACATACCAGGAAAACACGAAGTCAAGGAACTCCAGAAAATAGCCATATTGGGCACTGTACACATACTTCTGAAAGTACTCATGTAAAAGTACAATAGATTCATCACTGAAACTAACGATATAAGCACCATGAATAGTAACAACAGAATAGCTGCAACAATGTATTCCCTAGGGACATAGTTTGTCACAGGAATATAAGTATAAATACCCTACAGAAATGAGATGATGATGATGATGGTGATGATGATGATGATGATGATGATGATAATAATAATAATAATAATAATAATAATAATATGCGACGCCCTCGACACTGAAATGACAGACAAATGGTGCACACACATGCCCAAGCCAAAGTATGAAGAGGAAGATGTCACAGTATTGTGGAATCGAGCAGTACACACAGACAGAGAGGTTACAGCAATAGGCCATATATAATAATTAAAAACAAGAAAGAGAAAACATGCATACTGATAGATGTGGCAAAACTTGCAGACAGAAATATAGTGCAAAAGGAAGCGGAAATGAAGCTCAAATACAAGACTTTATATATAAAGTTGCAACGAATGTGGAACCTGAAATGTAAGATTATACAAGTAATAATTGGAGCCACCGGAATAGTAACAAAGGTTTAAAGATAACATTGGAAGCCACACCAAGAAAACATACAATAGATTCACTACAAAAGAGAGCTGTACGTACAATATCACGAGTCATACGGACAGTATTGCAGTGGGGATCACTCGTGGTTCAAGAGAATTATCAGGAAGAAGAGGCCCGTGACAAGAGACAAAAACAACAACATTGTAATGAAACAAAAAGAAGACACGCATCCTGGGAGATCTGGCGGTATTAGACGAAAGGAATGTCACGCACGAGGGAGCCAGAAAATAAACTGAAGTACAACGGCTTAAGTGCAGAGAGAAAATCGAATTTGGATCACGTAATGTAGGATCATACCAATAAATACATAAGCCTCCGGAATAGTAAAGAGAGGTTTAAAGAAAAATTTGTAAGCCATAACGAGAAAACATGCAATAAATTCAATAAAAATGACAGCTACATTTGGAACATCACAAATAATCGGGAAGTAATGCAGCATAAAATTTGAAGCCTGAGTTGTGGGGATCGCTGTTGGTTTAAGAGGAGAAGTACTAAGAAAAAAACGCTTGCGACAAGAGACAACGCAATAATAATAATAATAATAATAATAATAATAATAATAATTTAAAAACAAAGGTGATACCAGTAATAATAGGGGCGACAGGGACTATTTCAAAGTCATTTAGAAAATACGTGAACAACATACCAGGAAACCATGAAGTCAACGAACTACAGAAAACTGCCGTATTGGGCACTGCCACGTGCTTCTGAAAGTACTAGTGTAAAAGTATAATAGATTCAACACTGAAACTAACGATATAAGCACCATGAATATTAACAACAGAATAGGTGCAACACTCTATTCCCTAGGGACATAGTTTGCATAAGGAATATACATATAAATATCCTGCATAAAGGACCTGATGATGATGATGATGATGATGATGATAATAATAATAATAAAGTAATCATATATAATTTCCAAAGAAATTGTACCTGTAATGTGAATCTACGGATAGGACTTTCCCCTCATTTCTAAGAACCTGTATTCATACCAGCTGTGTTAAAAGCACCCGCATTCTAGATTTGAAGATTAAGGCGAAGCGAACATAGAAAGGGCAGAGCTGTTGTTTCTGAGAGCAGTGTCTTCAGCTGGCTGCTACAGAGCAATACGAGAAAGAAATCTTCAAGAATCCTGAAGTTAGCCGCTTACTGCCATTTAGTACCGAGGTGGAGAATGAGTGGAGCTATACATCTGCTCCCCCTGAACGCCTTCGTGGCGTTGACAGGGAAAACGTTACCTTTATTACTGCAAGAATGATGCCATACCAACTGTGGTAATTAAAATACTTATATATCAAGAAACATTTTCTTATCTAAGGAATAATCTGCCGTAACAAATTCAAAGGGCAGAGATTTTGGACCTTTACTAACATAGTGACGAGCTTATCCCTCTTGTTTAGCGGCAGATAACTGTTTAAAATGAGAAAGATCTTCAGAATTGCATTTTAACACGGGGAACGCTGCAGAGCACAGAGGAATATATTCATTATTATCATTCACGCTACATCTGGTGTTTTCAAACAGCTTGTAGTCTGTAATGTAATATGATCATAAACAATGTGCACTTAAGGATCACCATGTAAAAGGTTATACCATATGGAGTCATTCGACGAAATGTAACAATTCAATTATCACTGTAACACTCCCTCACACCAAACAAACCCACACACAGCCACGTCAAGTGGTAAACAATGAGGGACCGGCAGGGTTAGTAGTGGTGATATATATTAGCTACATCAACGCCCACCAGTACTGTACTGCTCTGTCACTGCTAAACCGATGACAGGCGTATTGCGACCACATTACTGCGATATAAACATGGCATATTTCAATTGGCGTCACAACGAAGACAAAAAGTTTGAAACTGTGTGTTATTACACGTTTGTAAATTTAACACTTTGTAATACACCTTCAATAATGTGGTGAACTATCAAAAACAAGTGTTTAAATTTCTCAAGTGTGCCTCAGTGCCTATATAATGCGTGAAAAACTTATTTCGCTATTCCGATGCTTATTTCATTCCACGTTATTTGACTGTGGGATTCTAACAATTTAACTGAAACAATAGGAAGTCTATATAAAAATTCAAAACTCGTATAAAAATAGCCTGACAAAAATAAAATCCGGCAAACAATAGAGCAAATAAACATGGACAATGGTGTCCACTCTCCAGGGTTGTATTCGATATTTGTGTCTGGGTAAAATTCTGAAACTATTCACAACGCGATATGCCTGCACAATTCTCGATGTGAACAAAATTTTTTATCAATGATGGCTGATCGCAATATGCCCACTCACATCTGTAATTGCTAAAATTACGGGTTAAGACATTTTAAACTCTACCATATTTCGAGAATTGCATCTTTACGAACCTTTTCAGTTCCAGCACCCAACAAGTTACTCTAAAGTATAAAACTTACAGACGTATTTAGGCGCGTTCGCAGAAGTGCGAAAAGCGATTATTAGCTTCGTCCCGTATGTCTTTCCGTGTTTCCGTCCGCATTGAACAAATCGGCTCCCAGTGGAAGGAGTTTCATGAAGTTTCGTTGAGTATTTTCGACAATTTGTCGAGAAATTTTAAGTTTCATTAAACTCTGGCAAGACTAACGGGTATTTTACGTGGAGACCAGTATACATTTCTGATCATGCCTCGCTCAATTTTTCCTAGAATGAGAAATGTTTCAGACAAAATATTTAGAGAAAATCAAAACACAAATTTTATGTTCAGTAACATTTTGTTTTAAAAAATCGTGACTTTTACGAGATAAAGTGAAAAAATACTGTAGAGAAGGACAGGTCACAGATGACAATATGGCGCATTCGCATTGCATACTGTGTACCTACGGCCACAAAAACACACTCAAAATATGTCATACTTATTACTTTTCCATGGTAACAATGGTTGAACAAACGCGCCTAAATGTTACGTAGTACGTACATTGTTGTCTTGTTTGTACTCGGAGAGTCAACAATACAACGGCACAAAGGGTAGTGAACATTAACTAGGCATGACAACCGTTGTCCCGTTTCCTCTTCCAAGCAGCAGACATGCTTTCCTCTTTCACTTGTTACTTATTAATGAGGAAAATGGTCTTTACAGGCATTATTACAGCAAACTGCGCCGTGAGTGTTAGTTGCTGTTACCAACAGTGTAACGTCAAACTGTCTACATTTAACAAGCTCATGCGGCACCAGGAAGTGTAACTGTCAGAGTAACACAACTGTTAGTATTTTGTGTTATACACACCGTGCATGTTCTTACATTCAATATATCAACCAATTAATGCATTTATAAAATACAATTCATAACAAGTGTTAAACTTCTACATGTTTCGACACTGGGGTGCCTTCATCAAGACGTTTCGGAACAAAGAAATTGATACCCAACACGTTAATCTAGGAACATTCTTTTTATATATTTCAGAATTTTAACATTTTAAACATCTCAATACGGGCGGAATAACACCTAGATTGACATGTTGGGCTCACATTCTTTTGTTCTATAACTCCGTGATGATGGCATCCCGGTGCTCAAACAAGTATGAGTTTAATACTTTTATGAACTGCATTTTATTAATTGAAATTTTGGCTCATGTGTCGACACGCGCTAAAGAAGGAAAAATTCCTTTCGATGAATACTTGTATATTAATAATTTGTTCAGATTATCTCAAAATAATATTTATTACCGTGCATAAAATTATGTTTTTTTATCTTACATGCAGGCTTTTAAATTCCGATAGGAGGTTGCTTTATTTAACTATGTGTACAGGATAATAGAACCACCGCCACTGTTGAGAAGATTTCTACTGATTGAGTAATATACTTACAGTCAACGAAATGTACGCATATTCTAGCAAGTATCTTACGAACTATACTCTGAATAAAATGTGCATCATTCTTCTATACAATACTAGTTAGAACATTTGTATCAATACATTATTAAAGGATCATACTTGACGTACTCACAAACAGTACTTCGCTTTTTGTTTGTTAATTTTGTGTAATTTTAATCCAAAACAAACTTTCGTCTAATTCTATTAAACTTTTTCAGCGGTTCTAGAGTTTCATGCTTGAGTACGGTTAGACAGACAGATGGACAAATGGATCAATTTAATTAGACACTTGGTGTGATCACGAATCCGCTTATTAATGTATCAATCATGTTATTCTGTGAAAGAAAACAAACCCTCGGTCAAAACAGGAGACATGTGACCTCAGGATTTATAAGGTAAGAAACAGGAGTGTCTGTTACCCCGTCGTGGAATTTGTTGAAAAATTCTTCAGGTATATGGCAATGATTGAATGATATGAAATTCTGCGGTTATGGTATAAATTGAGGCGCCATTTATTAGTAACTAGTGTCTTGACTGGAGGAACTGGTGAGAAATACGAAGGTCAGTTAGATAGCGGAGAAGTAAGAAGCGATTCCTATACGTACATAAAAGCGGGGTCACCTTTAGGATGTAACAATGCCTGCTTGTAACAATGAATACTTTTGACAAATTAAACCACAATCAGGGCACACACATTAGACTAAGAGCGTTTAATCCTACTCATAAAAATTTAGATGTAATTTTTCCATATTCAGACAGTTTTACACATTCCAAGTGTCACTGATAAGGCGTTACACCGTACGAAATCATGTAAAGTACCATTAACTACGTGCATCTTAATCCACACAAAGAGTAGAAGTTATATATCTCCTTGTCGAAATAATGGTTATGTCCCTACTTACACTACTTACTTCAGAAGTGTACAGTATGTACAGAATTACTTGCATAGCAATGTTACTTCAATTGGTAATCGAAATTATTTAATTAGCATGAAGTTACTATTTAAACATAATTATTATACTGACGTCATAATAAGTGGGCACTGTCAGCTCGGCACGGCACGTCCTCAGGCTACGGATGGAGGAACTGCCTTCAAATTCGGAAAGTAGTTTCGAATACGATAAATAAGCAGTTGCGGACAGCAGACAAGGAGTGGTCCTCCAGCTTGGGGGTTGGGTGAGATGTTAACAACTCCTCACCGTAAAAAAAAAAAATGCTGTTAATTTCTTGACTAGCTGAGAACCTGTTACCTTCCCAAGAAGGATTCTGCTCCATGGAGTTGGTGTATTAATCCACATTTTAATGTTTTAGTTACTGCTACCCATGGTTCATAATATGGTGTTGGTATTCGTTAATATCTAAGGCGTGCTGTTGTAAGGTGAGAGACTGATGTTTCCATTCACTTGATGATATCAAGAATTGACCAAAAGGACTGGTCTCAGTGCCGCTGTAAGCAGTGAGCCCACGGCCGTCTCTCTTTGTCGACACGGCGCTTGACTATCCTTATCACGTCACTCTTGCTACTTCACGGATGGACACCAAGCTAGGTGGGGCGGGACAGGTTGACCGTGGGCTGCTATGAGTGGCAGAGTGTATGCGATCGGTAACGACACTTAGCCGCTTGCAGTAATACGTAAAGTGACAGACTGACTAGAACAGTGCTAACGACAGTCCACAGCCATATCAGCGTTTGTCGTTACAGAAGGGACATTTCTGACACGCGAGCCTTCTATATTTGTGATTGGTCAGGCAACGAAAGGGATTTGATGTGTACTGGACCGTTCATCATCATGATAACTGAAGAGTAAAATCTAACTAGACGCCACTTGTTACTTTATTATGCTTATATTAGGCTCAAAATGTTTCGGGCACAATTATGTCCATCATCAGGAGCTCACGACGATAGTGTTGGTTACCACATAGGCCGTCTGGTTCTCGAGTTGCTGCTGGTTGGGAGTTAAGCAGGCAGGATGGTTGAGTGTCCGGACCGAAGGCTATGTTACAGCCTTCGGTCCGGACACTCAACCATCCTGCCTGCACTTAACTCCCAACCAGCAGCAACTCGAGAACCAGACGGCCTATGTGGTAACAAACACTATCGTCGTGAACTCCTGATGAAGGGCATAATGGTGCCCGAAACATGTTGAGCCTAACGTAAGCATAATAAAGTAATAAGTGGCGTCTATTTGGATTTTACTTTTCCTTTAACGAAAGGGATTCTTTCGGCCATGGTTAAACAGTCCTTCCGAGAGAACTTTCCATAACACTCAGTGAATAAAATAAATTAAAATTTCTCTAAGAAAAAAGATCTCTCGGTAAAACTTGAAGAACAAGTAGCGTACGGCTGCGTATCAACAGAATAGTAAACCAAGCTACTCCAATTTTGAGTCGCTAACAACAAAGTTTGAGTTCGTTGAAGAGTAACGCCCAAATTTCCTGATTTCGACGGAATTAATAACAATATTATCACGATTTAGTGCAAAAATATTTTTAAGCTTGGTATTTTATTGGGGAGGTCTCCAACTTACGGTAAAGGCACAGCTACATACATTAAGGTCTGTGCTTCACATTTGGTCAAGCTTCAGTTCGAGAAATATCTTCCAAGTTCACAGACACATAGGAGGTGGTAACTGGGACGATAACCAGAGCACCGATTTGTTTGCTTAGTTTTCCAGTCCGCAAACCTCATGATAAACTTCATGTCCATCTATAGCTGCAAATCACGACACAGGTCTCAAAATATGTTACAAAATGATTTTCCCTGCAAGGCGTTCAGTATCAACGGCGTAGAAAATTAAATCGCTGCTTTATGTCTTATATAATACGACGACGCACGGTTTATTATGTTTTTCCCAACACACGCTCATATCACGCGCAATCGTAGAAGAAAAACACTGGAGGAAGCATTTAATTTGCCAGATTTGAGGTCATCCCAGCGGTTTGCCAGGGGATTCACGTCTTCTAGGCTACGACGCTGTAGCTTAGGGCGACTAGTTCCCGACGTTTCGGGAGAAATGATCCTTCATCTTCAGTGGTAATGCACCCCAAAACGAATAAGCACAATCTTCAGCTCTTAATTTCTTTGTGGTTGTAAAACATGAATGCCAAGTAAAATTTCGCATGTAACTTAACAGGGACTGCACTTTATGAGTGTGAATCTCGGTCGCTCACACTGAGGGAGAAACGTAGGCAGAGGGTGTTTGAAAATAGGGTGTTCAGGAGAATATTTAGGCCTAAGAGGGACGAGGTGACAGGGGAGTGGAGAAAATACATAATGAGGAACTTAATGATCTGTCCTCCTCACCCAACATTGTTTGGGGTGATGAAATCGAGAAGAATGATAAGCGGGGCATGTAGCACTATGGGGGCTAGGAGAGGCGTATACATGGTTTTGGTGGGGAAACCTGAAGGAAAGGGACCAATTCGGAGGCCCAGGCGTAGATGGGAAGATAATATTAAAATGGGTCTTCAGGAAGTGGGATGTGGGGGTGTGGACTGGATCGAACTGGCTCATGATGAAGACAGGACTTGTGACTGCGGTAATGAACCTTCGGGTTCCATAAAATGCGGAGAATTTCTTGACTAGCTGAAAATCTGTTAGCTTCTCAAGAAGGACTCTGCTCTAAGGAGAAGTAAGTAAGTAAGTACATAACTTAACACATCTTAACAGAAGTAGAGAACGGTCATTATTCAGCTCTCAGCACTGAATGTGATGTCCAGTACGGTACCATTTGCACGTCTTGTGTTTAATTGAGAGACTTTTTAAAAGCTGCATTTCAATTCATTGTGCTCTGTGCCTACTGGCCGAATGGCACGTAAAATCAATAAGCTGACAGAACGGTTTGTGAAGCGAAAAACGTAACGTGCTCTGGACATTTACCAATATTTTCACAGGCAGTAGCACTTTTCAGCACCAAGGATTAATTACATGGCCAGTCCCATATAGAAGATTATAAAAACGTTTGCTGCTTTGAACTTTGAGTGCAGAACTATTCCACAGAATCCCAAAATATTTATATATTCAACTAACGTTGCGCGTAAGGGAAAAATATGTGGATATATTGGCTTATTGTAGGTCTACATGATTATATCGTGCTTTTAACCCGTACAATAGTAGAACACAATAAACGTGCGTTTCTTATAATGTTCATTAGAATGCACTCAGTGTCATCGCACCCAGAGGCCTTGGCCTAAAACTCCATTTTATGAACATTCTGTTTGTAGTTGTCTTTAAGAAAAAATAATGCTTTGTATGACACACATTATAGGGGCCGTGATAGCGAAGTCGTGTAGCGACTGACTACGGGCTGGACGGTCCGGTTATTGTATCCCGCTGGGGGCGAGATTATCCACACCCGTCCAGACCGGCCCTGGGCCCACCCAGCATCCTATACAATGGGTACCGTGTCTTTCCCGGGATTAAAGTGGCCAGGGCTTGGCGTTGACCACCAACCCCCATGTAGCGCCGAGGTTGAAAGAAGAGTAGAGCTATAATCTGCTCTCCCTCTGGGCCTTCGTGGCCTGTTCTATGGTGATCATTAACTTTACTTTTTCACCTTTTACGACAAGTATTATAGACAGCAAATTCACACACAAATGTACGTATGTATATTTTTTCAGTGCTTATTATTAATGTATTAACCTTATTTATATGACATCATCTGAGACAGATTACGTCATGAAATGGTCCAAATTATTAAAAGAATATTGTAGTGTTGTGGACTTTTCAGAAGTTTTAAAAATCCTATTTCAAACAAACCGTTCCTTTGTTTACCATAGAATGTAAGCAGAACGGTTGTCTTATTAGGCGTGGTTGCTGAAGGTTTTCGTATACGAAAGGAATATAAGGGTTCCTAGTTAAATATGTATTACCCCTCACTCCGGAGCGTGAGAGATTGTGTAAAATACAGAATTGCCTGTGTTAAAAAGCGCTTAAGGGCATGGAAGTAAGAGCTGGAAAGAACGAGCAATAAGGTATTCTAAATGCTAGTCTCCGATGGCTTACACACACCCGAGGACGATGTGTGGATAAGCAAAGGTACAGAAAATACAGTACATGGCAAATTTAATAATACAGCTATACCTGCCCATCGCAAAGTCCTGCGAGAACACGTGAGTACACAAAGATCCAACTGCCTTCCATCCAAACAAGGTCATTAAGACATCGGTATGTCTAGATTAAAGCAAAACTGATGAAAAGTCTGTACATTTTTCGAAATAAATTAGAATGTTTTTGGTGCAAGTGTCCCCCACTGGATCACGGCCTCCCTATTCACAAGGTTTCTTGATCACACACAACGACGCACCACGGTCGATATGACTCCTCTGGACGAGTGATCAGCTCGTCTCAGAGACCTCTACCTGCAAACACACAACACTCACAACAGATAGACATCCATGTCCCCGGAGGGATTCGAAACCACAATCTCAGCAGGCGAGCGGCCGCAGTCCTACAGTTTAGACCGCGCGGCCAATGGGACCAGGAAGTTGCAATGTACAGACAAAAATAAAATGCAAGATTCTTAATAGAAATGAAAATGTTTCAATTTTGAAGTTTTCCTTGCACAAATTTAGAAACCCACTGAAGCAATAGCATGAAACAAGATTTTCCTTGTAGCAGTTCAGCTGGTTAGAAGAAGCTAATCCCCGTTTCCCTTTATGTTTGCAAAAGAATTCAATGTGATCAAATGCAGATTTAATGTTATATATTGAAACAAACTTTCTGCGTTACGGACTGGACAGATTTGAAATATCTTCCACCCCGCAGGCAAAACATAAAAGTCTGCATGACGACGCTAAAACTTGAAGGTGGAAGAGAGAGAAAAACCAACAAAATACAACTAATCTGATATTTATAATGCAACTTCCATCTCAACACGTTTCGGGCATCATTATGCCCATCATCATGAGAACAAGACCGTGTACTACCGTGTATGGTGTTCTGTACTGTTTGTGTGGAGCTGGGTCGCGAGGTGTGTGCACTGTGTGAAAGTTACTGTTCGACTTTCACACAGTGCACACAGGTCGTGACCCAGCTCCACATAACCACAGCCAGCACAAACAGTGCAGAACACCACATGCAGTGGTACACAGCCTTGTTCTCCTGATGATGGGTATAATGATACCGAAACGTGTTGAGATAGAAGTTTGATAATAAACATAAGATTAGTTGCATCTTGTTGGTTTTTCTCTCTCTTCACCCTACGTTCATGATGCACGGTCACAAGAGCCTAAAATTTTCAAGGTCGAAATTTTGTCCTTCATGTAATAACAGTGGTAGTTCAGCATACGTTAACAGACACAAAGCTGCCTCATTGGGTACCACAAATCAATCCGTTCTTATGAGCATGATTTAAAGACGTCGTCTTCAGATACGGCCCCCAGCACTGTATTTAACGAACATGATTCAGTGTGACGTAGAAGCTGTAATTATTCCTTTGATTCTTGCTGGCAGCCACACAATCAGTGCATGAGCTGACGTGCACACAGAAAAGCGACAGAAATCCATCTTCTGTTAAAAACAGCAGCACCACTTGTCTGAAGGATAAATTCCAAGCGGTGTTTTCAAGTCTGCATAGCCTTCAGAGCTCCACAATTTACATTCTTCGGTAATTATTATTTGGCTGAATAAACGAAGGCGAATGGGCGAGACGTGTAGCACGCATGAGAGATGGTAATCGGGTATAAATATCGTGTCGGAAAATATGAAATAATAAGTCGAGACGTCTGACTATTAATGTGCGGATAATATTCAAATGAATCCTAACCTGTGTATTATGAAGTGCAATGGATGGAAATGGCTAAGAATGCAGTCCAGTGGCGGACTCTTTTACATACGGTAATGAGTCTTGAGGTTCCTTAGGAGTCCGAACGTACTAAGAAACGGAAAGCGTACATAGCCGCCTGAAGAAATCTTCTGCTCCAAAGCGGTATTGAAAGCTGTCTAGAACCCATGTCAACGTATAATACTCTTCTTGGAATACACTGCAAATGGACGCAGCAAACTCCACCGAACAGTAGGTAACCATTTACAGACTGATGTGACGTCATATTTACGGTTTTGTATATTGGGTTTTGTTAATTTTTGTCTCATGCAGCCTTTGTAGAATGTACATTTGGTTGTTTGTGGGCCGGGTAGCTCAGTCAGTATAGCGACTACCTGTGGTCTGGACGATCCGGGATCGAATCCCGGTGGGAACGAGATTTTCTGCCCGTCCAGACCGGCCCTGGGGCCCACCCAGCCTCCTGTAAAATGGGTACCGGGTCTTTACCAGGGGTAAAGTGCGACCGGGGCGTGCTGCTGACCACTCACCTCCTTCTAGTGCCGCGTTCGTGGAAGAGTAGAGCTATACCTCTACCCACCCTCTGGGCCACACCTGGCCTGTAACGGGATCGCTTTACCTTTTACTTTACATTTGATTCTCTAAACCAGAATTAAACGGTCTTAAAACTGCACAAAATATTTAAAGGAACCAATAAATGCACTTGGACTTATGAATGTAATTTTATTGCATACTTACGAACGACATGTTTAGGCCAATCATGTGGCCATCTTCAGGGTGTTGAGGAAAATAACATAAACATAATTGAAATTTGTCGACATTATAACTGTATTTATAGTCTCGTCCTCATCATCCTGAAGAGGGATAAAGGAGTGGCGAAACATTTCGTTGATAAGTATGTAATAAAATTACATTCATATATCCAAGTCCATTTGTTGGTTCCTTTAAAAATCTTACACATCCGATTAATATATGTGACATGGAGAATATTAGACTGGTCTTAAAGTTATTTGTTTTTGAAAATGATACCCAATGATATCTCACCACACACGCTTTCTTATGAGTCGATGTGTCAGGAAACCTTAAAGTATAAGACCAATATCTGGAAGCGAGATGTGTAAATTTACTGAATAGCTAACAGAATTCTTTATATAGATCACGTAATAAGATGTTTATTTTAAAATATTATTTATCTTTATATTCTACACCAAAAATCCTCAAATCTCGCAGGGTAAAAAATTTCTTGAAATCCTTCCCTTACACCACTACCAATCGCAGTTGGAATATATGACGAAATTGCACCTATATAACGTGACCATATCTTTTGGGGCTTTTAAGTTGTATCTGTTTATGTGATGTGTAATAATACGTGCAGAAATAATTGCTGGACAGCAGGAACCAGTCCGTTACACGAAGTGTGGAAATGCTCACATACATTACCAGTTCAGCTCATCCTCTGAAGATATAATCAAAGCTTATTCTACTTTGAGCTTTCAGGGAGCAATAATAATTGCATTACTGCATAACTAAGTGTACCAACTGCAAAATTAGATTATACAGCGTTCTAGTCGAATTTACGAAATGCACATATACCAAGTTTACATGTGACACGAACAGGGCACATTTCATTAGTAAACACTTTGTTTCAAGTTTTGTAAGGATATGACGTAAAGCAAATTATATGTCGACTTGAAAATGTTACACTTAATATCATCATCATCATCAGAAGCAACAGCAGCTTCAAGGATTTGGCCTTCCGACCTGTACGCTTTCAAAGGTAATAAAGCTATCCGAGTTTAAGACAGCTTACATTTCGTTGGTCTCTAGTTATATACTTTTTGAGTATACAGGATGAATTGGGGCCGCGGTATCGCAGTGGTTAAGGCACTGCGCTACAAACGGGAAGGTCGTTGGTTCGATTCCAGTTGGTGTCATTGGAATTTTTCATTGACATAATTCCGATCGCACTATGGCCCTGGGGTCGACTCACCCTCTAACAGAAATGAGTACCAGGATCATTTCCTGGGGGTAAAGGCGGCCGTTGCGTAAGGCTGACAACCTTACCACCATTCTGTGCCGTTGTCATGAAATCTGGGAACCTTAAATTCCTGGAGTCCTCTGGGCCACTCTCGGCCCGGGACTGCTTTATCTTTTACCTGATGATTTAGGAAGAAAAGTAAATACCTTGGGAGATGACACAATAGGTAATTGTAGGAGAAAATTTCACAAGAACAAGTGTTTCATTCTGAATGGTTACAGAGACACAGCTGTTTGAATTTAAAAATACATATTTATTTTTAATGGTAATCGATAAAGAGAAAATAGTTAAGGGTAATTTCATTTTAATTTCGATTTAAATTTAAATAGCAACAATTTACAGTTAAATTACAAATTTGTTACAGTTAAAAATGAATGTTGGAAAATCCCAATTTGTAAATCGTGTGCGAAAAATCGTGTTGTTCCTAAGGGTTGATCTTCACGTTTATTTGTGGGCAGCAACACTCAGAGTTCGAGCGTGCAATTTGTCTCGTGTAGTCACCTCTCTTTTGTAAACTTCGGTTTTCATCAAACTCCACAACCAAAAATCCAAGGGAGTTAAATACGGAGATTAAAACAGCTTCATTTCAGCATTCATTCAGAATTATACACATATTCGTATGAGATTTATTCTAATAATGAATGATATTATCACCTCACAAATTACTGATCTTCCTTCTGAATCTGAATCTAAATCTGAATTTCTACAAACTATTAGCTTTTGAAACTTCAATGCATACTTTTGAAAAGTGGACATTAAATAAGTTCATAGGCGGAAAGCAGTGGGTGCAGACATAAAAAGATTTTAGAAACTAATTCGATATACATTTTTAATCGATCATTAATATAATAATGATATTCAAACACAATTGAACTTAATCACCTTGACAATGAAACAGAACGCCTGAAAAGCTTCTGGCGTGAGAATATATAAAGGATGCAACAATCGTGATGTTTTCACCGTTTTGAGGTCAGTGTCCTGTGGATAGTTTCGCACATTCCTTCATGCCAACATCACGTCCACAGCATTACGAGACAATGATCAATAAGTAACCGAAGTTATGAATTTGTTCACTGATTTAATTTTCGATTACAAATCTACATCAAATCGACCACAAAATATTATAGCTCTAGTCATAACACTAGCAGATCTGCAGAGCACCAAATAATGCCTTGTCGTCTGCGTAAAGTATTGTTAGCAGATTCTCTTCACGTATCTTCACTCCTGTTATTCTGTTTCTTAACCTCTGATCATTGACAGACTCAATGTACGTATAAAATAAGGTCGAAGAAAATGGGCAACGATTTTCACCCCCATGGCCAGCTTTTGCCTTATTGTTTCCTATTCGCCAGCGTTACGATCGTCATTGCTGCTTGGCCTCCAATTTGTTGCATTATTTTCATTAAACACATTGAATAGCCATTCTATCCCTGCACTAAACACAACTTTTTGTATGTGACATAACGAAGGCAAATAATAATCAATAAATAATACAAAATATACGGCAACACACACAATCTGATACCGAGACCTTCAAACGAACTTCATTGAGTACATTGCACATAGGTAGCAGATGGTACACACCACACCTCCACATAGTCACCACCGAAATTTAAGCATTTTTCCTACCGTAGCACCAATTCTTGTACTGAGATAAATCGGTGTTATGTGTCTGCAGCCAGGAGATGACAGCTTGCTTCACTTTGGCGTCTGTTGCA
>Ga0123354_10008912_pt1 | contig 15307 bp, 13 predicted proteins | sample TergutLab28metaG_2_FD_97872 | JGI IMG/M metagenome (GOLD analysis project Ga0123354, IMG submission 97872) | Labiotermes labralis P4 segment gut microbial communities from Petit-Saut dam, French Guiana - Lab288 P4 | ecosystem: Host-associated > Arthropoda: Insects > Digestive system > Gut ...
ATAATGAAAAATATCGGCAGTTTTTTTCGTAATTTTTAATTCGTAATTCGTAATTGATTCATTCGGGTCTTGCGGCACAAGTTTACCGCGTATAGCAAGGTCGAGAACTTTGGATTTGGTTTGTTGGATGAATTGAGAGAGTGAAAACTTGCTGGATTCGATTTCGTCAATCAATGCAAAGCATTCTTCGATTTTAGAAACAATGCGGTGTTGTTCGGCGATAGGAGGTAAGGAAATTAATAATTGTTCAAATTTGCTTTTATTGATAATTGGCAAAGTTGTTGCAGATGAATTATCCACTATTTGACTCTGGAAATAATCGCTTAAGCAACTATAATACATGAATTTATCAACAACACAAATATTTGGAATTATTGCATTTATTTGTTGGTTACAAGTTCCTTCATTTCTTATTAAACCTATTTTCCCTATTGTAGCTCCTATACACGTGACCAAAATGGAAAATGGAGGTAATTGTCTTGCTTTTGCATATCCTAAAGAAGATAAATTATCCGTTGCTTTAATAACAGAGATACCTTGTTCTAAATCTGTTGGCTTGTAAAAAGGATAATCATTTCCATAATATTCTTTTTGCTCTTTTGGTGGAGTATTTCCAGTAATTACTTCACCTATCATTTTTATTTTACACCACTCCCAACTTTCCGGCACCTCAAACGGAACATCCTCATTCGTAATTCCTAATTCGTAATTCGTAATTGTCTTCCGATAATGTGACTTATCCCATATAAACAAACTCACAAAAAATACAAACGCTTCAAAAGCGGTAATCAGATACAGGGATTATCTCTTTCTTTTTCTGAAAAACGGACGCATATTTTTATGCATTTGCGTGTAATCAGGGAATTTAATGCTAACTTTGTATTGAAAACAAGAAATTGTGGGGAAAAATAAATTGCAGAAGTTTGAGGCGATGAACCATTATCCGCATGTGTTTCAATACCCTTTTTCAATATTGGAAGAAAAAGAATTTGAAATGAAAGGTAAATGGAACGAATTGTTTTTCGGGAACAACCATCCGATAGTTATTGAATTGGGTTGTGGAAAAGGCGAATATACGGTTGGGTTAGCTAAATTGTATCCCGGGAAAAATTTTATCGGTATCGACATCAAAGGCGCTCGAATGTGGAACGGCGCTACGCAGTCGTTTCAGGATAAAATGACGAATGTCGCTTTCTTACGGACGCATATCGAATGGGTTGACCGTTTTTTTGACGCAGGCGAAGTATCGGAAATTTGGCTTACTTTTCCCGATCCGCAAATGGCAAAAGTGAATAAAAGAATGACTTCCACGCGTTTTATGCAGTTGTACAGCAGAATCTTAAAGGAAAACGGAATCATTCACCTGAAGACTGATAGCCCGTTTATGTTTGCTTATACCAGCGCGATGGCTCAAGCCAACCGCTTGCCGGTGGAGGTAGAAACAGATGATTTGTACAACAGCGGTGCAGTCAATACGATTCTTTCGATTCAAACGTTTTACGAACAGCAGTGGCTTAGTCGTGGAATGAATATCAAATACATTCGATTTATCTGCGAAGCGCGTTCCGGTTATCTGGAACCGGAAATTGAAATAGAACGGGATAGTTACCGGAGTTTTGGCAGAGATAGAAGGATTTAGAGACTAATAGAGCTTGTTATTGCGTCCTGAACTTGATTCAGGATCACCTACAATCTCCAACTATTGATAAAAATAAAAAAAAAAAACAGGATGAATTTGTATCCGAAATTAATTACGGAAGCGTTGGAAAAAGTCCGCTATCCGGGAACGAGTAAAAATCTTGTCGAACTTGGCATGGTTGAAGACGATATACGCATCGAGGCGAATAAAGTGAGTTTTTCGCTTGTGTTTGAAAAACCAAACGACCCGTTTATCAAGTCGATAGTGAAAGCATCGGAAGCGGCCATTTTGGCCTATATCGACGAAGGGATTGATATAAAAGGAAATATCAGAGTGAAAACCAAGCCGGCGCCTCCGGTGTCGGCAGCTCCTCGTTTACTGCCTGAAACAAAAAATATTATCGCTATCTCTTCCGGTAAGGGCGGTGTAGGAAAGAGTACGGTTGCCGTTAATCTGGCTGTCGCTTTGGCGCAGTTGGGTTACAAGGTTGGACTTTTGGACGCCGATATTTTTGGTCCTTCCATTCCCAAGATGTTTGGTGTGGAAGAAGCGCAACCGGTACTTGAAAAAATCGGCGAGCGGGATTTGATTATTCCGGTTAAAAAATATGGCGTAAAAATTCTTTCCATCGGCTTTTTTGTAAATAAATCCGAGGCCTTGGTATGGCGTGGATCCATGGCGAGCAATGCGTTGAGGCAATTAATCGCCGACGCCCATTGGGATGAGTTGGATTATTTCCTTATCGACCTTCCGCCCGGAACAAGTGATATCCATCTTACTTTGGTACAAACACTTGCCGTAACCGGCGCAATCGTTGTTACTACGCCGCAGGAAGTAGCTTTAGCAGACGCCCGCAAAGGAGTCAACATGTTTTCAGGCGAGAAGATTCGTGTTCCCGTATTGGGCTTGGTAGAAAATATGGCGTGGTTTACGCCCGCCGAATTACCCGAAAACAAATATTATCTTTTCGGGAAAGAAGGCGGAAAACGATTGTCTGAGGAACTTCATATTCCTCTGTTGGGACAAATTCCCATTGTACAAAGCATTTGTGAAGGCGGCGATGCCGGAAAACCGGTTGCATTGAACGTTAACAGCATCACCGGACTTGCTTTTCAAGATTTGGCGCGGCAAACGGTGGAACAGGTTAAGTTCCGGAATGAGCATCTTGCGGCAACGAAAAAGGTGAATGTAATTAATAAATCGGGACATTAATATAATTTTGCCTTTTTCTTATCCAAAACTTCAGGTTCTTAAAAGTCTTTTCCTAAAATTGCATTAATCATTTCCGTCTGTGGTTTTCCATTACGAACAATAGCAAAAGCTCCTTTATAATCCCAATTGGCGCGCGCGATTCCATACCGTTCGAAAAGAGTGTACATATCTTTATACCAGCGAATTTTGTCTTCGAATGGAGCTGAATCGATACAGCCGTATTCACCACAGTACACTTTTACATTATGTTTTTGAGCAACTTCAAGCACTTGCTTAAAATTATTTTCAATTACACTTATGTTGAAGGTTTTACTTCCTTCGCTTGCATGTTCCTTCGCCGAATCCATATCAGCATTCGCTATCAATTGACCGGGGTAGTGAACAGGAACGGTAATATCCTTATTATTTGTCCAAGATGCTTTGTAATGCGTTAGTAAAAATGGTTCGTAATAATGAAAACTGATAATGATATTCGGGTCATTTTCAGGTATTCTCAAATCTTTTACGGTGGAGAAACTTTGCCAACGGTTTGAGCCAACTACGATAGTCCTATTCGGTTCTAATTTGCGAATGGCTTCTATGCACCGGTTTACAATTACGTTCCATATTTCAGGATCGTCTGCGACAGGTTCGTTCATAGGTTCGTATGCAACCTTGTCAACGGGGTATTTTTTCAATTCTCCTGAAATTTTACGCCAGCACTCATAAAATTTCTCCTGCGCTTTTGGGTCTGTAAATAAAGGTTTTACATCCGCATTAAAATAATGCGAACGCAATATGTGCAGATCTACGACGGCGCGTAAATTAAATTCCATACACCAATCCAAAGCATTGTGCAATAAAGCGAATGCTTCCCGGTCTTTTTGGCCGTCTTCGGTGAACATTTGCATTTCATCAATAGGAATACGAACGTGATCGTAGCCAAGCTTTGCAATGTATTCTACATCAGAGCGGGTAAAATACGCTTTGCGTTCCTCTCCGCGTTTATCACTTTGCGAAAGCCAACTGCTGATGTTGAGTCCATTCTTTATTTCAAAAGAATTTTTTACAGGGCTAAAAGAAAATAGCGTTAACGATGAGATCAATATCATCGACAAGTATAATTTTTGTTTCATATAATGATTTATTTAAAAAGATTTTACTTCACATTTATTTCGACAGAAGAGTCAGGTAATCCGTCGGCGGTCACCTTTAATACGATTGTTCCTGACTGCCCTGTAGGGCGGACAATTGCTAACGCTTTACCATGGAATGTTTTTGGCGTCAATGACCGGAAACTTTCCATATCCGTAGGCGACGCATTTCCGGAGGCGGCAATTTCACCCGGACCGGATGCGGATAATTTCACCTGACAATCTGCATTAGGAACAGAGAGTCCGTCTTTATCCGTTAATTCTATCTGAATATAGGATAACTCATTTCTCGAAATTCCGATTTGTGCACGGTCAGGCGTCAGCTTGATTGTTGCCGGCGCTCCGGTTGTGCGGAGCATAACGCTTTCCTTTTCTACGCCCGATTCTACGCCTACCGCCTTCAATACACCCGGTTGATAATTCACTCGAAACGACGCGGTGTATTTGCTTTTATCATTATCCTTCATTGAAACGGATTTTTCTTCCAGCAGCCTGTCATTCAGATACAACCGGACAGTAGAGTAGCGAGTGTATACTTTCACATCCAACGGCTTATTTTCATATCCCGTCCAATTCCATTCGGGATATTCATCAGGCCACCCCCAAGAGCTAATATTTTCGTAATAGCCTTCCGGCAACGGTTTATGTACCTCCATCGTTATCTTGCTTTCATTCCAAACTACATCACGCAGCAAGGATTGAGGTTTTTTATTCCCGCAAATATCAATATCGCCGCACCAAGCGTTAAACCAAGGCCAATCGATAAACAGCGGAGGTTCTTTATCTCCCTTTTTTACAACCGCTGCATGTCCGATTCCCGATTCGCCGAGATAATCAATAGCTGTCCAAACAAAATCGCCTATAACATTGGGATATTTTTCAACCAAATCCCAATTGATAGCCCGCTCAAATGGAAAAGATTCGGAACCCCAAATGATACGGTTGGGAAATAAATTCATATCATTTTCATATTCCTGCCATTTGTAGTTATATCCGCAAACATCTAAATTCGAGAATGCCCGCTCCGAATCATCTTTCCATTTCAATTTCGGATTATCCCAAAAATCACAGATTGCAGCGGTAACAGGACGTGTCGTATCATATTTATGTACAATGTCTTTCAATTCTTTGGCAATCGCTACTCCCGACGAATCGGCTCTTTCCGGGATTTCATTGCCGATGCTCCACATAATGACGGAAGGATGATTCCGGTCGCGTTTCACCATAGCAGTCAAGTCTTTTTCATGCCATTCGTCGAAGAACCGGTGATAATCTTCAGGGTTTTTCTGTTTTTGCCATTGGTCGAAAGCCTCATCAATGACTAACAACCCCAGCCGGTCGCAAGCCTCGAGGAATTTCGGCGCGGGAGGATTGTGAGCGCACCGAACCGCATTAAATCCGTTGGCTTTCAGCAATTCCACTTTTCTTTCTTCAGCCCGGTCGATAGCTGCGACACCCAACAATCCGTTATCCTGATGAATACATCCGCCTTTCAACTTCAAAGGACTGCCGTTCAGTAGAAATCCCTTTCCGGGTTCAAACGAAATACTGCGTATTCCAAACGACTCGGTCAGCTCATCCGGCACTTGGCGTCCGATTTTGATGGACACGACAGCCGTATATAACACCGGAGAATCGACAGACCATAAAGCCGGTTTATCGATTTCTATAGTCTCACTGTAGGTTGCTTTTGCTTCAGCCTTAAAATCATCCCAATGGATAAGTTTTTTACCGACAACTTCTCCGGCATTGTTTTTTATTTGAATAACCGCATCAAGCGCCTTCGATGTTTTCGCCTCATTGGTGATACTAAACGATACTTTAATTTTTGCTTTATCTTCCGAAACATAAGGAGTTGTAACGAATATTCCCCAATTATCGAAATGCAGGCTATCGGTAGTAACCAACCAAACATGGCGGTAAATTCCCGCTCCGGCATACCATCGGCTGTTCTTTCCGAGACTGCTGACCTTAACGGCTAATGTATTTTCTTTTCCTACCGGATTACATAATGAAGTAATATCACAGAAAAAAGAAGTGTATCCGTAGGGGTGATAATTCGCTTTCTTGCCATTGACCCAGACTTCCGTTTCCATATAGGCTCCTTCGAAATAGAGTTGAATCCGTTTTTTATCCTGCGACGGTTGTAGCGAAAAAGTTTTCCGGTACCAGCCGGTTCCTCCTACTGTTTGCCCGGTTGCAGTGTTTCTCGTTTCTTTGGAAAACGGAAGTTCAACGCTCCAGTCATGAGGTAAATCCAACGATTTCCACCCGCTGTCGTCTAATTTTACTTCGGTAGCTCCGGATAATTCACCCAAATGAAACCGCCATCCGTTATCGAACGATTGGAAACGGGGCGTTTTCTCCTTTTGCTTCCCGCATGAAAAAGCTAATAATATAGCCGATAAACAATAGATATACAATTGTGTTCTCATAGTTTGATAATTACATATTTTGGAGCAAAACTACATAATAATTTCTTTAGAGCAAAATATTTTCCGTATATTTGCAAATTAATTTCATAAAACGTTTGTATGAAGATAGCATTGATAGGTTACGGTAAGATGGGACATACGATCGAAAAAGTCGCTAACGAGCGGAGACATACGATTATTTCCATTATTGATATTGATAATCAGGAAGATTTTGATTCGCCTCAATTTCTTTCGGCAGACGTAGCCATCGAATTTTCCCAACCTCAGAGTGCTTTTGAAAATTATTTGAAATGCTTCGAACGAAATATTCCGGTCGTTGCTGGAACCACCGGATGGTTGGACCGCTGGGATGAGATAAAAAATCTTTGCATGAAGAAAAATCACACCTTTTTTTATGCATCGAATTACAGTATAGGAGTGAATATCTTCTTTGCGCTTAACAAATATCTGGCTAAGATGATGAATAATTTTCCTTCGTATGATGTTCGGGTGGAGGAGATACATCATATTCATAAATTGGATTCGCCGAGTGGAACGGCAATTACTTTAGCCGGACATATTTTGGAAAATATCGACCGGAAAAAACAATGGAAGGAAGGATCGGAAGAAACGAATGAAGACTTATTGATTCATTCGAAAAGAGAAGGTGAAGTTCCGGGCGTTCACGAAATTATCTACGAATCGGATGCAGATGCGATTCGTATTCAACATGACGCTAAAAGCAGAAAAGGCTTTGCCTTAGGCGCTGTTTTAGCAGCCGAATTTGTAAAAGGCAAAAAAGGATTTTTGAGTATGAATGATATGTTAGATTTTTAATAAAAGAATAATAATGAAGAAAGCAACAAAAAATCAATGGATACTCTTTTCCATTGTCACCGTTCTCTATCTCGCATTTACTATTTGGGATGGAAATTATTGGTTATTATTGGGAATACCGGTTATATTTGATATTTATATTTCTAAATTTATTCCCTGGGGCGCCTGGAAAAATCCCAAGAACAAATCGTTGAAAAAACTTGCCGAATGGGTCGACGCTATTCTTTTTGCTTTGATAGCGGTCTATTTAATCAATCTGTTTATTTTTCAAATGTATAAAATTCCAAGCTCTTCTTTGGAAAAATCACTTTTAGTAGGAGATTATCTGATGGTGAATAAATTAAGTTACGGTCCCCGCGTTCCGAACACTCCGTTGTCTTTTCCCTTGGTTCAGCATACTTTTCCGATTATCAATACAAAATCATACATCGAATGGCCTCGTTGGAGCTATAAACGGCTGAAGGGCTTGGGACAGGTGAAACGTAACGATATTGTCGTTTTCAATTATCCGGCAGGAGATACGGTTGCATTGAAAAGTCCGTCGAACGAAGATTATTACTACTCGGTAAGATTATACGGGAGAGAACGCGTTTGGTCGGATAAAGATAAGTTTGGCGACATTGTTTATCGTCCGGTCGACAGGCGGGAAAATTATGTCAAACGATGTATAGGTTTACCCGGCGATTCGCTTCAAATAATTAGTAATGAGGTATATATCAATGGAACACATTTACCTTTGCCTAAAAATGTTCAATTCAATTACTTCGTAGAAACACAAGGTAATCCTTTATCTAATAGACAATTTAGAACATTAGACGTCAGTGTGGAAGATCAAAACTGGTTAAACAGACCGCCTCAGAATGCGGATTCTTATATAGAAAGAGTTGGAATAGAAAGAAATGCGGATGGTTCATTTAATCCGGTGTATTTGTTTCCATTAACAAAAAGCGCTTTACAAAAATTGAGAAAAAACGGTTGGGCGCGCTCGATTCATATCGATCAGGGTAATATTTTTAGAGAAGAAGTCAATACTTTGTATCCGTATGTTGATTCTTTAGATTGGTCGCGTGATAATTACGGTCCGATTTGGATTCCCCGGAAAGGAGCGACTGTTGAATTAAATGATAAGAATTTAGCGCTTTATACCCGTTGTATTACGGCTTTTGAAGGAAATACCTTGGAAGAAAAAGGCGGTCAATTGCTAATCAACGGAAGTCCGGCGACAAGTTATACTTTTAAGTATGATTATTACTTTATGATGGGCGATAACCGGCATAATTCGCAGGATTCGCGTTCGTGGGGATTTGTTCCGGAAGATCACATTGTAGGGAAACCGATTTTGATTTGGTTGTCGACCGACAAAGACCGCGGCTTGTTCGACGGAGGAATTCGCTGGAACCGGATTTTCAGATTGCCGAGTAAGGAATAATCTCGGGAAATGATAAGCGCTGTCCTTCTATCAACGGTTTATCTGGCTCCGGTAGAATATTATGTTCAAATGTGCCGGCATCCGCAGGCGATGATTGAGGCGTATTGTAACTACATCAAACAAACCTATCGCAACCGTTGCGTCATTGCTTCCGCCAATGGACGTCAAACGCTGAGTATTCCGATTGTCAAACCGGAATCGTTAAAATGCCGGACGAAAGACATTCGCATCGCTGAACATGGAAATTGGCGGCATCTGCATTGGAACGCACTTGTTTCGGCATACAACTCCACTCCTTTTTTTGAGTATTACGTAGATGATTTTCGTCCTTTTTATGAAAAGCCTGCCGGATTTTTGTTCGATTTCAACGAAGCGTTAAGAGAATTAATCTGCTCTTTATTGGATATTTCTCCGGCAGTATCCTATTCGAGCGAATATGTATTTTCTCCTCCGGTTGACGTTTTGGATTTACGCGAAGCTATACATCCTAAAAAAGAACCGTTTACACATGACTTGCGTCCGTATTATCAGGTATTTGAAACCAAACAGGGTTTTCAACCGAATCTCAGCATTGTTGATTTATTGTTTAACATGGGAACGGAAGCGGCGCTGTGGTTGAAAAGATAATACGACAAATTAGAGTGAAATAAAAATAAAAGAAGCCGGATAATAGATTCAGTCTTTAAAATCCATTATCCGGCTATATTATTGCAAGTTGTTTCCACGGATTAACAGTTGCCTTCTCCTACCTGTCGCATTAAGTATTTTTTTTGATCCAATTTTTAATTTCATTCAACTGATTCGGATGAAACCATTGGATTTCTTTGTCGCGCTTAAACCAGGACATTTGTTTCCGGGAATAGATACGGGTGTTCTGTTTGATTTTGTCGACGGCAAACTCCCGTGTCCATTCTCCGGAAAAATACTTGAAAAGTTCTTTATAACCAATGGTGTCTAACGAATTTAGGTATCGCAAGCGATAGAGGGAATAGGCTTCTTCTATCAGTCCGTGGTTCATCATTTTGTTCACCCTGTTATTAATTCGGTCGCATAATTCTTCTCTCTCTCTTTGCAATCCGATTTTGAGAATACGAAAAGGACGAGGCTTTACATTGCCGATTCGAAACGACGAGTAGGGTTTTCCAGCCATCAGACAAATTTCCAAAGCATGAATCACCCGTTTATGATTTTGTAAATCGACTTGCTTGTAAAACACAGGATCTAATAACTTAAGTTGCTGACGAATCGGATCGATTCCTTCTCTGTTGTACAATTCTTTTAAATCGGATCGAAGGATTTTGTCGACTGTCGGGATATCGTCAATCCCTTTACAAACTGCGTCGATGTACAGCATCGAACCTCCGCACATCAGAATCGTTTCGTGGGATTGAAACAGATCGGCAAGGAGTGCGATTGCGTCTTCTTCAAATTGGCTGGCGCTATAATAATCAGTCAATTGAAGTGATCTTACAAAATAATGTTTGACTCTCGCCTGTTCCTCCGGTGTTGGAGCAGCCGTACCGATTACCAAGTCTTTATACAATTGTCGGGAATCGGCGGAAAGGATAGGCGAATCGAGAAATTCAGCCAATTTCAGACTTAATTCTGTTTTTCCAACACCTGTCGGGCCTAATAAAACAACTAAAGTCTTCATTGGGGGATATGCAATAACTTAATTTCTTTTTTACAACTTAAAAATCTAATTTTAAAGACAATCCGTACGCCGGAGATTGATAGCCGGTTTTTATTCCTGTTAGATTTGAAGTTAATACATCCGGGGTAATCGACAGTTTGCTGTCTTTTCCAACATTCCAACTAAGTGCTTGATTCCGGCGATTAATGGCGCCGGCGGAAACCGGAGCGTCAATCATCCCCCAAATCCAAGTAGCCGCGTATACCAATGCAGCCGCACCTACTGCAACCGATTGACCATCAGACATATCCGAACCTGTATCGACACTACCTGACACACCTATCATTGTTACTAAAGACCCTGTAGCGAGAACGGCCATTATAGCCCCTTTACCTGCTTGCCCATTATAGAATTGTCCGATGCCGGGATATAAAAATGAAAGCCCAAATGAAAGTCCCGGATATAGATGCCGATACTTGATCGCGCTTTGAGTCGTATTTATGCCTTGGTTCGCATCCATATTATGAGTAGTATTCACATTCTGCCTGCTGTTCCTGCTTACGCTACTGTTTCCGGTTTCCCTTTGAACACGGCTTTGTCTGGTGGTAGTATTTTCTCCGGTATTTTGTACTGTGGAATTAGTAGCGGGTTGAGTTTTCTTGATTACCTCAGCCGTTCCATTCTCATACTTTATCATGAATACGTCTGCTTTGGCAATCACATAAACCGGACCGGATTCATTCTCAAATTTTTTGTATTTTATGTCAGTGATACCCACTTCAGTGACCTTTGCTTTGATTTCGTCACCATTTTGTTTAACAATAACATCTTGAGCATACAGTACAGAAACTGTACTTAACAGGAATAATAAAACTAATAATTTCGCTTTCATACTATTTTTGAATTAAATTAATAAAATATAATTATTTTACTGCAAAAATACTATTATCGGTTTTTCCTGTCAATCCCCCAAAAGAGTGAAATTAAAATCAAATTTGAATACAGTTTTAATAATCGTCGAATGGATTGTTTTCGCTCAAATTATCAAGGTCTTCCTCATCATAATCATCCATTCCGAAATCATCTTCATCATAGAAATCATCATCCAGGTGATGATTTGTTGCCGATATACGAGTGTTTAGCCGTTCATCCAACGTTTCAAAATCAGTAATTTGAGCCGGAGGATTTCCATTTTTCAAAACACATTCGGCTTTTGATTTTGATTTTCCGGTAATAATTTCCCGTAATTCCATGAAAAATGAACGCTCGGTAAGATATTCAAAAACATATAATAATTTCTGCCGTTCATCTTCCACCAGGTCGCTCAATCGGATAGAATCCATAACATAGTTATCTTCTTCCGAACTTGTGTCCATCTCTACCAATGTAATTTCTTTTTCTTTATTCCAATCTTCATCACAAATGAAAAAAGAAGTCATTTGGTCGTCGGTAAATCCAACTGATTCCAGGATGGCTTTGTGTAAGTCAAAAAAAGTAGCATCAGAATCAATAAGAATATCCCTTCTGAAATCATCTACTTCATCGGATAATATAACAAACTTATAAACCATAACACTTAATTAATTATTTATTCCAAATATCCTCTCACGATTCCTCGCTGAGAATTAGCTATAAAGGTAATAATAATTTCTTTTTCTTTCGAATCAGGAATATTTTCTTCAATACATTTCACGGCTTCTTTATTATTCATACCGGATTGGTACAAAATACGATAAATCTCCTGAATCGCTGAAATTTTCTCGTTATCGAAACCTCTTCTTCTTAATCCTACCATATTGATACCCGAATACATAATTGGTTCGCGGCCGACAATAATATAGGGTGGAATATCTTTGCTTACCTTTGAACCGCCCTGAGACATGGCATGCATTCCAATCTTAGAGAATTGATGCACCAACGAACCTCCGCTCAAAATGGCATAATCATCGACTTCCACTTCTCCGGCTAATTGAGTTGTATTTCCCAAAATAACAAAATCGCCTAACCGGCAGTCATGCGCTACATGGGAATAAGCCATTAGCAGACAATCATTTCCTACGACAGTCTTGCCTTTGGCGGCTGTTCCTCTGTTAACCGTTGCGCATTCCCGAACTGTCGTATTATTGCCGATTTCGGCTGTAGTTTCTTCCCCCCGGAATTTTAAATCCTGAGGAATTGCAGCAATGACAGCGCCTGGGAAAAGCTGGCAGTTATTTCCGATTCGAGCGCCGCTCAGAATGACTACATGAGGATGAATATAGGTGTTATCTCCAATGATAACATTTTTTTCAATCGTTACAAACGGACTGATAGTTACATTTTTACCGATTATAGCATCCGGATGTATGCTGGACATTAGTTGTTGATTCATATTTTATATTTGTTTATTTTTAACCACTTGAGCCATTAATTCAGCTTCGCATACAATTTTTTCTCCTACAAAACAATAGGCTTTCACTTCGGCAATTCCACGTCGAATTTCGGACATTAGCTCTACACGGAAAATCAACGTATCGCCCGGAACAACTTTTTGCCGGAATTTTACATTGTCGATTTTTAAAAAGTAGGTAGAATACAATTGAGGTTCTTTCAGTGGATTCATCACCAGTATGCCGGCAGTCTGCGCCATCGCTTCTACCAGCAAAACGCCAGGCATGACCGGTTCTCCCGGAAAGTGTCCTTGAAAGAAAGGTTCATTGACCGATACGTTTTTAATTCCCACAATATGTTTGTTTCCTATTTCAATTATTTTTTCTACAAAAAGGAAAGGATAACGATGGGGGAGCAATTCTTTTATCCGGTTGATGTCTAATAACGGAGGAAGATTCGGATTGTATAACGGAGCTTGCACCTCATTCAATTTAATGTCTTTGCGGATAATGCGGGCAAACTGATTGTTGATTTTATGTCCCGGGCAGGTAGCCAGAATTCGTCCCAAAACCGGTTTGCCTATCAAAGCGATATCTCCAATCACATCCAGCAGCTTATGTCGCGCCGGCTCATTGGTAAAAGCCAACGGTTTGTTCATGATGTATCCGAGTTCTGAGGCGTTTTTGTGAGCGACTCCCATTGTATCGGCTAATTTATCCAGCGATTCCTGACTGATTTGCCGTTCGTAAATGATGATGGCATTATCCAAATCGCCGCCTTTGATTAAGCCGCGTTGCAACAAAGGCTCAACCTCGCGAACAAATACAAAAGTTCGACTGGCAGCTATTTCTTTTTTAAAATCTTTCAGATGCTCCAACGTAGCATATTGGTTGTCAAGGAAGATGGAATCAAACGTTATTTGTACGTTTACCCTGAAAGCATCGTCCGGAAGTATAACAATATGAGAACCGGTGTCAGTGTCTTTGACTTCAATTTTATTTTTGACGATGTAATAATCTCGTTCCGCTCCTTGTTCTTTCTTGCCGATGCGTTCAATTTCATTCGCATAAATAATAGCGCTTCCGTCTAAAATCGGAAATTCGGGGGCATTCACTTCGATTAAACAATTATCTATTTCATAAGCGTATAAGGCGGCTAAAGCATGTTCCACCGTTGAAATCTGAACTTCGTTTTTGGACAGAACCGTTCCACGATTGGTGCTTACTACATTTTCGGCTAAAGCCTCAATCACCGGTTGCTCCGGCAAATCAATCCGCTTGATTTTATAGCCATGATTTTCAGGCGCCGGATTAAACGTGATTTCGATTTCCAAACCTGTATGTAAACCTTTCCCTTTTAACGAAAAGCTCTCTTTCAATGTACACTGTTTCATATTGACCTTCATTCCGATTGTTCTTTGTTTCGTTCTTTCTTTAATGCATCCATTTCCTTTTGCATTTGATTATAGTTTCTGTATAGTTCCGGCAATTTTGGAAAAATGATGCTGGAACGGAAAAAATTCTTTACATCGATGGCAGGAGCGCCCATGATATTTTTCCCTGATTCAATGTTGCTGATAATTCCGGATTGAGCGCCAATATTGGTGTTGTCGCCAATGGTGATGTGTCCTCCCAAGCCAACCTGTCCGGCAATCATGCAATTCTTTCCTATTTTGGTAGAGCCTGAAACTCCTGTTTGCGCCGCTATACCTGTATTTTCTCCAATCTCAACATTGTGAGCGATTTGAATCAGGTTATCTAATTTCACACCTCGTCGAATGAAAGTCGATTCCATTGCCGCCCGGTCGATGGTTGTGTTGGCGCCGATTTCCACATCGTCTTCAACAACAACGTTTCCTAATTGTTGGATTTTCTTGTAAGCGTCTCCATCTTTTGCAAATCCGAATCCGTCCGAACCGATGACCGCCCCCGAATGGATAATGCAACGTTGCCCAATCCGGCACCCGGCATATACTTTTACTCCGGCGTAAATAATCGAATCGTCGCCAATAACTACATCGTCTCCGATATACGATTGCGGATAGATGGCAACATTTTTTCCTATCCGAACGTTTTCTCCAATATAGGAAAAAGCGCCGATGTATAATTCTTCTCTGGGAAAAGAAGCGGAAGGACTGATGAAAACCGGCGATTCGACGCCTGTTTTCTTCGGTTTCGATTGTTCAACCAAAGCGAATAAAGTAGCCAACGCACGATAGGCGTCCGGCACCCGGATAAGCGTCAACGTTTCCGGAAGCGCTTTTTCCGGTGAAAAAACTTCGTTAACCAAAGCAATACTCGCCTTGGTTTCATAGATATAATGAATATATTTAGGATTCGCTAAGAATGTTAATGTTCCGGGCTTTCCTTCTTCAATTTTCGAGAAATTGTCAACGACGGCTTGTTCATTTCCCTCGACTTTTCCATTTAGAATGCCGGCAATTTGTTTTGCACTCAGCTCCATTTTATGTAAATTCTTTGTTAGAAAATTGGGACAAAGTACGTAAATTATTTTGAATCTCGCAAAAAACAGAGGTAATACTTCATAATTTTTTTTGAAAGTAGTTGAATATTAAGCATATCCGATGCGTCCGATATATCTTTAATTGTTCCGTCTTTATATAAAATAGAAATACTGTCG
>Ga0123354_10008913_pt1 | contig 15307 bp, 9 predicted proteins | sample TergutLab28metaG_2_FD_97872 | JGI IMG/M metagenome (GOLD analysis project Ga0123354, IMG submission 97872) | Labiotermes labralis P4 segment gut microbial communities from Petit-Saut dam, French Guiana - Lab288 P4 | ecosystem: Host-associated > Arthropoda: Insects > Digestive system > Gut ...
ATATATATATATATATATATATATATATATATATATATATATATAGATATCACCGTTTCTAAATAGCTACGCTGAAATGGAAGCAGAAAACTCCTTCAAAACGTAGGTACTCGCACATGAGTCTACACGGGTGAGATATTCATTCTGCATTCTGTAGTGCAGTGGCGATACCGTGTAGGTGTGTTGTGTATGACCAACGTTAGAGAGGTCTTCACTGTGTTCCTTCTGGATCTGAGTGACTGGGCGAAGACCCCCTGTTGCTACACAGTTGAGTTTTACAGAAAGCGCAACCGTGAACCCTAGGGCTCGCTTGACGGAAGCAGCCTTACACTGTTCCGTTTCTCCGTTTGGAAAGTTGGGATCAAAACGCGAGGGACCGTAACGCACCTGAAGCTGCTACCACAATCGTTTACCTGGAGACAATGAAGAAAGTCGCAAAGATTTTTAGTCTTGTACTGCCAACATGAGAATTTAAACCCAAGCTCTTCCCCGCTCCTAAGCAATCGCATCGCCTCCCCAAAGGGAACACGTGTTGAAGTACGATGTGGCATATGTCACTGCAGATTTGTGTACACAGCTGTGATGAATGTATGTGCTTGTTTTCGTGTTGTACGTATCGCTGAGGAACCATACAACAGTGTCTGCTGAAATGAATTTTGACCTTTCACAATATGAGAGCGTCCGTTTCGTTTGATTAGAACTGTCCGTGAAGAAACTGTGATTTGAAATTTCATAATTAATCCATGTTCGATCACTCTGACAAGGTCTATCCCCCCCCCCCCAACGCGAATTATCTATTCCTAAAATCCAATTTTGTGTACCAGGGCCTACTTTTATCGTTTTGTGACCAGTGCGAAATGCTGTCTGTTCGTATCAATTTTATTGGGTAACAACTCAAAATTGTTTGTTAAGCATAATTTCCTTGCAAATATTCGTTTACACTAAATGTTTATTATATATCAACATATGCACAAATAAGTAGTGTATTTTTTTTATTAAAACTATTCCGACATGTTTCGGTGTTAATCCACCATCTTCAGGGAGTTTACAAGTTGTGTCAGCTAAAGTTACGAGTTACTGAATTGACAAAGTGCAATATAATAGTGTGTTAAGTGAAGAATAAAAAACCAACAAGATGCCACTTATTATCTTATTGTACTTCTTATAGGTTCAACATGTTTCGGGCATTACTATGCCCATCATCAGGTGATCGCGACTATAATGTTGATTACCACGTTGGTCGTTTCGTTTTTGGTTTGCTGTATGTTGGAGGTTAGGTGCGGTCAGGCTGGAGTAGTGTCCGGGCAGCAGCCCGGACACTACTGGGCATAGTAATGCCCGAAACATGTTGAACCTATAAGAAGTACAATAAGATAATATGTGGCATCTAGTTGGTTTTTTATTCTTCAGTTATCACAATGATGCATGGTCCAATAAACATCAGATAGTAATGTGTTGTTGTGATGAAATCTTGGTAAATGTGAATGCATATGTAATTCCTGGTTAGGTGTGTGTTTGTGTGGTGCGGAGATTTTATCGTAACACACCACTATATTGTATTTTATCATATTAATAATTCATAATTTTAGCTAATCCAACTTGTAAACTCCCTGAAGATGGTGCATTTACACCGAAACATGTCGGAGTAATTTTAAAATAAATTTACACTACTTATTTTTGCACATGTTGGTATGCACTAAACATTTATTACCAATATGCACGGTATGAACATAAAAGTATTCGTTTACACGTTCATTCATGGAGGTTAAGAATGAGCAGGTTTGTACGTCTACTCCCTTTGTGCGCCTTCGTGGTGCGCACGGTGGTAACTTTATCTTCTGCATTGCACCTTGTACTGTACGTGTTCACTCACCATACTTCATAGCTGTGAATGGGTACGCCTAGAAAGAAGCGTTCATTGACTACTTGAGAGCACTTTTCCAGAATGTTTTAAGATGAATGAGTTGCAAACTGTGGCCTGCGAGTAGACTGCAGCCCTTGAGACGGAACTGATATTCCACGAATAATTTTAAGTACGCAACAAACAGTCAGCACTCCACTAATTCCAAAATCTTCGGCCTTCTGTGGGGGGGGGGGGTGCGTTTTCGAAAGTCGTCTGTCCCTAGCTTAAGATTATTACGGACTCGTGAATTATTTAAAAATGTTTACCCTACTGCAGATTTTATTTATCTTCTAACGCGATCTAAATATGATCATGAATGGCGGAAAGCGAAGGATTTTGAATTAGGTGGTCTTCGCCCCTCCCAAAACAATGTTACGTAGTTTCGGTAACTGAGGAAACTCACGAAAAATCACGAATTTTCCGAAAGCCTGTCCGGTTTTCTAACCAAATACCTCCACAACAAATGTCAGCAACTTTACTGCTGCAGTAATCCGCTCGATCCACAGATTGACTGAGGACTTTTTATAAGCCTGTCTCTTCTTTGAACAATGACTCAAGTGTTATTTTGAACACTTTAAGTTCATTAGAGTTAATTATGTGTCTGAGCTTTAACACCTTACTGTTTCTTGTTGTTAGGAACAACTGTGCACGTAGCTTTTTCACTGTCCCTCGTTTATATCAGTTCTTGCATTCTGCTGTCGTCTTGATTCACAAAAATATGCATTTATGGGTTGATTCCTCTGAAAATGCCGTACATGAACCAACGTGAAGCACTTTAATTCGATGCTGCTTTTGGCAGTGACGGGTGGTATCACTGCTAGAAACAATCAACGGCGTACAATGGATACAACTGAAAAATAAATAATATTGGTTGCACAGAACTCGCTTCCTCTGTTGTTCATTTGTTTATTTTACATCCTTTGTTCTTATTTTCAGCAAACCAGCCATGAACTATGATTCTGTGCGTGTTTCAAATCGCTAGAGATGGGATGAAAATAATAAATCATAAGCTGCACTTTCGCTGTAGGTTTGCTGAACAGAATTTTCGTGAATTTTTATAAACTTTTTTAAATGAAATGTATAATTCTTCTTGCTTCAGTTTTTCAATTCCGCTTCTGAAATCACCCCACTGATAGCAAAAACTACGATTTCAGTTCGTACCTCAACACGCCACTTAATTACAGTGTAAAACATTGCATTGTTTTGAAAATTTCGGTCCTTCTATGGACAAAGTTATGATTTTGCCTAGAACGTCAGGTGTTTTGCCCCCATGTTGATATTGATATATTTGTTAACTGCAATTGGGTTGACACCCGGTGGCAGTAGTACAATACACATTTATACACAAACAATACATAGAACAACACAATGAACAACTTTGGTTGAAAGGCTTTCTGGGATTCGAACCCAGAATGAACTAACTGTGTAAAAATTATCATCTAATGGGAACTGTGCGGGCCGTGTCCCGTCTTTGATAGTTATACCCTGGCATTTGCCTTACAACTGAGGAAAAAGTACGGAAAATCTCAGTCAGGGTAGTGCCAAGAGTGGGACTCGAACTAACGTAGTGCGTTTCCGAACAGTATTGCTATCACGCCTTAACTGTCTCGGTTACGCCTGTTCTTAATTAGAATTCTGGGATGCTACTGCTGTTCGTAATTATCCTGATATTTCTCAGTCACAGCTATACAGTTTCGACGGTTGACATGTTATCCACTAAGCTGAACCTTAAATTTCACGAATAAGCCTTTAGTCGGTCGGTTCGGTAAAGGTCTGGGACGGTCCTGGTTACTTTTTTTTGGCGTTGTGACACCATTCATTCTTCATCTTTGGATACCAACGTTTTGGTGGAGGATGCTCCCTCCATCATCAGGTTGAAGTTGAGTGAATTATATAGGACGGTTTAAAGAGAGTTCCGGTGCGGAATACCATTCCAGCCAATGGGAACGGCGAACCATATTCAGTATGCTAGCCACCTTGCGTGGAGTTCCTGCAGTCTGCAGTATAACACATGCGCTCTCTATTCACTTGGGGACCCTGAAGATGTAGGTGGTACGTTCTTCCGAAAATGTTTACCCGTAAGACTATACGACGTCACATCCTAGCAAACCAGAATAAACACAACCGTGAAATCCTCGAACCTTACATTTGTGGCACTTGGTAATGTACTGTCCATAGTTGGAGGGAGGCTTCATTTACCTACTTTAAACAAAATCCTCCCGTGAAGGCGGGAATAGAGGCCACATCCCGAAACGTCGTGTACATAAAATATGACTCAGACAGTGGTAAGTGTCTTCTTCAGGTTAGAAGACGTACGCAGAGCGGTCCATCGAAACGCCGGTAAATCTGTACAAGACTACTCGGAGTCATATCGCGGTAGTGTCACAGTTACCCAGTATCTCTCTATTCTAAGCTGTAACAGAGAAGACTGCACTGTGTGCATGTACACTCAGCACTGTTGATTATTGTACTGACCCATGAGCTATAAAGGATTTCCCTCACATCGATTGCGAATGTATCATCAGTCACTACTGGACAAGAGTTCGCGTGACTTGTATCACATGTGGGACAAGTGAAGCACGCTGGACTCCCGCCGCCGTGACATGCATAGTTTGGCCCACTGCTGAGGCATTTTGAAACGTAACACTGCAAAATTCCTGTCGAAATTTAAAATCCGTCCTCATTACCGAGATACTTGTTTTGCTACGGCATGGAAATGCGAGTGTCCGAGTTAAGCACCCGATCCCATGCACATGGATATTCCTTAATGATTTTTCGTTTCCTCCAGTCTTTCAAATGAGTTTGTGTTTACTAATGTAGAGGTGTGTTCGTTTCTTGGCTTACTTAACGACGTTCGTCTGCAATATTGGAAGAATTGATGGTTATAAAGCACACGCGCGGAGTTCAATACTACAATTTTCCCTAGAAGTACCAACACATTATTCGGTATGGCAGACAGTGTTCCTTGACCACTTCTCCCACTATCCACTATCGACGTAATCAAAGATAACATGTATGGCACAGAACGAAAGGAGACATACAATATTTGAGGTTTAAACCAGTGACGTAATGCCGAATAGCAGGTTGATTATAGCGGAATGAATTCCACAAAGTCTCCAGTCTCAAGCGCAGGTAATGTAAGCTATCCGAGGCTGATGACACAAATCGGAAAAGTGTGGGACGTCATGTGAACGTAGATCAGTGTTTCTCTGCAGCCGGAGCGGTGGAGATGCCAGTATTCTTCTGCCCATGTATCAGCTGCATTCACGTCACTGAGGTAGGTGGGCCGTCAACTTTCTGAGACTCGCGCTGAAGGTTGTCATGCAAGATAATGGGGGTAATCCTGCTGTACGCAAAAATGTATTGGTAAGGATGCGATATGATACAGTTGTGACTTATTTTCCGATGCCTTACCGAAGTGCTTGCGAAAAAGAATCTATAAAACAACGAAAAACGGAATGCTTTTACCCAAAATTATAGCAGGTGACAGGGATAAATAAAAGAATCGAGAAAAGGGTTCTTACTGAATAATGTAGGTGGGCGGCATTGCGCATGGGTAAATACAATAATATCGGTGGTTAGGTGATTCGTGCCCTATAAACATAGGCATGTAAATAAATGTCGTCATGAAATGGATTTCACACAGGGATTTGTGTTTGTATTTCGCCCTGAAGAAAGAACTTACATCGGGGATGTTTGGAGGCAAGTGCTGAGAAGAATATGGGGTCCTAAGAGGAAGGCATATGCAGAATAAATAAATTTATTCTGTTCATTTGGTCTCTTAACCAGAGACGAGAAGCGTGTGTCAGTGTTAGTTATAAAGCCTGAAATTCAGTTACGACTTGGAAGACAAAGACTGATATTTCTCATGACACAGCAATTTGTCGTAACTTACACAATTCCTCAAAAATATTTTCGCGTTACTGGACAGCTGGGTTACAAACACGTCGTCTGTCAAAATGCTGTGTCCACAAAAAAAATTGCTACTTATATTTTCGTAAAAACAAACTATGCTTACATTTGGCCTGTTAAGCATCTGTCAAGTTTTTTCTTTCTCCTGCAAAATTTTTGCCCGTGTGTTACGACAGACTGCTGTTTAATGAGCGATATGTGAGCGTAACTTAAATCTTGGAGGAGTATGATGTGTGATATGATATGGAGAGAGCCGGTTCATCTGTATCAAAACAGGGAACGGTGGCGGGATGTTGGTGACACTGCAGTAAACTTTTGTGTTCAGCTAATTCCGTAGACAGATGAATGACTTATAAGAAAACCAACGAGATGCACTAATTTGTCAAATTTATTTTTGGAATAGAACTCTACATATTTCGGAGAGTTCCTCTGTCCATCATCAGGAGTCTAGCACTGTACACACAGCAATACATACAGGTTATGCCTATTGCTGTGTGTTCAGTGCTACACTCCTGATGAGGGACAGAGATGCTGTCCGAAACATGTAGAGTTTTATTCCAAAAATAAATTTGAGAAATTAGTGCATCTCGTTGGTTTTATTATAAGAAAATATCACGATGCACGGTCACCTGAATGTCAAAGATGAATGACTGTTAAATCAAGAAAACTCGTGTTCCAGGTAGTCAGTTAATTTCTTTGCCCCTATATAAATCCTTATAAAATAAATTAAATTACTGAAATCTGAATTGTGATTGACAGCCTGTCAGAATCCGTGAGTCGACTGTAGGCTGTCCTAATATCTCGTTAATCCACTCTGACTCAAACTTGACGGACTTGCCGCGTGTGAAAGCGCTTGGAATCTCCTGAAAGGAGCCAACAGCCGTTACTGCCTGGAGTGTTGTGTGAATGTGTACTGCACATAAAGTTGTTGATCTAAATCTTATGATTTCTTCAGCAATTCTCTTCGTATTGCCCAAGTTATGTTGTTTTTCTAGATTTGTCCAAGTACGGTGGAAGTCTCATTTTAAACCCTTGAAGAATTGCGTTCATCTAAAGGTCGAATTGTCTGTGAAGATAATTCTTCCTAAACACTTAGATCTTTGAAGATGAGACCACTATGTTGCCACGGCACGTCGGGAACCGATTTCTAGAGCCGCGCCGTCTTATCCCAGAAGAATGAAAACCGCGTCTGCACTGCGGTGGAAGGATTTGCTTGTGTGTGTGTGTGTGTGTGTGTGTGTGTGTGTATTACAGGCTCTAATTTCGTGAAACTGTGTGTTTGCGATTTCGACTTTTCATCCCTTTTCACTTTCGTTGTTTCAACCTTTCGTGGCTGATGCCGATGAATCGGGATGAGACTACACGGCAGGTGATTCGGCTTCCCCCACTGTTCTTCTATTGTGCAAATCACTGCGAGCTCAATCACGCTCTGTCACTGAGGAGATTGCTCTCGTGTTTTATAAAATAAGCCCCCCCCCACCCGAAAAGCGGATGCTTGTGTTCTCTGTCAGGTCAGTCCTTGTGGGTTTTGTGGCGGACACTGTGGCGGTGAGACAGGTTGTTCTCCGAGTACATTGGTTTTCCTCGGCCTATCATTCCACTAAAGTTCGTGCTACGTCATATATCACCGACGCTATATATATATATATGTGTGTGTGTGTGTGTGTGTGTGTGTGTGTGTGTGTATGATTGTAAGAAGTGACAGCGTAGTTAAAATAAGGCATGTCGGAAATGAAGGGTGTTGTAGAGAAATTACGCAGATGTCAACGAGCACAAGATTTGAACTCATCGTCGTCTTAGAAATTGCCTCAGTACGGATCGGCCAAGAACGAAAGACGAGTTGCCGCCAGAGAAGGCGACTTACTGTTAATTATAAACAGACCGGTACATGAGGCCCACCATCGCAGAACTGTGTCCACACTGGGCGACACTGTGTGCTGCTGAGGGTCAAGTCAGTGTTCTCTTGTCAAGTGTTATTAACATCAGAGCAAAGTCCTTTTGAATGAGAAACTATGCAGTGGATACTGGCGTTGAGCGCTGTTCAGGCCTGGTGAAGTTTGGTTCAGTCTATTTTAGTCTATACATGTTACACACAACACTGGTACTGACATGCAGTGAACGCCCCCCCCCCCTTTCCCACCCTACCGCCCAGTGCGCTGTCCAAACAATAAATTCTAATATTGTAAATATTAAACATGCGAACTATAGTCACGTAAATCACCTTCTGGTGTCGTTGCTAGAAATATTTAGTGGCTGCATGGGAGTGTGTGTCGTGGATGTATATATGGCAGGGGGACGTAAACTGTGCACTTTTTCCATTTGATGGATTTCAAAGTACTCGTCCCTGGAGCTCCTGTAAATTTTCTGCCGTGTAGCCACTCCTGTAGAGCAGCAATCAGACGCTTATGTTACGCAACTTAATTTACTGCCCGGCACACTGCAGCCGTATATATTCACAGAAAAGAGGGAGAACACCAATAAAAACATTCCTTGCGTTTAGAAGCACTCAGCTTTTGGATTTTGTCCATCGCCCAGTCATTAAAAGTAGCTCAGCTTTACAAGCACAACTGAGTAGATGCCTCTCTACCTTTTGACCTGAGGACGCAAGGGGATCCGATTTCCGAAACGTTAGTTTCAATTTTTGTATTTTAAAACACTGTAGCGGTACAAGAGCACAAAGCTGAGTGCTTACAAATCTGATACCCCAGCGTCAGAAACGTATATAATTGAATACGCTGCCCTGTTAATCAAAAGAAGTAAGAGAAGCCTGCGGCAACAGAAGCCAAAGGTGCACAGACATCAAAGCCAGACATTATGCACGACATTAAGTCGACGGTTCTGCATCTACCTCCCCATCCTCACTGCCCACCTCCCGAAGATGTATAGTCGTGCTAAGCTCACGTTTTACAACGGCTTAGGCTATTTCTCAGGGGGTTACCACCTACAGAATTTTAGTCATTCCTTGGGTCCCTCATCCTGGCCTTATACTATTCCATTGTACATCCAAAACACAACTTTACCCGCAGAATCTGTATAAATCATAGAGTTTCTCGTAATATAATATCCTATAATGGTCACTTGGTCCAAGCTTCTAAGGTGCATTGTTTCCCTTCCTCTTCAGACGCTTACATTACATTACATTCTTTCCACAAAGTGACGGACCATGTTTCATAACCATGCAAGACGACTGTTGAAGGCATTTCTTTGTATACACTGACAGACAATACGTAACTGTAGGTCCATGTTGCAATATGTTTATGCGTTTGTCATTTTGAGAAGCTCATAATTTGAGCCCTGCTTTTGCCCGTCGCTGGTTCCAGACACAAATCAACGCCCACACATTCGCTACTGCAGTATGCTGCAAGATCATGGTTACAGCTAAACCTTCTTTTCAGATTAGGATTTCAATTTATGTTCCGTCATGCCTACTGTTAACTTCAACCGTCTCTCACCGCTTACATTTCTAGACACAGTACACACCGATAATGCTCCAACATTGATTTTCGGTTTGCCAGAATGCACACGCCACTCGCAAACAATACACACATCTAGCAGGACCATGCGGTCTCTACGGATTATTTCATGAATATAGATACTAGAAGCGAGGTAAGATAAACTGCTTCTGGAGCTGTGACGGGAATAAACCTCCATTAGTAGCTCAGCAACACGCAGATGATAATTGATTACCACCGCATCTATTAACATCAAGATCTACTGCGATCAGTGCTTGGAATTCCTTCGTCATGCAAATTCCCCAGTTCTGTGGTGGGGACAGAAACATCGCACATGGAGCCACTCGCTTATCGGCCCCACATTATCATGCTTCCCTGGTTGTGTCTTCTTACATGGTGCACAGGAAGCCTTGCCGTGTCATTTAATTTCACCGAGCCGTATTTTGCGCAACTCACCTCCCGCTGCCACAACACCCAAGTCACGCAAAGTCAACCGCACAATCCTTTCGCGAATTGCTACTGTAGGTTTGAACAGTTCAGCTGGTCGCCGGCGTATAACCACAGAGGCCCAGGTTCGGTCCTACGGCAGTCCACGTGATATTTATGGTGGGAAGAGTGGCACTGGGATAGGATTCTCTCCGAATTCTTCTGCTTGCACTGCCAATCTCCATTCCACCAGTATTTCACATTTATTCATATGTCATCCCGTGGATGGACAATTGGCCTAGTACAGAACGAGGTAGGCCTAAGTAAAGTTTTCCCCTGTCAATGCCATAAAGGCGTAAGGGGGGCAAAGTTACAGATCCACTCATTCTTAACCTCAGTGCTATAGAATCCAGGACATGACTGACATCAGTAGGAAGGCCATATAAAAGATAGTATGTGATTTATATGGTCGTCTCCTACAGCCAGTAGTCATTACTTGCACCCTGTCTTCCTCTAGGAAAGGAGGAGGGCAGGTTTGTCCCCCGTGACTCCTGTGCCAGCACACCGATTTTCACCAAAATTGATATAAACTTTATACCACTGGAGGTCATCCAATCGACGTACTGTCTAATTACGTCACAAGGCTCAAACGCGAATTGCGAAATAATGATATCAGAGCCACTTATTTTAGGGCACTGATATGGTGGTGTACGGTAATAGACTGGGAAAATATGTAACGCTTGTGACGATTTTTTGTTTAAAGTAAAATGTGGCGGTGGTGGGGAGATTATATTCAACTTTTGGTTGGACGGCAGTAATTGCCTTTCATCTGGAATCAGACATGTGAAGTGTAGCATGGTGATGGATCGTAAACGTTAAGTGTGCTTTCAGCGCGAAACTTTGAGGTTGTATGGGATAAATTTAACGTATACAGAATATTCATGTACCAAGTTCTTCACAAAAATAAGAACAGCAGTAGGTCTGGAGAATTGTAACTGTAGGCAGGAGGAAGTTACAAAAGTTCAGGTGATAAATTTTTATAATAAAACCAACAGATGCATTAATTTATCAAATTTATTTTTGGACTAAAACTCTACGTGTTTCGGACAGTTCCTCTGTCCATCATCAGGAGTTTTTCACTGTACACACAGCAGTGGTATATATCATACAGGTTTGCTGACAGCTTGCGAGCAGGATCAGGACGGAACTGCTCGCAAGCTGTCAGCAAACCTGTATGATATATACCACTGCTGTGTGTACAGTGAAAAACTCCTGATGATGGACAGAGGAACTATCCGAAACACGTAGAGTTTTATTTCAAAAATAAATTTGAGAAATTAGCGCATCTAGTGGATTTTTTTGTAATAATATGAAATTATAGGCTTTATGAAACTCGTAACTTATGTAGGACAGCTGCCGGATAAAGCAATGAGTCTGTACTTTAGTACGACAGCAGTTATGTTGGCTCCCCTGGTTTTTGATAATCGAAATAAAAGCCATAAACGGAACTCGTGATGGTTCCATAAACCTTAATTATTGAGAAATAACCTATTTTATTGTTGAAATTCTGCAACTAATTAAATTTATTTTTTATCCGTATTTGACACATTTGACTCTTCTGTCTTGTGCTGTATTAGAGAGGTGCTTGGTTCGGATCTCTGTTGGGACACCCACTCCCTTGATAGTAATCCTCGTGATTTTTTGTCCGAAAATCCACTTCGCCGTATAGTACTGTACCTCAAGGTAGGACACTACCGACTGCTTCCCCATTGCCCGCAATACAGTATGTATTAATGATCCTGAAATTCGACGTGCAGTCGCAGCCGTTAACAGCACCATTCATTAAAACTTAAATCCACGTAGTCACATCCAGGTGAGAATATCTCGCTGCCCACATGTTACTGTCCTCATGGTCTTTTGCATGTAGCACTTGACCACAGCATACATTAATGGACCGACAGTGATGTAACCTCCCGGTAGTTAGGTCGCTTTAGGGTCCTTTTTTGTCAGATGATCGGGAGCGCAGATAAGTAGGGCTTCGAAACTTTCACTAAATGTGCAAGAGGGAGAAATGGGCAGTGCCATGAAACTTCAACACGAATGGACTTAATCAGCTGCTGGAACGTTCGCTTGAATAATGTGCCAAGCATAAGTTCACTAATGTGCTTAGAAGTGACATCCATGATGAAACTTGATTGTAACACGGTTGGCTGCATACTAGGTCCGACGTTCGCAGATTACAGTGGGGATGCTGACTACGCGTAGGACTAAGATATGTGATGTCTGTACAGCACTGACGTCTTCTGTTTGCATAGCGCGGCCACATTTCATGCGAGGGATGCTTTCCTGAAGCCCTCGCATAATTCGCGACTAATTTTCCCATAGGGGTAAACGTAAAGTTGAGTGCATGCATTCTCGGAGCGCAGAAACATACGACCACTGCTAGCGCACTTTTGCTTTTAAGATACACATCAGTCGTAGCATAAATAAATGAAAATGAAAGTTAATTAATGAAAATTGTAGTAATTAATGTGTAATACTGCGCCTGAAAAAAATTGAAAAAAAAAACAACGTATTGAAACGATATCGAAGGAACAGGAAGTGTAAGGGGCAGCGCAGACTCCGCACTTAATGCTGTGGATTAGCATAATTTACAATTTTGTGCGTAAAGTGAGACTTTATTAATACTTTTATGTCGCAACATTTCAGATTAGCATATTTAAAATTCGCATAAAATACGACCCCAGTGTGTTGAGGTTACATCCGTATGCTTGCAAAGTTTGAAACTATAGTTTAACCCTATAAAGGTAAATGGCAACGTGATGATTGTTGTTGAAAGATTCAGTCCGTATCTCGCAGTAGACGCACTGCATCTGTTATAAAAATCAGTCAGTAAATGCTGTACGCGGTTATAATCGCTGTTTGTTCTAAGGTCCATAAGAATCATTCTGTAGGCAGAGTGTAGAATTTCTGAATATTAAAAGGGATGTAACGTATAACTGAGCCTTAAAGGGTTAAGGAAGTATTTATATTTTTTTTTGTCCAATGCCACTACATGTCCTTGTGGACTTCGTGGTCCTCCCTCCTGGGCATGGCAGCATTGTAACCCACTTCTGAGGTTGGGACGCCCATGAGGCGCAGTTAGGTTATAGGAGAATGTAGTGCCAGGAGGGCCCTTAAACCTAAATTCTACCAACCTACCCAGACCATGGTCACTGCGGGAATCCTCCCCTTCAGGGAAAATTCCCACAGTAGAGCCGGGAATCGAACCCGGGACCTCATGATTAGTAGTCAGAGACTCTGACCACTAGACCACGAGGCTGGTCGGGAGTATTGATATAGAAATGCTAATTTCTTCCCTTTCGTTTTTAAGCACAACGCCAGATATACCAATGTTAATCCTGCGATAGGACGCTAATCACAATTATACCAAAGAATTCAGTGCCTACATCAAAGAGAATACAGACCGCTTCTTAGCAGTTAAGGCTGTTTAGTGAAACAATCGGTATGTGGGCAAAAGAGAAGGCATTTAATTTTAAATAGGTGCTATATACCACTGCCTTCAGCTTAGACAGTTACAATACTGTCACAGTAGCCGTCAGCACACAGTCTGAGCAACCTTGCCACAGTTTCCACACCTCCACGAAACCTACAAGCGGACGGCATCGTTTTCATTCTACGGCGCACCCATTTTTATGTGCCACAGTATTATCCCCCCCCTACCCCCCCCCCCCAAAAAAAAAACGTAAATGCACATGCAAATAAAGGACGAATCATACTTTTTCTGTTTTCTGTTTTATTATTCACTATTGCCAGGCGCGATTTTAGGCTTCCGTTGCAAAGTAGATGGTAACTTCACCCTTCTGGGCTATTACGCAACGAGTGGTGGTAATTTCTGACCGACGTTTCGGGACAACCGATCGGTCCCATCCTCAAGGACCATCTTCAAGGGTAAAGCAGCTGGCCGTTGAAGATGGGACCGATTATCCCGAAACGTCGGTAAGAAATTACCACTACTTGCTGCGTCATAACCCAGAAGAACACCGTTCTGACTATTGCCAACGTCTCTTTTGGGGTAAACTAAAATTTCCTTCAATTTATTACATTCCCTCGAGCTTTACCGTAGTCGGCCGACAGCGCGTCACGGGACTGTACGCCCTCCGCAAGAGCCATGCTTGGGCATCACAGCGGGTCGCTGGAATGTTCAAGATCAGAGCGTGTGATCTCACCAGTACAAATATAACTAAACCAGAACAAACAAACAGTGAGCGTTATTGCGACAGACTGGACTTAACACAATTGCTGCATCAACACGTTTAGAACGGAGGATATAAATCTGCCTCAGTAATTCAAACTATTTTGTTTTTAGCTGAAAAAAAATCAGTATGACGGCTGTGTAAATTGTTACCACTGAGCCTTAACGTTAAAGGTGACAGATACGTTAAAATGGTGCGGAAACATGGTTTTTACGTTTGAACATCGCGACCGATCATCCGGCAAAGAAATGTTTGATACGCTTCTGCAAAAACTGAAAATTTGTAAACTGAGCATTAGGCCTTATCGATCAGAAGAGTGTTTTGTTTAATTGGAGAGAAAATTAAATGATATCATTTAATTATGTAAGAATACACGAGAATATGGTGTTGAGGAGAATATTTGGACCTAGGATGGACGAGGTAACGGGGGAATGGAGGAGACTGCATAACGAGGAGCTAAATGATCTGTACTCCTCACCCAATATTGTGCGGGTGATAAAATCGAGAAGAATGAAATGGGCTGGGCATGTGGCGCGTATGGGTGAGGAGAGGGGGGTGTATAGAGTCTTGATGGGGAAACCGGAGGGAAAGAGACCACTGGGGAAACCTAGGCGTAGATGGGTGAATAATATTAGGATGGATATCCAGGAGGTGGGATGTGGGTATGTGGACTGGATTGGGCTGGCCCAGGATAGAGACAGGTGCCGGACGCTTGTGAGTGCGGTGATGAACCTTCGGGTTCCGTGAAATGCGGGGAATTTCTTGACTAGCTGCAAACCAGTTGGCTTCTCAAGAAGGACTCTGCACCACGGAGTAAGTAAGTAAATAAGAATACACGATACTCTTTCAAGAAAGGATTTCGCCGGATCGTGCCTCACAGGGATATATTCTTTCGCCGAAAACTTTGGAGGTTTATTTTAAAAAAGGTTTCAGTAGGAGTTACTGGCAACGTTGTACGGCATCACAGTACCACAATAGTTATTATTATTATTATTATTATTACTGCAATTGAGTCTTCACCCGGTGGCGGTAGTTCTTACACTAGTAGAGACAAAATAAATAAGGATATACATAAACGAAACAGTACAAAACACAATACAAAAACAATAAATACAAGTACAAATATTATCAAAATACCCACACAATTGTCAAAACAACCACACATTACAAAACCCACATATGCACAAACCCACACATGCACACACCCACACATACCCACACGCACACATTACAAAACCCACACATACACACACATCCACACATTACAAAACCCACACATACACACACCCCCACATTACAAAACCCACACATACACACACCCACACATTACAAAACCCACACATACACACACCCACACA
>Ga0123354_10008914_pt1 | contig 15307 bp, 4 predicted proteins | sample TergutLab28metaG_2_FD_97872 | JGI IMG/M metagenome (GOLD analysis project Ga0123354, IMG submission 97872) | Labiotermes labralis P4 segment gut microbial communities from Petit-Saut dam, French Guiana - Lab288 P4 | ecosystem: Host-associated > Arthropoda: Insects > Digestive system > Gut ...
CCCGCCCCGGGGGCCCCCCCGCCCCCCTAAACAAGGGTAACCGGGCCTTCCCCGGGGGAAAACCACCCAGGGGTGGGGTTTGCCCCCCACCCCCCCCCCCCCCCATCTAGCGCCGAAATTAAAGGAAGAGTAGTGTTATGTCTCTACTCCTCTTCTGGGCCTTCGTGGCCTGTTCTAGGGCGAACCTAACCTTTGCACGCCTTCGCGGAAACTTGGGGTTCCCAGGAATCCACATTTATAAAACACTGTTCTGAAACACTGGAATTCGCGTGGCGGCGAAGGAAATTATAACGCCATTGATTAGAATAATTCTTGTGAAGTTAAAAATTCTTAAATTAACCAAGAAATTTCCCGTCTTTTATAGCACCCTAAGGTTCATACAGTGTTTACAACAGCCCGAAACTTGTCTCTATCCTGAGCCAGATTAATCCAGTCCGATATCAGGTGGAGAACCGGAGGCAGTTGAGACGAGCCGAGCAACATGTGGATGGTTAAAGGCTAGACACATACATCTGAGCGTAATACTGGTCGTGGTCAAAAACGAAGTGGTGTTAGTAGATGGGTTAGAATGACACTGGCAAGATTTTAGATCCCGTGATAAAAACGAAAAGATTTATTTCTGTGTGACGTTCAGGTGAACGTGCATCGTAAAAAAAATCTTGTAATAAAACCAACCAGATGCACTAATTTTTCAAATTTATTTTTGGAATAAAACACAGGACGGAGTTCCGTCCTGATCCTGCTCGCAAGCTGTCAGCAAACCTGTATGACATATACCATTGCTGCGTGAAAAGTAAAGAACTCCTGATGATGGACAGAGGAATTGTCCAAAACATGTAGTTTTATTCCAAAAATAAATTTGAGAAATTAGTGCATCTTGTTGGTTTCATTATAAGAGTTTGTATCTGTCCTTATGCACGTGAAGAAAGAAAGTGTGACTCAGATATTTAAAGAAAGTATTTTGTTAGTGCACAACAATTATTTGTTTTAAACTGGATGTTCTTATAAAAAGGACCTAAAACGTTCACTGCAGTCTGCGCATGTCTCGTTCACCCGCTAACTGATCGTTAAAAGATCGTAGCTTTTTAAACATAGATACATAACTTTTTAATAACACTGAAATATGTCTAATTGTGTGCAAAGTAGAATTTCTAAACGTGGTTGCCAAGGCCCAATTTGGGCTGTTGCCCCACAGAAAAGAGCTATACTTACTAGAACTTTGTGTTTCTTTGTTTTTTATTATTTTCTATGTGCTCTTGTTTGTGGTTATTTATTTTCTTTTTTATCTTGTGTTCTCCCTGTAATTGACTTCTTGGCTGTTTTGTTAGGACGCTATTAAGGAATTAAAGATTATATTATCATTATCATTTTCATTATCATCATCTTCATCATACCACTATTACTTTTTCTATTTTGAAAAAAAGAACTTGTTAATTGTACAGGGGTGCTGATAAGTCCTTAGCCCGACCAGGAAGGAAACAAGCTAATGTTTCTGTCAGAATGGCGTGAATTTCCTTCGACGCCTTGCCTTGCAGAAAAAGAAACTTGATGACAGCTCGCTTCTCGATTTTGTTGAAATCTCGCGTCCCTGATATGCTTCCGAACTAGTTTCCTTCCTGGTCTGGCTAAGGACTTATCAGCACCCCGGTAAGTTATCGGACATTCACGGTGTAAGATGCTCAAGTGAGAGTCTCCGAAATTATTGGGCCTTGTAATAGCATAAATTTGTTCCGACGTTTCGTAGCAAACTACTTCCATTACCTTCAGGTGAAAAAAATAGGTTACTGTGTCTGTTTATGTAATTTGCAGACGGAAAACATGATTATGTAGGAAAGATGCGAGTACCGTAGCCAATCAGCTACGGAAGGGGGAAGAGGTGAGCACATTACTAAATACGGGTCCTGTCTACGTTAAATATATCGGTTAACACCTCAGAAAATTTCACCCTCACAACGGCCATTTCGTTCTCTTACATTCTACAACAGTACTACCTTAACATCCCTCCTAGATCTATTAATTTATATAATTTTAAGTGCTAAGATCTGTACTATGCAAAAACTGGATCCTTGCAGAAACTTGCACTTCTTAAACCAGAAGGCGCTGACGTGTAGGAAAACCTAAGTTGTGGTGGCTTGAGTCAGTTGAGCAAGATCTAAAGAATATGGGCTTAAGGAATTGGAGTCGTAAGTCACAGGATCGAGAATAGTGGAGGATAAGATGCTAAGGTTCACCAAGAACTGTAATGCCAGAAGAAAAAGAAGAAAATCTTTATTGCAGACACACACGTTCGCTACTTCGCCAAGTTTTTATGACTGATTCGAGAAAATTAAAACATTTAAGGTAGGCGTATCAAAACAGTCGGTAAACTGATTAGAATAAATGGAAATGCACGCAGCGAATGGCTATTTTAAAGTCTTCCTGTGTGTTTTTGGTGAGGAATTTAGGCTAATAGTTCTGTTCACTTCCTATCTCACAGTAAACGCGGTCTGTCACATAAATCACTCGGTTAATGCTGCTTACGTGGAGAAATAACCGCTGTCTGTTCTATGAATCACACGAAACACATAAATGAACAATTGTGACAAAACTCAGTGTCATTGAATTTCAATAAGTGGTGTATATATATATTGGGATTTAAAGGTCAAAGTGAAATTTGAACTTCATGCTATTTAAGGGCCTTTTTTTTTCCCTTGTGGCACTGCGGCCCAACGCGGGCCATGGCCTCCTCATTCTTGAGGTTTCTAGATCACACACAACGAGGCATCACAGTCGGTTAAGACTCCTCTGGACGAGTGATCAGCTCGTCGCAGAGACCTCTACCTGACAACACACAACACTCACAACAGACAAACATCCATGCCCGTGGTGGGATTCGAACCCACAATCTCAGCAGGGGAGCGGCCGCAGACGTACGCCTCAGACCGCGCGGCCACTGGGACCGGCATTTAAGAGCCATATATTGAATGAAAATGGTCCAAAATTACATTATCACAACGACAGTCTCTGTACACTGCATTATGTTGAATTCGTGTAAATGTAATCGATCTGTTCAGAGGAAAAAGCAAGGAGAACGACAGATGGACACAACTGTCTCTATCTTATTTCGTTTTATTAAATTCTTGAAAGAAATCCGTAACAATGTTGCAATATTTTGCACTTTTCTGTGCGTATTTACAAGATCACATATAATTACATACAAATAACCTCATGGCATTTTCTGAAGTCTTTCTGTTCTGTGTGTCATACTTACATTAGTATTTACTGCATTCTCTGACTCAGCTGATGGGTAAGTTTAATTCTCAAACAAAGAATGTGTAACAAAGACACTGTATTTCTCCGGAAACTTTCCTTCCCCTCCAGGTAGGGGAGCTACTTAACATTACTCTCGGTAATTATTAGAAGGCATTCCTTTTTGCTTTTATTTGTTTTTGCGCAGTCTGCCATATTGTACTGTCGGCTCGTTGGAATGTTATAGGTAGATGCTCATTTCCCATCTTCCAGTCGCATCATGAAATTGTCGTAAAATATTCCACTCTCAAGGCAACAAATCAGTATTATCGTCGTCTTGCTGTGTGAGCTTTTAAAATGGGAGAAAGATATACGCTAATAACACACGGAAACTTTCGTTTGCGTAGTGACATAACAGCGAAGAATTTTTTCAGCAGTTGCACAATTAATTCAAAGTCATTAGACTTACCTCTCCTCTTTGTCTCGAAGTAAGCTTAAGTGCACATGATACTGTGAATTCATGTAGGTTTCTAGAAAATTAACCCTCAAAGATCTAGTGGTTACTCTATGTACCTGCAGTTTTTTTAAATCTTATTCTGACCTTTTTCTACCTACTCATTGCTAGTGTAGACGGTTGTTCCTGCACTTGATCACACTCAATAACATTCACACACACACACACACACACACAAGCACGCATGCACATTCGGCAGGACTCCTCTGGACGAGGGACTGGCCCGTCGCATAGACCTCTACCTGACAAAACACAGCACTCGGAAGAAACAGACATCCACGACCCCGGCGGAATTTGAAAATGCAATCCCAGCAAGAGCAGCCGAAGACCCACGCCTTAGGCCGCGTGGCCACTGGGATCGGCCCACCAGTTTTTAAGATATATATATATATATATATATATATATTACATATTTAAAGTACAGTATACTTCTGTGCCTTAGTTTAATGCATCTCTGAACAAAAGAATTCTTATGTAGAGCATTAACTATTTACTGCGCGATACGAATTGAATCCTTGTAATTCAGGTTAGATTAATTATTATTATTATTATTATTAACAGCATGCCCCATTATAGAGTAATACTACATGCTTTGCATTACTTAAGCTTTAGTTTTACAATAAACTTTTATATTTAATAATAACTAAACTATAGTGAAGATTCACTATAACAGCAATAATAATATTTTGACGTCTAAACTTACGATTGATAATATTAACATACATTCTCTGAATCCATAGACTTTACAGATCTGTAATGACACTTTACTATGAAAAGGTTAGATTGCTTGTTTCAAGGGTTAATGAAATTTGGCAGCGTGTTAAGTACAGTCATGTCCATGTTTTGTTACATGATAAGCCCGTGCTACTCTTTCTCTTTAATTTGTTCTCCCTGCATATACCGTGTGCTAATTTGCAAGATCCAAGCTTCTTACGGCAATGAATTTTAAATATTATGGATTTCTGAGATATGATGACGTGTAGTTTGGTAGGTTTTAATATTTCGGAAGAACATGCTGCCTGTATTTTCAGCCCCTGAAGATACAGGCAGCATGTTCCTTTAAAATGCTGGTAGGTTGACCTACCTACTAACTACATGGCCGTTACATCTCAGAAGTCCGTAAGTATATTTTTACTTACGTTCATTACAGACAGCAGTAATTTTTTGCGCACCCTGATGCACATTACTACATGAACCGATATATATGGATAATCACTTGCACACAGCAATAGAAACAAGTCATGCGTGTACTCGTGACAATAACAGCTTGACAGTAATTTTAACGTTTTGCTGACCGTGCATCTCAGTATATTTATCTCAGTATTTAACCAACACCTATAGGTGTGATGATACCAGAGGCTGTGTAATGCAATTTTGACCTCACAATGATGAGTATATATGCTCGAAACATGTAGAGGCATGAAATAAAACTTATTGTGAAACAAATTTTGTGCATCAAATTGGTTAAATACTGAGGTAAATAGCTTGACAGTAATGTACACGTAGACTTGGTTTGTCAAAAGTTAACAAGCAGCTTCCCCGTCGTGTAGCCACATGAAACAAGGAATAAATAGAGAAGGTCTGTGGACTTGTATTTATGTGAATGTTTTCCCACAGTTTTTCATCTGCGGCCGTTTGCACATAATTTCATATATCATACCACAAATGGCATTTTATTAACCAATTTAACAAATTTTTATTTTTACTTCTCCCCTTTTCGTATACAACAATTCTAATTCTGCTCCGCTCCCACAATCTATAGCATCTTTTTCGTTTCCTCATTCTGCATTATAAAAATGTCACTTCATTTTCATCCTAACAGAAATGTCACTAGTACAGTCTCGCAGGTTTTGTGTAGTTTCTTTTTCAGTTACCAGCAGACTAGTGGCGAATCCTGGTCTAGAAGTCAGGCCGTAAGGAAATGCAGCATGATTTCCTAGCAGTAGAGGCCAGTTGAAATGTGATGGCACGCGCGCAGAAACCAGATTTCGTCTTTCGGCGAAACGGACGAGTCCATTTCAATCAGCGGGGGCGTCATTTCAGTCGACTACTGGCAGCCGAGATGTGCGCATCAGCGGCAGTAATGCTGGATACACCATGTTACGAGTTAGTGTGAAGGGTATTAGCTTCCCACTCCATTCGCCAGTTTCCCCTTCACTTCCCCTCCCGCCCATCACAGTGTGCCATCACATTTAAACTGGACTGTATTATTAAACATACTCTCCCTCTCTATCTTCACCATACCACATGCGCTACAACACTGTTTCGGGCCTGTAGTTGAGCGGTAAATCGACCCACATTTCTAGCATGGCCTATACGAAGCTAAGAAACATTATGGCTTTACAGAATACTCCGCGTAGTTTACCGATTCCTTTGCTATGAAGATGGCAGGACAGTTATTTTTATATTACTTCCGCGACCGTTCGTGAAATAAGCAAGCACTTACAAATTACGCCATCATCGAAATCAAGAAGATATCGGACCGACTCGCGTGACCACAGATGGAAAGCTTATGAATTTGACGTTCAGGTGACCGTGCATCGTGATAAATTCTTACAATAAAGCCAACTAGATGCACTAATTTCTCTAATTTATTTTGGAATAAAACTCTACATGTTTCGGACAGTTCCTCTGTCCATCATCAGGAGTTTTTCACTGTACACACAGCAATGGTACATGACATATTCCACTGCTGTGTGTACAGTAAAAAACTCCTGATGGTGGACAGAGGAACTGTCCGAAACATGTAGAGTTTTATTCCAAATATAAATTTGAGTAATTAGTACATCTAGTTGGTTTTATAATAAGAAGGAAAGTACATGCGCAGGAATTTAAGGCACAACCTGCTAAACCGGAGGAATGCACACTGTCAATAATACAATCGCAGTGAAGTGGAGACGTAAGGCCACGGCATACACCAATGCAAACAAGAACATTTTTCGCGTGCCAACCTCTGTTTTATTGCGTGAAGCAGTTGTCTTACCTCGTCGTATATTGCTACCTTAACTATGCAATAAAAATACCAGGCTGCAGTAACATACATTGCAGATATAATTCAGGAGTGTGCAACTCACTTTGATGGTTGCAGTGAAATTTTCCATCTCATTATGTAAATGGGACGGGGCCTTCAATAACGATATGAATTTAAATCCACTGAATCTATAGTGACCGCCTACTCCACACACAAAGTTCATACATCTTTAAATCATGAATCTAGATACCCTGAAACATTTCTTAATGAGAAAATTGCTGGCTTCTTCATTTTAAATACAACACGTCAGTCAATAACACAATGCTTCATTTGTATACAATAAAAACAGTATATTGTCAGGGCGATATGTTTCGACCTTTATTAGGTCATCTTCAGGCTCTCTGAGAAAACAGTTTTCTCACAGGGCCTGAAGATGACCTAATAAAGATCGAAACATATCGCCCTGATAATATACTGTTTTTATTTTATACAAATAAAGTGTTTCTGATGTGTGTGATCCCCGTTGTGTTAGTACAATAGTAAGGAGCTTGGTGTATTAATACTTACAATCAAAACACAACTATATTTGCCTCTAATCTTCCTGTAATACTAGAGGCAAATATAGTTGTGTTTCGACTGTACGCATTAAAGCTCCTAAATAAAGTGTTGTGTTATTGACTGACGTGTTGTATTTATATGGTTTAACACTTCGGGATGGAAAACATCAAATTCTTCATTTTACTTAAATTATGGCCAAGCAACTGTACCTTCAAATATTTATGCAATGCTCGTTAATTCGCTCTTCAGACAGACGTCATACCAAAGAGCGGTAGGAAGTACGTTAAACCCACTGTCGACAACTTTAATGAGGTGTTCGAAGTTATAAACTAAAATCACCAGCTTATATCATTTAAAGCAGATTCATAAATTATGAAGTCAGATGCGAAAATTTTGTTACTGAATGGCGGAATAAAGGAATAAATTGAAACGTGATTCAAAATGTGTACATTCGAATTATTTCTACTTCTCTATTTCTAAGAGAATAGCCGAAATCAGAACGCAGGACGTCCCAGAAGGTGAAGCAGATCTATTATGCTTTCAGCAGTGGCGTAGCCAGGGGGGGGGGGGTTCAAAACCCTCCGAAATTCCGAAGGCCCTCCACAAACGTGCCAAACTCAACTCGATTGTGAAAACTGTTAAAAATTGCTGAATTTAGGAAGCCAACACCCCAAGATGTTCGGAAAAAGGCAGTAAAATTCTAAAACTACCTAGGTTCGCAATTGTTTTACATTAGGAATGATACAAATTGGTTGTCATCATAAATAGTCTTAAAGTACCAAAAATTAAGAAAATGTTACTATATGAAATGAAATTTCTTGTACCAAATTACAGCTGCCTCCAGAATCCCTGATTAGGGGGCTACCGCCCCCAGATTCCCGTTCTCTCTCTGTCCTCATCTGCATTTGTTGAACCCCTCCCCTGAACAGAGTTCCTGGATACGCCACTGGCTTTCAGCATTGACATTCGGCAATATGCGGTGTAGTTTAAAATGAAACGTTCCGCCGTGGGCCCCGTCTAGTTAGGAAAGTTGTATTTGTTCCAGCAGGAATTATGAATGTCGTCCATTTCACGGAAGTTTTAAGGAAGAAATATTTATCCATGGCACAGTAAAGCTGGAAACTTAAGCCATATAATAATAGGTTTACCGAAACTTGCGTGTCCCTGGGTGTTCACCACCAAGAATCAAAATCACACATATGCTGAGGCAATAAACATGTTGTGTTTTAGTAAAGCTTAAAAGCTTCCAATATACACAATAGTCCTGCCTCTATGTGAAGAAATTCATAAAATATTTAAATTCACAAACGTGATTTTGAATTTTAAGTACCGTGGCCGATTTCTAATTCTACCAGAAATTTATTCCTCGGTGATAGCAAATCCATCGACATGTAACACACCAGGTATATCTTGTGTTAAAAATCTGGTCTAACCAAAGTTTCAGTACACCCACTTATAGCGCAACTTTCCTCGTTTTACCCCTCCGCACGATGGGTCGCAGGGTCAATGAGGGGTACCTGAACAAAAATCATAATGTATTACAGCACCAGAAAAAGAGTGCATGATTATTAAATAGACAAAGAACAAATAGGCTATACGCCCATCCACAAGTCAATAATCCTTCAGGGTTGTAAATAATTTAGTGTCCTCAATTTCAAAGGCTGGCTGCAGCTGATTTAGAATATCCTGATAAACGTCCCGGTACACTCCACTAGCAGTCCTATAAATATGAAACGCAAAAATTTAAAAGAAAATGAAGAATTGCAGCTTTTCCGTGCCACATGTAAACAAAATATCTTCCTTCCACGACTTTGCTGTAGCTAAATGCAGTTTATGAAGTGCTGAAACAATTACATAAAACATACCTGAATACTTGAAAAATAGAAAAGTACACTTCATGAAAATTCAGGATTTTAATAATAATCATATCTCCAGATTTTCACAGAGTCCGTATATTCCAATATAGGCTGCAACTGATCCAAATTTTCCTAACAAGTGTCCAGGTCCCCCCACCCAGCAGTCCTATAAAATTTTAAACACGAGAATTAAATATGGTCGAAGAGCAGTAGCTGATTGCAGCAAAAAAAAACTGCGATATTTGTTACTGTGTCAGCTTTGTTCTTGTCTCCACTGAATATATAGGATGAAGATCTGTAATAATTCAGTGAAATTTATTAGAACACCTGGAAAAGAAAACCAACTTAGTGAAAATTTAGGAATTCATAATCATTTATTGAGATTTAAGAAAATCCGCTTATTCTAATTCAGGCTGCAACTGATCCTGAACATCCTAACAAGTGGCCAAATTACCCCCTAACCCTACTGAATTGAGTTCACAGAAATCACGAGATAAATTGCGAATGCAAAGGAAGAAATGCAGACTGCATTTCCAAATGTATGTTTACGTAACCATTCAGCGCTAAATGGTTCAGTGACAATATTCAAAATTAACTCATTTCTTAGTAATAAGCAGTTGTCTTTTCATTTTCAGTCATGGCTTTCTATCGAAAACAAAGCAAACTGACACTGTTGGCTCATGTAATATCCTCTAACACTTGGAGCAATTTCTGATCACGTTCAGACGACGCACTGTTTCCCCCCTCCCGAATGCAAACCTAACATGAACGAAAACAGAAATGACTCCAAAATGTTAGGAACACTCCGCTCGTCGCCTCCGGCTGCCAATTGAAACCGGTCGAGTTCCACAGACCAATGTGGTCGGTGTTGTAGTTTTGCAACGACTACTTGATGAAACGCTTTATGAGTTAACGCATGTGTGAAATGAAGAACGGGCTGCTTCACTCTAGGAGCGAAGGGAAGAATTAAGTGCATACATCATTTATGAATTTAGATACCCTCCAATCTGACGCACAAGAAATAACAGAATTCAATGCGAGACTTATTTCGAAAATTACGAACTTTTAAAAACAATTTAAAATTGAATAAAAGAATAAATGTGATTTTACAGACCTTTGTCTTAGAAAGGCATCTACATTAAAGTAAGTTTTAAGTAGACAGGCTTAGTGTTACGCCAATTCATCGCTTAGAACAGGCGACAAGTTTCGGCGCCTGAACTAATCCCTGGTGTCTGCGAACCAATTCTGCGCGGAAGAGACCACAACTTACACATCAGGCTTACCTCGAAATTTAAGCGGCCCGTAGCGATTTACAAGAATCGCGATGAAACGGAATTTACATTGTCAGCATCGCTATTAATTTAAATGGAAGATTTACTTTTACAGAACAAACTAAATTATACATTCTGATCCAACATGAGTATCATTTCTATTAGGTTTCATGAAGGTCGGCAATTTGACTATCAGACAGCGGTGTTTCATTTTACTCTGAATTGATGCGTCTCTCCGTGACCTCTGCAAAATACTGCTTCTGTCCGCCACTGGCTGAACCAGGGGTGTCAAGTTTCCTGCAGCCTGTCGGAGCACTACTCTACCAGTGCAGCCCTGCACACTGGCACGATACTATATCTAAAACAATTGCCTGCCTAAACTGACAGAAACCTAGCAACGAGACCTAACACCAGCTTTTAAGGGGGTAGGGTTGGGGGGGGGGGGAGTGTGCACAACAACAACAAACAATAAATACCACTTTAATACGTAGTGACTCCTCGTAAAAACAGGCGGTCAACTTGACGCTTACACACTACAAACCCTGCGACTCTACGTCACTCCAATCACCGCCAGAAAAATGCGGTTTGCACAGATCTAAGTGATTCAGCTAGCGACCCTTAGACTGGAAAGCAGTGGGGGGACAAAAAAACATCACCTACTTTAACCGCGGCACCTTCAAGCTGGCGTTGATGTTGCAGTTACAGATGCTGATGCTGAAGCTTGTAGTTCTGATTTCTTGAAGTCCACAACTGGCACTAATTTTCACAACACAATCAGATCTACAAAGATAATCTATAAAGATTATTTATTGCATTTTATTCACTGATAAATTCACTTAACGCCACTTAAATAAATTTGTCTTCTGTATATTCCTACTCTGTCACACACACGTACTTCCACATGAATTCTTCCAGTAACTCTCAAGTGGGATGGTCACCTACCTCAAGTTCACCGGTTACCTCCTTGTCGGTGAGCTGATTTTAACATTGTGACCTACCCCTGTACTGGTTTCATAAGAAAGTAAAACCAAAATAAGACAGTTTGCTCACACCAAACTGTCCTAGATAATGGGCGTTTTTGTGACTAGTGCTAGGCTAGCAAACCTAGTACTAGCCTGCCCTAGGAAAGGATGAATGTACAAACAATCGTTGGGACTGCTTTGCATGTATCAACTCATAACCTGCATTTGTTAAATGAGGATAAGAGTCGGTACACTCACGTCCCAATAAACGAGAATTTAAGAAGTTAATCAATTAAAGTATTGCATCTAGTAAATAAATGTACAGACGTACTATATTATTAGACAACGAACACAGATTTTTTTTTCTCATACGCCCTGTTTTTCTTCTTCGTACTTCTCATTTTAGAGAAGATTTCTTATCGGTTTGAATCAGGAGGGCGGGTGCTTTGCTTTGTATGGTGTGTGGAGGCAATTAAACGTAACAGCTATTTTACTGCTCAACAATTTAAGCAGATGTGAATGTCATAGATTTTTGAAGACACAGATATTCCCCACAGTCTGTGTTGTCCACGCTTTCTTGCACTGCCACTTCTATTGTTTTGTGAGAAAGTTACAATTTGTGGATATTCAGAAGTAAATGCAAACTTATCACTATAAAATTCGAGGCACTTTGTATAAATTAACTGCTCTCGACATGTCAAAATTTATCAAGAATACTACGACTTTGGAGATTACTTAAAATTTCATTTTTGCAAATCATTAGAATTTTGTAATCTTCGTACAAAAACATGTTAGTTGATTAATTTATTACTTTCCCCGAAGTTTTAGAACTATTGGTTCCATGAACTCTTGCCCAAACGAATAGCAAACCCAATTAATAGCGTCATCACGGCACCCATCACACTGAAAACTGCTGTTCCCACTTGACCACAAAACACACGACCACATCCCGGCACCGACTTACTACAGGCGGACCACCACCAACTTAGACATCGAAACCATATTTCTGTCACGTGATATCCTATCGGCAATTTTCTGTACAATTATTGTTTATAACTTAAATCTTTCGAATAAGTATGTTTTTCGTCTTTTAATTTTTCACTGCGGATTTTATTATGCAATTTTATTAGAATTATCTATTTATTTTATACGTTTTCGGTAATAATGTTTACTATTTACACTGATCCCTGTTTTCATGTGTGTAGCTACTAAATGTGCGATAATTCTTGGAGGTGGAACAAAAAAATTATTATTCCATACTGTCCTGGATATTTATAGCGTACTTAATGAATATACATTTTACTTAATTACCAGCTATTTAATATATTTATTTATTTTTATGTTGATGATTTTGAATATCCACGCACGAATCATTCTGTTTCCTTGTTTATAACTGAATCGTTTAATGTACAAATTGTTTGTTTGTTTGTTTAGCGAACAGTTCAGACTTTAGGAAAATATGGACAGGCTGCGTCAGTTTCTGATTATACGTAACTGGAACTGTGACAATAAGACACTTATTAACACGATATGAGGAACTAGAAGATGGCAGCATAATATATTACGAAGACTCGATTTTAGAAAATATTTAGTAAAATAATCAACACAGTGCACAAATAAGAACACAGTGTACGTAATAAAAGAGTACTGTGTTTACATACCTGAACATTTTTCAGACACCTTCGAATATCATTAGAAGGAACATTGTGTACTTCTACGGAGGAACTAAAGACTTTACCTCATTAATTATGATTGGACTGGAAATGATCGGTAATGATATGCAAAATGAAAATGATACCCTTATTTTGGATTGACAACAGGATACACATTAAAATGTGTATACATACACAGAAACCGGAATGTACTTGATGAACTTTCGTTTCAATATCTGGACATACATCAGTTTGTAGAACCTGATAATCTTAACAGTAAAGTCATGTAGTGCTGGATGAACAAACAGAACTGGGCTTCCAGTGGGGGCAGGATTTTTGTTTCCTGCACACATGTAATGGAAATTTATGACTTTATTTTAGACATCTCGTTCCGACCCCACTCTAATTACACCAACTAAATGCACAATATATATTTACTATGTTCCTCCCACATGTTTCGGTGTACCACACACCATCAACACGGCGAACTCACTTGCCCCTTACACAAAACCACCTGCTGTTACGCAGCTGTTATCTATCGCGTTCTGACATTTAGAAAGAGGGTAATGTATAAACCATCAATTACAATACGCGTTATACTTTTTTGATTTCAGATACACAGCAACATATTTCAGGTGCAAAGGGCAATCATTAGACTTAAAGATCTGTTGACCGTGCATCATGATATATCCGTATAATATGAACCAACAGTATTCCTAGCTCTACATATTTCGAGCAGGCTTGCTTCTCAAACATGTAGAGGCTTATTATTGAAATAAATTAATAGAAAATAGTGCATCTTGTTGGTTCATATTGTACGGCAACCATCAGGTATTAATAAGAAAAACAAATTAAGTCATGCATCGCTTAACGACGGTGATACATTGTGAGAAATGCGTCGCTAGGCGATATCGTCGTTGTGCGAACGTCGTAGAGTGTACTTACACAAACCTAGATATTATAACCTACTACACACCTAGGCTATATGGTATAGCCTGTTTTTCCTAGGCTACAAACCTGCACAGCATGGTACTGTACTGAATATTGTAGGCAATTTTAACACAATGGTAAGTACCGTAATATTACATTATAATATTATATTATGGTCACACATTGTCCTTTACTTCATTATATTATATTATATCTTATGGGACCACCTTCGTATATGCAGTCCGTCGTTGACGGAAATGTCGTTATGCGGCGCATGACTGTGTATGTAAATACACATTAACTTGAAGTTTTAACCAAGAAGGTTGAGATATTGTTTTAATGCGAATTTCAGCTCTATACACATAAAACATACACTTACACAAACATACAAACGTACAATATACGTGTGCATATACATAATAAATATTATATAAGTGAACGTGGCCGTTAAGCTTGCCATGCGGCTTTCATTTGACCTCCCTATATTTGGGAGGTGTTCGGTTGAAATCCCTGCTGGGAAAATGAGTACCCTAACTGAGAAACTTGCAATTTTCTGAAGACCTTATACGCGAATGCTGAGGTAAAACCTCAAACTAGGCCAAGATAGCGTCCTTCCACATCCTTGCCAATTCATCACTCACTAATTATCCCACAATTTACGTCACAGTCCAGTAGTATTAGCCACTGACACTATCGGTATATAAATCGCGAATAAATGCATAAATACATAAATCTCTCTCAGCACAAAAAGGGTGTAATTTTCTTCACAACAACAGGGTGTTCAACAGATGATAGCGGCAGGCGTATGGATGAAACACGCATATTTAAAGCACCATGATCAGCCCTCATAACAGATCTAACCGCAGTAACACATGATTAGATGCAAGTGGGAAGTTCACAGCTCGAAACCCGAGATCAGGTTGTCGACCACTGACGTCACATATAATGCAATGATAATAAAACTGTGGCGTGTGTCCCCTGGGGGGATAGTGCTCTGACATGGTGGAGGAAGTTATGTATGTTTAGTACACGTGTAGCGGAATGTTGTTGGGCCTTTCTTGGAAAGTTGATAGTAAGTCAGGTGATCAAGAAACTACAATCTGTACTGCACACAAAGATTTATTACAGCGTTCACTAAACTATGTACTGACTCACATAAATACAGTCCGCGCTGTCGTACCGTATGTTCTTAAATTACATTTGAATATTAGTCTTTCATTTATGTTTAGTTGTATCAAATATTCGACCGCCTCTGTGGTCTAGTGGTCAGAGTTTCTGGCTACAAATACAGAGGTCCCGGGTTCGATCCCCGGCGCTACCAGATTTTCTGAGTAGTAGTGGGTCTGGAACGGGGTCCACTCAGCC
>Ga0123354_10008916_pt1 | contig 15305 bp, 8 predicted proteins | sample TergutLab28metaG_2_FD_97872 | JGI IMG/M metagenome (GOLD analysis project Ga0123354, IMG submission 97872) | Labiotermes labralis P4 segment gut microbial communities from Petit-Saut dam, French Guiana - Lab288 P4 | ecosystem: Host-associated > Arthropoda: Insects > Digestive system > Gut ...
CATGTAGGCTGGTAAATAGTTACTAGAGTTTCAGAGGAATTTACTGTCTCTGGGTTAAGGTAGTTGAAGAAAGGACCACCTTGGGCTACAATGAAGATGGAGGCAACAACTCCTCCTAAATGTAAGTAACTGTTTACCAATTTACATGGCATCCTATTCAAGAATACTTGAATTTTGAAGGTGGGAGATATTATTATTATTATTATTATTATCATCATCATCATCATCATCATCATCATTATTTTCTTCTTATTTATGCGGGGTATTTATACTTATATTCCTGAGACAAACTATGTCCCTAGGGAATACAATGTTGCAGCTATTCTGTTGTTACTATTCATGGTGCTTATATCATCAGTTTCAGTGTTGAATCTATTGTACTTTTATGTAAGTACTTTCCGAAGTATGTGTGCAGTGCCCAATATGGCTGTATGTAAAAGTACAAAACAAGGTGGTCCTTTCTTCAACTACCTTAACCCAGAGACAGTAAATTCCTCTGAAACTCTAGTAACTATTTACCAGCCTACATGAAAAGTGCTGTAAGAACCTCAAACCTCACATCTCCCACCTCAATAACTAAAGCAGCATCAGAACTTCTTAAAACAAGCTGGTGAATGTTAACACAGTTGTTACAAATTACAGCAACAACACAGCTAATACATTCCACCATTAACACTTCTGTCATGTCAGAGTGAATACATAAACCAACAAATCCACTCAATAGAATACAATACAACACAAATCATAAAATACAATTCAAGACAGGTATCACACTCCTACATGTTTTGACCAGGGTGCCATCCTTGGGGAGTCTTCTAGAGTTTGATGCTTGTCATGAATTTTATTTCATGATTTGTACATTATTGTGTGCATTTGTTGGCTGGGTACTGAATGTAAGCAAATGTATGGTATAAGCAACATAAAATGTCACAGTAAAATTTTGAGAAATAAAATAATTGCATTTTGGAGGTAAATAAAATAATTACAATATTACTTTTCAGACTTGCATTTATTCATTAATTTTTCATATACTGCACTATAAAATATGTAAACTGTAAGTCAATTTCAATCCCAACATTTCATAAAATGTCACCAACTATTTTGTTGAATTTTTAATACTTTGAGGTCCAAAATTCATGTAATTAATATATATACACAAGATCATACCTCAGAGAAGACACAGCATCTCCATTACAAGGACCACCCCTTTAAAACAATGAATAAGGCAGACAACAGCTGCATATCCTGACAGTCACATGTCACAAATAAAATGTTCTCTGTGGGAAAAATGCAGAATTCCTGATGATTAAAACAGGTGGTACACATAGTACCCACTGTGCCACAAAGGATTAGACATATATGAGTTGATATATGTATGGTTTTGTTATGTCAGTGATTTCCTAAAATCGGCAAGTTTCAGCAGAATATCTCACGGCTTCAAAATTTGTACTCCTCACCAAATGTTATCAGAGTTGTCATCAAAAACAGATGAAATGGATAGGGCATGCAGCATGCATGGCAGATATGAAAACTCCAAACATTTTACTCAGGAGACTACAAGTGAAAAGACCACTTCACAGATCTAGGTGAAGGTGATGGGACAGAATTAAAATGAATGTTAAAAAAAAGAATTCTAAGGCATGGACTGAAGTCAGCTGGCTCAGGACAGGTTCCAGTGGCAGCCTTTTGTGAACACAATCATGAACCTTCAGGTTCCATACAAGTCAGAATTTCAAGACAGACTCTGCTCCATAGAGTTGGCTCTATACCATAAACATGATACAAATCCAAATATTCTTTAGCACACAATGTCCAGTCATGTGTGCAGGCACTTCATGAATGTGACCTTTCAATGAAGTGAATGAAACTCAGGCACAATAATTATCATATATCATCAATATCAAAGTTCAAAAATGGACTAAAAATATGTATAAAACCTCATTAAAACCTTAGAAGTGACTTCTAGAAAAATCCAAAATCTAAAAGGTAAAGTGAAGTGAAGAATATTTCTACCATGGCATGTCGTATCAACTTCACTGAAGTTATGTGTGGACAAACATGACGATAACTCAACTAGGTGTAACAATAATCACCTCCTACATTTGTTTAATTGAAACATTATGGACACCAAGTTAAATTTTGTTTTCAACATCTAACATAAGAATGCATGGATGATATTTTTATATACAAGGTTCAGCTTGTTTCCATACACAATACAGGGTACAGAAAAAGAGCTATATCAAACTGGGAGAAGCATGACTATGATTCTGGTTAAAAACTCTCTTTGTTTCTTTATCTTGTAAGCTACTGAAATGGAATGTAAATATGAATACATAGTAGTTACAAAGTCACAAAATCAGTCAATGAACTAGATCAGTTGACCTGTGGTACCTAATGCAGTTCTGACACACACTTCTACCAAAAAAGTATCATTCTAACACTTCTACAACCAATTTCCTCTATGCCAATTAATAAAGAGGTTTTCACGCCTACAACCAATAGTTAACACTGTGCACAAAAGAAATACACATCCATGGAACTCACAACAGCCACCTCTCATTTGCCCTCTATTTCAAACAACATTAACAAATGAACAAATTCACAATTCCCTATTTTCATCATTTTGTACAAAAACACAATAAATTCATATAAACTGTGTATTATATACAAGAGTGCTACTTCTATTGCTCCCCCAAGCATGGCAGCTTTATCACATAACACACCTGCATCTCCTGTGATATCTTGAGATATCTGTGGTGTTCAGGCCAGCAATAACAGAAATGCACTGTATATATCCAAACCAAAATATTAACCTTTTGGCGCTGGAATTATTTTTTTAAATTTTAGTACACCCTGTATATAAAATGTGAATAATACAGAAACCAAATACATTAGAATTATGAAACAAGCTGCATTTTGAAGAGAAAAAAACGGAGAATATATACCACATTTAAAATATTCAGTACCTATATTTGTTGAATAAATATATAAAATGCAACTTTAGAGGTTAGTGGTGCGGTGCGACCACTATAGTTGACATTAGGCGTCAAAAGGTTAAACAGCACACATAATTAGTGTATTCAAGTTGACACTGTATGAAGTTTGTTTTTGCCTAGATTTCCTTCTACATAATGACAGAACATACTTCTTTACTGTGTCAGTCTTGTGAATCTATATTCCTAATGACCAACATAAAATCTATACTGTCACGGCATTACATACAAAGTTTAACTAAGTATTAAGACCATGGCACTCAAAGCCCATTTTTACACTATACACCCCATAAGGTCACCTTGTAACCAATAACAAAGCTGAGCACAAGTATAAAGTCTGTGTAGTCCTGTACAATGATATCACATACCCTCATCCCTTGCAATACCATCCCTAAACACATCAGAAGCACCCACATGTCTCATATCAACCATTCAAACTGCAAAAACCCTTCTCACTCATTTTATTTACGGGACTCGCTGCTTTATAATTCAACAGTGCGTAACTAATAACGTTAGGTGTATGACACAATTACAGCAAGATGAAAGGGCATGTGGACACCATACTAAAAACAACTACATATGATATGGAAAATAAGTTTCAAATTAATACTATTTACAACAAAATTTAGGTGCTTGGAGGACAGGAGAAGGCTGCCTTCCAGAGTGTGTATGCACAAACATCAGCCTCCCCATAACAATTACTACACCCCTGCCAGCAACCAGACCAGACATGGAGAAGGGAGACATGTGGACAAAAGGACTCCATATACATAATGACATAATGTCTTGTGCACTGTCCAAACACATTTGAGAATTTAGAATGTTTTTGTCTGATGTATGCCCAGCATTTTGACCAACTTCCCGAACACATCTCGCAAATCAGAACCTTTCTCTAAAAACACAACTGACAGAGCATGCCTGCCTCATAAAATGTCAGGAGACATACCCATCCCACCAACTGCATCACAACTGTTAGGGCTGATTTATCAGTCTTGAAATTATCGTCTGTTTCATCACAAAGACATAATTGTTCTTACTGATGCTGTAAAGTGCACTATGACAAATGCCAAAGATGCCATACAGACATTCCTGCAGGAAAAAAATACACTCTAGTTGTCCTTGTTTTAAAATCTGTCCATAAAAGTATTACATTTAGTGTGATTTCACACCACCTGCTGAAAGAGGTGCACTACAACATTCAATGTACAGTATTCCCTGATGGTATCTTAGGTTTCTAATGGCTACAATACTTTGTAGGTTTTGATAGCTAAGGCCAGCTTATTTTCATAAATTTTGGTGATTACTAATTTTGTGAGAAATAAACATTTTCAAATTATAATGCTGAAAATGTGTTTGTAAAAGTGAGCAGGTCTAAACTAGTTCAGCATTTACACCAGGCTTACACAGTATCATTTAATGCAAACTCTCCATAAATCACACACATTCACAAAAAGTTCAGGTGATTACCACTCTCTCTACTTGCTATTCATTCACTGAACACAGTCTCAAAACTTTAATGAATTCATTTTAGTGTGTACTGCTTATGTATCTTGCCACAAATATACAAAATTCTTTTGTTCTTCAGTCAGCTATCAAAGAAAGAATAAAAAATACTGTTCACGAGACTCCACAAATTTTCTGTTGTTCACATCTACTTTGGATAATGCAAGTTTTCACTGACAATGAGCCAAATGTTATACCCCTTTCTTGTACCTACACTAAAGTGTGTTCATCTCCCGCAGGACTACCCACACAGCAATTGACCCATTCACATCACAGCACCAATAGGATGTTACAAACTTTGTCATGAACTGAACTGTATGTCTTAACACCAATGATATGATATCCAAACACTAGTATCTTCTTCCACTCTCAAATCCAAAGATTCATTAACAGACAAAACCATCAAATAATATATTGACTCAAATAAATTCAAGTCTGAAATCTTCAGTTAAGCAAATGCATGTAATAATGGTGTTTTGTAGCAGCCTTTATACCCACAGCATTCTTAAGAACAATTAATTGAAGACATACCACATGCAACACATATTTGAAGGAATTTTATGTACAACTTCCTAACACCAGCCTACTCTCCTATTTCAACTAGCACTTGCTACAGAAAAAAGGAACTTCTATAAAGGGAGTTATAGTTAATTACAGGCACATCAATCACACTACTCAAGTCATATCAAAACATTCACCTCATACGTGATTTAGGTATAAACAAACTAACAGAAAATCCAATGGAGAAGAAATATGGTGTAATTAGACACACCACAAAAATTTATGTAACCAAATGCAATGTTTATGGCAAAAGACAATCAACAAACACGAAAGATAATGTTCAAATTTAATGTGAAAAAATTATATTCATCAGTTATTTTTGAATGAAATCTCAAATTCACTAAAAAGGAGTAGCCTTAAAGGTGCCCATTTGCAGATGTTTGAAGAGCACATGTTGAAACAGAAAGGAAAATGTGGTAGAAAAAATGATGCCTGTTCATAACAAACCAAAATAACAATTCCACAGAAAATCAGCATAGCTTGCTTTTATACTGCACAAAAAGTAACCTGATTTTTTGCTCATAAATATGACAATGGGTATCTCATACCTATAGTATATTTATAAAATTAACTGACTCTTTCCTGAACTAAAACAGTTCAGTAAACTATCACAAAAAACACAGATACAATTTTAATAGTGTAATAAAATTTGGAAACCATGACATTGACACAACAGAACTAATTTAGACTTCAATTTGTAATTCATAGAACATAAAATAACCTCAAAAATACAACCAAGTAGACAAGCAGCCATATTGAATGGCTGTGTGCCAGTTTACAGTGGATCAATAAGTATACCTACCAGACAGTAAGGTTATGTTCTAAACTTGATGTATGGAACTGCACTTAAAACACTCAGTTAAAAATACTGTGTTTACTAGAACAACACTAGCATAATTAACCACTTCACAACACATGAAACAGAAAACAACACAAGAAATCCACCTTTCTCACAAACATGCCAACCACAACATCACATGTGCAACAGTTTCTAATTTCTAGGTGCCATCCCATTTAAAAAACACTATATATATATGCAACTTGTAAAATAAAAAAAACACATTTGTGAACTGGACAATACAAAAAGCAACAAAAGCAAGCCATAAAACACAACACCACATATTAAAAGTGTTTTGGCACAAGGATTAAATTGAACTATAAAAAGAAAAGATATCATCATTTCTTTACTTCACTGTTGGTCTGAAAACCATTGTCTCAATATATTAAACTTGCAACTGATTTCACCCCTGCCAAAACACTGCCAATATATAAACTGCATCATACTTCTACTAAGCGGCTTTTCTCTAACACAGCTATGATGAAGCAAACATACCGGGTATGGGAGCAACACTTCTCGGTTTTCATCCATGTTGGTGATTTCAAATGTTGGTGGCTGAGGGAATAGTCCTTTTCCTGGATATGATGTACTACGACGGAACTTGACAGGGGAAATGACCATTGCTGAGTGCTGATGATTAAATGTTGGACTAGGTTTCCGGTTACCTATATTTCCCATATTTCCCATTGTTTGAAGTGGATTCAGGTTTGGCACAGATCTTCCTCTATTCCATGGAGACAAACCTTGCATGTTGGCTTGATTCTGTGGACCTGCTGACCATGTGTTCTGCTGCGTACTAGACCATGATGTGTAGCCCTTGTTAGGCATGAACATATTCTGGGGATTTTGTTGCTGAATGTGACGAGACAGATTGTGTGGAAAATTGTGGGTAGCCGTAATTGCGCGCCGTTGAGGTGGTTGCCCTTGGGATTGAGGTAATCCGGCAATTTGAGGGCCTAAACTAGTATTATATAGAGGATTTGGATTAGTTGGAGGAAAATTTTGAAACGCTAGAGTTCCATTTACAGCAGGTACATTTAAACTGTGCAAAAGACCTTCTTCCATGGGCCCTGAAGACCACAGACTAGCTGTGGAAGTGTTACTAGAATTAATCACATTAAGACTAGGCTCTGATACATTAAATCCAGTCCCTAACTGTAGGGGAGTTGTAACTGCTGGACCAATTTGCCCCTGTTCATTCGGCTTGTCAGTCTGTACGCCACTTCCAATATTTCCCGACGAACTGTCATCTTCTTTGGCTTTCACATTTTGGTCTCCATTCACGTCAGAATTTGGAGACAGCTGCTGTTGTGATTTTACAGCTGATTTCTCGATCAGAAGTTCATCTTGCATTGCTGTATGTTGATGTGATGAAATGGTATCCGGCACAGACGTAGGTGTGGTAAAAAACAAAGATGAGCTATTAGTTGAACTTGCTGGAAATTCCACTGATGAAACAGATCCAACGCTAGAATTGACACTAAACTTGAAATCCCCCATTTAGAGCTTGTTGCTGCGTGTAGTTTTGATATCCGGGGGGGAGGGGGAACAATCCTGTACTCTCACACGCACACGACCTGCATCTGCTACACAAGACCACCTTTGCCGACCGCTGGTGTCGAGACTTTTGCTCTGCTCGTTGAGCATTCCAACTTTTATCTTCAGATGGAAGCACCAACACGTCCATTCATATCACAGAGTACGTGATTAACATGCTACCCATGATTCTCTGCACTTCTGCCATCTATGAACGTGACTTGGACAAACGGGAGAGATAGCCTGGTAGGTTATGGGGCTACCTGTTATTCGAACTGCGTCGTTGCTCTCTGACTCATACATAGCATTCTCCCATTACTGAAAAAGTTTTTTAAAGTGTGGGTAAAAATGCAGAACAATGGAACAACGTTGATTATTGATACAACCATGGCCTGCAAGTTCCCTTAACAGTTGCAAGCCTCAGTGCAGTAACCTGAGTCAGAAACCACATAAGTACACCCATTGGATTTGTGTTGAAGTGGAAAGTGGCAATGGGACAGCTTCTTCTCCAAGCACTTCGGTTTTCCCGTCATTATTATTCCGTGAATATACCACACTCACATTTCATTTGTTTACTACAGGCACTATAGAACTTCAGCAACTGATAGCCATAGCAAACAAAGCACTTCTCTCTCTGTCATGGCACAACTGACTTTTGTTGATGCATTAACTTTACAAGGAAGAAAAGAACGTCAGACTTCTACCCTAGCCTACCATTTTAGGACACCTGCCAGCCAATGACAATACCAAAGGAAATATTTCTTTCTCTTGTTGCAAATCAAAAATTTTATTAAAGAGCTTCTGAGAAATCAGTTTGTAGATGATGCCAAATGGTAATTAGTGGGGTAATATCAAATATTCACAAGATAAAAACCGCAAATATTATTCAAGCCAATAAACATATGTTGCATATCCTGTAATGTAGGTACATGAACTGCACTCAAAACAATGTGTTTTCACTATGATTCCATCTAACCAGGTGGTAAACACACCATTGAACACAGTGTTTGCAAGTAGCAGAAAGGCTGTAGCCTGCTGAGTCTGCAAATTATCTCCCTGTGTAATGTTACAGCTTAATTTTAATTAAAAAACTTAAACAAAGTGAAAACATCTACATTTTAAATCACACATTGACCACAATTAACAAAAATACACTCTTGTCATAATATATATCCCCTTTATTGGTACATATGTTAATAATGTGTAATACAGATTTTAAATAAAAAATGCAAGAATTATACAAGCAGAATTTAAACTAAGTAAATCACAAGGTTACAATAACTAAATCAAACAACAAAATTACTTCATATGTAACAATGCAATTTCCTATCAATGTTCTGTCATAGATCAACTACAAAGGTATAACACTGCATTGAAGCATCTGATTTAATTAAAACTGGGGCTCCCAGTGACTCAGTTTTAAAACCCTTTTAAGGGTTTAGTAGAAGAAAAATAACGTTCAGTCTTCAAACAGAAGTTTTTGCAGTCACTCTGCTCTTCACATCTTCATAGGATGGCAAAGACTGTAATATAATATTTTTAATAACCAAAGTGTGAAAACTGTAGTGGACCCACAAATCACTCAATGAATGTTTTCCAGAACATACACTGTGCATTATCATCAAGTGCCTATGAGTTTAAGAATATATATAATTTACATACATGTTGATAAATTAGAAAATAGCAGTGACAATAACAAAGAGACCCACACTACATTACAGATGCAAGAGCAAGGCTCACATTTGCTTGATATTTGTATCTTACATATTAAAAGATTTTGATGCCTTTCTTACACATATTTCACACTTATCCCACTGCAAATTCTAATAACATAACAAATTATCTATACAGTGCAAATGTGAACCGAATGTTTGCATTTTGGGTCAGCCAAGCTTGACACAAGGACACTTTCGCCAGAGTGTGCACACACAGAAATATTCACTGTGTTTATTAAAGGCACCTCAGAATTAATCTATACGCAGCAAAAGCAACATTTATAACTATACATTGTAAATTGCTTTGTGATGAGATAAAAACCAGTTACCTAATTAATCAATTAACTTGTTAATTAATTAAACAGAAACATTAACAACAACTGTACATGCTCTCATTTACTGTAGTAAGCAAACATGCAAACAAAATTCTTTGTTATGTTATAATGAAATTAAGATGTGTTACTTTGAAACCATATGCCATGACTGTCCGGTATGCAGGGTATGCACCCTGCACACCAGACAGTCATCCACACAGAGTGACAAGTATCAAGTGTCACATAGACACAGTTATTTCTCCTGATGATGGGCACATAGTCGCCCGAAACATGTAGAGAAAAGAAATAAACATACTAAGAGAAACTGTGCATCAAGTTGGCTTTATTTACAAGATTATACTGGGATGCAGAGTCAACAAACTATAAAAACCAATTACGGTCATTATTGAGAATTAAATGATGACCCCAAACCACAAGTCATGCAGGTTCTACTGTAACTAAAGTTGTGGTACAGCATTAAAACAGCACAGCTGCAAGATGATAAGAGATGGTTCCTAAAACTCGGAATATATTGCAAGTTATCGGACGAAAATAAAATTCCTGTTCCGAAAGGCAACACACAAAAAAGAAAATACATCCAAGATACGGTTGATACTGAACATCTAAAATTTTATGCCATTTAATGACAAACTACATTAATAAAAGCTATATAAAGTATTGTGATATCTCAATTATAATGTCACTTTCAGGTTCAATACATAATACCCGACTTTCAAATTGCCCACATATAAACTCTTGTTTATGCATGGGGAAAATATATGAATAAGATTCAGAGACAATGAGTAAATCTTTGTAAAAGTTTTCCAAGCTGTTGAAAGAATACTGTCCTCTGGGATATGATGCCTCATAGTTTGGTGGATAAATATCAACACCAAGGAATTTCTTGCATACTTCCTTTATACTCTAAAGCAGAAGCAGCATATTCATCTAGATTACAAAGCAACATGTCCCTTATGACAGAATTCACTACAGTCGCCATCATGTAAACTTCAGACCTCACACATAAGTTTCCATGAGAGTAATTATAAAGAATACTGTACTGTGGTAGAAACATAAGATTTTTACCTGACTTCAAGACTGCATATCCTCAAATCTCAAATATCTGTAATTGTTGACCTACAAACAATATTTCATAACCTCTTAAAGAAACGTTTATAACATAACTGCATACAAAGTTTCATATACATAGCTCCAGTAGTTCCCTAGCTAACACAGTTTAAGCAAAGGCAAAATGAAAATGTTGCACAGCTGCAATATTGTGCCACAAAATACTGTAAATCCAACACTTTAGGTTCACACATTTTTCTTTATCTATGATTTTAGGCACTTTTTGTATGGTTCTGGCAAAGTGCCCCTAAGAACAATGTTTCCAGGATTTTACACCTTCCCCTATATCATGCTCTTTAGGTTGTCCCCACAAAAAATATAAGATCGGGTTTTTACAATAATTCCCTTCAAAAGTTGCATAATTTTTAAAAACATTTACACTCTGATACTTCAGGACCCTCAAGTATGATGCTGGTATTATTCTCACTTCACATCTTTGTGAATTAGACACATTGTTGTTGTCAATTGTAGGAAATCGAGAAGTATGACTGATGAGTGTCACCTAATCTTCTGAGGTAAATTTTGATATCAAACTTCAAAAAAACCTCTTTCTAAAAAGTTTGGAGTATGGTCATCTCTTAAGCCTATTTTCTTTTATTTAAGTAAAGTAGACTAAAGCACACAAGTACTACTCAAAACTGAAGGCAGCATTATTACATTAAGATGTATCAGATAAACAGGGTACTGCTTTTAGCCAGAAACATCAGCTCAATGTGACAGGAAGTTAGGATAAATTCTGATTCCCCATGATCATATCTACATGCTTCTTTACATGCAGATTATACATAGAATTAAATCATGCAGTAAGCATTGTTCAGTCCAAGTAACTTTTCTGTCACAAATGTTACAGGTTAGTGTTCCACATATGTAATGGCTGCTGGCCCTTGATCATGTTGTTAGGACCCACATACCTCCCACAGGCTGGAATCCCAACTTGGAAACATGGCAGTAAAGCTGACAGGTTCATCACCCTGTTTCACCGTGAAGATGAGTGTCAGTTCATGGCTTCTGTCAGTGGGGTCACTTTTCAGATACTCCTAGAATTTAACAAAATTATAATTTGCACATATCACACACAGAAACTGTACATCATGATCCAGTGACAGGCATTCCTCTTCATATGGGATGCCACAGGTTCAAATCTCAGCCCACAAACTAGCTGACATAATTATACAAGTATCACCATATTTCCTCCTATGTAAACAGAACCCATGTGACAGCAGAAAAAAATGTATAGGAAACACAGGAAGACTACCTGAAGTTGGAATTACCGAATATAGACGCAACATAGCCATGGGGGAAATGTGAAAGTAAAGCAAAGCGCAACACCCCATTAGATGAAGATCATTCACATGGAAAAACATGTTCACTTAGAAAGTCAAGGAGTCAGTATTTATAACAAAATAACCTGCCAAGTTTGCATACAGAACCACTTCACCTCACAAGCTGGTGCACATGCCATGTTCTTGTACAAGAAATTTAAAAATGATGAGCATTACATACAAACTAGTTAATTGGTTCGGAGCTTTAATGAAGTATCACCCATGCAGACGCATGAGAACAAACACACTGCTTGGTGCACTGTGGGTAAAAAATCAGAGACAAGAGTGGCTGCATTACAAGGGCTGCTGGGAAGTATGCAGTAGGTAAGAATGGCTGCTTGACTTTTTTTCCTTAATGACAGTAAACAGGCTAAATATCATCAAAAGAACAGCCATTCACTTGCATGTGTAAGGGCATGCAACTCCTGTAATAACTTGTACCCTCCAACACTGGGAAAGACTCGAAATAATGAATCACTCACTGTCAGAAAACCTGCGCTTCACCAGTACTTTCATACCTCAGCCATCTTCATGCCCAGCTGCCTTTCTTCTGATGAAGACTTGTTTCCAACCCACACATAGATCTCATCTCCAGAGTCAAGAACCATGATGTCATCTTCATCAAGATCCTGTACAAAATTTACAAATGTATATTTTCTGCTAAGTTGTGCTCAAAAGTTGATCATAATGCTAGAAGTAGCAATTTATGCTCTTATTAACATGTTACAGCCCACTCATTCATTAAAGTCAGACTCTTACATATCCAGCCAAAGATGGTTATTTCTTTGTATGGAAGTATAATCTGTAAAAAGCCTTCTTATTATAAGTATGTCTTTATTTATGTCTGGGCCATCAACATATAAACTACAGCATATATGTACTAAGGTGTATATGATAGTGAAATCCTAACAATATGACAGCTTAAATGTAATATAATCTGAAAATGAATAAAATGGTGTAAACTGTTCATTCATGACACCAATGAATGCACATCTGGCAGATAAAAATATAGTCTTATACTGCTCCTACATGTTTCGGCATCATTTATGCCATCTCCTGAGAGCTTTACACTAAAATTTAAAACATACATAAATATAAGAGATTACAAAAGTAACTCATATTATATTACAGCATTCATGCAGCTAATGTGAATATATAAGTTGCTTAGTTTTTGATTAGGATGGGATGGTACAGACATAATGTCCGTACCATCTCAATAAAATATTAATAGACATACATGTTGACACTAGCTGCATGAATGCTGTAAGATAGTATGGACTACTATTGCAATCTATTATATTCCAGTAAGTAATATACTTTAGTGTAAAGCTCCCTGAGGATGTTGTAAACAACACCACAACATGGAGGAGCAATATAAGACTATTTTTATATGTCAAATTTGCATTCATTGGTGGCATGAATGGTTTGGTCAAGATGCACAGAAGAGTGTCAAAAAACAAAATCATGTTTGGTGTATTAAATTTATATATAATTTATTTACTTTCCACTGATCTGTACAGGATTACAAAATCCATATGGATATGGAAATAGTCATATTTTTTAGAATCAAGAGGTGAAACCCACACAAAGGTGTAAAACAATCAAATTTATATAAGAATTAACTGTAATGCAGCTAAATGTGATAATGAGAAGTGAATAAACTGTTCACCTATTGGCTCCCAAATAAAAAAAAAGTGAAATAATTTGTGTGTTACCTCTTGTCCGAAATGTGTGATTTCTTCAACTCTGAATTTGCCAGTAGGCGACACATGGCAATGGAACAAGCGTGGAACAAGCAGTGGAATTCCCTGTCCATCATAACCTTTGTTATAGTCACCCTCTCCTCCCAGAGAAATCCAGAATTCAGCAGGTTCCTCTCCTTCATTTATCGTAACAGGCTCACGATCTGGGGCCACGAGATTTATTGCATTCTGTGCCATCTCTTTCTCATCATCACTAGCACCCTGCAACAGAAGACATGCCAATTTTTGAAAATGAGAAGAATGTAAGGCTGGCAATTTGGCCAATTTTGTGTTTGTACAGTTACAGCATACTGACGATTACCTAATAGCCCCCCCCCCCCCAAAAAAAAATCTTATAATGAATGGAAATGTAACACCAACATTTGCCTGTTCCATGGCTACAGTTTCTTACCAATTATTTTTCCTTGTGGTTGTTGTTAGTAAAAACATCATTACATCTAACAAAGACACAGGAACCTTCATGTAAAGCAGAAGTCCATGTTATTCAATTCAGAAAAAAATCAATGCCCTGTTGCTACCAACTTCCAGTTACAGAAAGTTTAAGATACCATGTGAAAATAAAATAGCCCCAGAACCCTATTACTTGTGGAATCTTAAAGGTTAGCTACCATTTTTTCTAATTTCCTCCAGTATTGTTATGTACATGTTTTCCTATGCAAATGTTTTAGTTTCAAATTATCTTCAAGAAAATGGACAAACAGAAAGACCAATTTTAAAAGTTACCCTACTTGCAGTCACCATCAAAAAGCCAGTGATTGTGGTTGGAATTTGTTAGTAATTTAAGGCTTGCAAAGTCAAAATATTTTGTCTCCACGTTATTTTAAATTCTACACTTTCATGTCACAAAAACATCTATATTTATATCCCTGTGAGGTCCTCCATCATAGACTGCTATACAGCCTGCAATCTTTCATCATTTTCAAGGAATGAGAGATGTGAAAATTACTTACTTTCTCCCATGACTTTATTCTCACCCTCTGTACAGCCTGACAATTTTATCTCATGTCAGGGTATGAATTTATATATGATCTTTAAACAGGGCTTATAATCTTCACCACTGACACACCTCAAAATCCACACATTCCTGCACACAACAAAGTAATTTTAATACAAAATTCATCACTGGACTCCCACATGCACAGATGAATGACAACAATTTTGTAAAAAAAACTGCTTGACTGAGAAAAAATTTAAAATAAATTTTCTTTGCCTTTAAAGACTAAAACAATCAAGAAAAACCTCTTCATCACAAGTTTCACAGTTATTCCCCCGCCATTATCTTAATAATAATAATAATAATAATAATAATAGTAATAAAGTGCTCAATGGGTATGGGAGAGGTAGTACCTTTGTAAGGGGTTGACCCTGCACTGGTCCTCACCAGCCCAGGTGTGCAGCAGTGCAAATTGAGGCACCAGCCACTCACTTCCCTGCACACAAGACCGTCCGTGTGTAGTGAGTAACTACATCCGACCAGGGGTGAGCCTGTTTAAACGGAACACGGCGGATCTAGAGGAGTAAACCTCGAAAAAAAGTCCCCTAGTCCAAGGTGTACACTACCATGCTGAGGGACTACAGATGCATCTGCGGTGGAGGGTAAGAAACCGAGAACGGTGAACTCTGAGAAGTGGC